>Ga0208830_1000348_pt1 | contig 24148 bp, 28 predicted proteins | sample DeeseametaMP2634_FD_184169 | JGI IMG/M metagenome (GOLD analysis project Ga0208830, IMG submission 184169) | Marine microbial communities from the Deep Atlantic Ocean - MP2634 (SPAdes) | ecosystem: Environmental > Aquatic > Marine > Oceanic | place: Northeast of Antigua and Barbuda, North... | reverse complement strand
CCAAATTTATCAAGATTAGGCGCATTTATGGATCAAAGGTGGTCCTCATGGATGAGTGAAGCAAGTCAAGAATTTCCTACTTTGAGAACCCCAGAACACGAATGGGTTCAAACCTGCACAACCCTTTACTCTAGTAACTAATAAGGAGGTAAATTAAGAATTCTATAATTCTAGCTCTAGTTTTGGTCTCTCTGGTAAGTTGTGCAGCCCGTCCTTCTAGCATTCAGCCTGCCGCTGTTTCTAAGATCCCATACGTTAATATGACTTGTTCAAATTTGGAAATGCAAATGACGCAAGAATTAAGCAAGTTAGAGAGTTTAACGGGCGAACAACTTTCTGCAAGAGCTTGGGACATTGCACTAAATATCTTGATTTTACCCGGATTAGGAGCTGCTACAGGAGATAGCGAAGACGAAATAGCGCAGTCAAAAGGGCGTATGATAGTATTGCAGGACGCATACTCCACAAGGTGCTCTGTTCAGGAATAGACCTCACTAGGCCAGGAATCTTGAAGCAGGGAGGCTTGGTTAGTTTAATCCAAGTATTTCTTTTTGCTTAGCTTCGTAGACCTCTTGAGTAATAAGACCTTTCTCAAATAATTCTTTAATTTTTGTTAATTCAGATTCAATATCTTGATCTGCAGACCTTTTGACTTTAAGTGCTTTTTCGGAAGTAGATTTATTTTCTTCTAAATCTGATTGTTTAGCTTTGAATGTAGTATCTGTCATTACGATACCAAATTGTCCTCCTTCAGTTGGACCAGCTAAAGAACTTTAAATCTCTGTCAGCCTGTCCTATTTGTTAGTCTTCCTAATGTAAGTGGTTTTACACCTGTTCTTTTAAACTAACTTGAGAGATGCCAAGTGTTTTTACTCGAAACCGAAGATGAATGGGATCGTATTATTCAGAGCATGAATGCCAATCACCAGATATAAAGAATTGTATTTGTATCTTAAGTAGCCCAACAAGATGCCGAAAATAAACAGTAAGTAAAGGATCATTGGTTCGTACTGAATATGAATTACTGTCCAAAGAAAACTGGTTGTGATTATTGCGCCCCATCCTCCAAGTCTTGTATTCCTTAATTGCGAAAAAAGAAAGCCTCTAAAAATAAATTCCTCCATTATCGGTGCCGCAACCACCAGACTTAGCAGAGCCAACCATGTAGGAGTAGACAGAATAAATTGAATGAATGCTTCCGGCATTTGAACGTCAAAGTAAGTCCCGTAGAAATGCTCTATTACTGCAAAGATTCCATATAGTATTACAGACAAGCCTGCGATTTGAGCCGTGACTGATTGAAGCCCTAATTCTCTAGAAAGGTTCAAATTACGCTTTTGCATACGCCAGTACAAGAACCAAACGATCAAGGGTGCTGCTATTACCGAATTGAGATTATCCAACACGGGATACATTGGTGTAGGAAAAGAAAGTACTTCCACCTCTACGGGATTTTGCATGAGCCAATCACCGCCTATCGATTGAAGAATAAGATAAAAAGGAACAGGCAGGACATTAAATGCCAATAAAACCAAAATGATAGCCCACCAAGGATTAAAGGGCTTTGAGTCGGATTGTACGTCCATGAATATTTCCAGATGTTTGCATAGAGAATAGTACCTGACCGCTTCTTAAGTGGCTATGTACATTTTTAAGGCTACTTTAACTATACTTAAAGGGCTTTATCATTTGTCCTAGATAGGTCTTAGGCATGTGGGTATCTAATCCAAGGTTTATACCACCAGCTGTTCACCCGCTCATCTTCGGGGACAAGTTTTTCAATAGAAGTAGAATTCTTTATATGCATATTTAATTTAGAAGCATCATAGGCTAGAGTATGTTTTCTTTACAAGATAAACGGAGCAAATATGCCTGCTATTAATGAAGTTACCAATTTAGAAGTTAATTCCAACATAGCTGTCTTAACCTTAAATTCTCCTCCTGTTAATGCCCTTTCAGCTAAAGTTAGAGAAGGATTGCATGTAGGCGTAAAACAAACGACGGAAGATGATAACGTCAAAGCAGTTGTGTTGATATGTGAAGGCAGGACCTTTATCGCTGGAGCGGACATTACTGAATTTGGACAAGCACCTAAAGGTCCATCCCTTTTTGAAGTTCTGGACATGATAGAAAATTCTTCCAAACCAATCATATCCGCCATACATGGAACTGCTCTGGGTGGAGGATTGGAAGTAGCTCTTACCTGTCATTACCGAATTGCAATACCATCAGCGAAATGTGGTCTTCCTGAAGTGAAACTCGGGCTACTTCCTGGTGCAGGAGGAACCCAAAGGCTTCCTAGAGTAGTGGGAGCTCAAAAGGCCCTTCAAATGGTTACTTCTGGAGAACACGTGCCAGCTAAAGAATGTCTTGAAATGGGTTTAATTGATGAAATGGCCAACGAGGATAGTTTATTGGAAGACGCAATTAAATTTGCTTCAACCATAGTAAAAGAGAATAGGCCCCTAGTTAAAGTTAAAGAAAACGAAGAAAACATCAAAGCAGACAAGGGTAATCATGCTTTGTTCGCAGATTTTAGAAAATCCATAGCTAGAAGAACCAGGGGGTTTTTAGCTCCAGAATACAATATCCAATGTATTGAAGCTGCAGTTAATAAACCCTTCGAAGAAGGAATAAAAGTTGAGAGAGAACTTTTTACTAAACTTGTAACCGGCAGCCAGTCAGCGGCTCAGAGGTACGTATTTTTTGCCGAGAGACTGGTCAATAAAATTCCTGACATTCCATCTGAAACCGAATTAATTGAAGTTAACTCAGTTGGTGTAATAGGAGCAGGTACCATGGGCGGAGGAATATCCATGAACTTTGCCAATGTCGGCATACCGGTAACCATCATTGAACAAAACCAAGAACGTTTGGATAGGGGCTTAGCGATCATAAAAAAGAATTATGAGAACACTGCTAATAAAGGAAGAATCTCCATGGAAGATGTTGAAACCAGGATGGCTTTGATTACCGGCGAACTATCTCTTGATGCATTGAATTCTCAGGACCTGATTATTGAGGCTGTTTTTGAAAACATGGCTTTGAAAAAAGAGATATTTCGAAAGCTCGACGGCATTTCTAAGGCGGGAACAATCCTTGCTTCCAATACTTCTGCTCTTAATGTAAATGAGATAGCCGCTGAGACGAAAAGACCTGAAGATGTTATAGGTCTTCATTTTTTTAGTCCAGCCAATGTAATGAAGCTTTTAGAGATTGTTAGAGGAGAAAAAACTTCTAAATCGATAGTAGCCAGCTCAATGGCTATAGCCAAAAAAATTGGCAAGATAGCTGCCGTAGTAGGTGTTTGTCCAGGATTTGTGGGAAATAGAATTCTGGGTCAGAGACAAAGAGAAGCTAACAAATTAATTCTAGAGGGAGCCCTGCCTTGGGATATTGATGATGCCTTATTCAATTTTGGGTTTCCCATGGGTCCTTTTGCTATGTCTGATCTTGCGGGTCTGGATATAGGATGGAATAAAGAAACTTCTAAAGGAGAAACTTTAAGAGACATTCTTTGCGAGTCTGGTCGTTTAGGCCAAAAATCTGGAAAAGGTTTCTATCTTTATGATGAAAATAGAAATAAATCTCCCGACCCTGAAGTTGAGGCCATTATTAGAAAATTTGCTGAAGCAAAACAAATTAGACTCAGAGACATCAGTAAAGAAGAAATACTAGAAAGATGCTTATACCCAATGATTAATGAAGGTTTTAAAATTTTAGAAGAAGGCATGGCTATTAGGGCAAGCGATATTGATATTGTTTGGATAAATGGTTACGGATGGCCTGCCTATGAGGGTGGACCCATGTTCTACGGCAGCTTGGTTGGTTTTGATAAGATCCTAGACTGGTTAAAAAAGATGGAGCAAGAATTGGGGTCAGAATTCAAGCCATCTTCTTATTTAGAGAAGGTAGTAAATGAAAATATTAATATTTTCGTCTAAATTTGAGCTAATCTTTTGGACTCTCGATAATTATTTATCCAACCCCTGTAGTTAAGGTATAACCAAACAGGTGTAACAACCAATATCCACCACAGTTCTGTTACCACTAACAGATAAACGCTGGGTATATTTAACAACAAGAAAACTATAAAACCATACATTCTTGTTCTTGCACTCAAACTTGTTAGCAAAAATGTTCCTAAAATTGCTAGTCCCTGATCTAATAATTGCGCTACATTAAATAAATTGAACTCAAGCATAATTAACCCCCTTTTTGGCAACAAATTGAAGCTTCCTTGTATAATCAAGCCATTGTACTTCGTTGCTCCAAAACCTTTTAATGAAAGCGATAATCTTGTCTGCAATTGAGCCAGAAACTCATTCATTGGACACAAAGTATGAAATTATCCTAACGGGAGTAGGTAAGATAAATGCAGCTTTATCAGCTTTAAAAACAATCAGGGATAAAAAACCAGATCTAATTATCAATTTCGGTACTGCTGGTTCCTTAAAAAAGAACATTTCCGGTTTGATTGACTGTAAATATTTTATTCAGCGTGATATGGATTCTAGACCTCTGGGAACGGACTTGGGACAAACTCCATATGAAAATGACCCTCCTAAAATAATTGAAATACCTGATCACCCTATAAACACCATCAATATGAATTTAACCTGTGCCACAGGTGATTCTTTTGTTGAATCTGAGATTGGCGTGAAAGCAGATGTAGTCGACATGGAAGCCTATGCCATAGCTAAAGTCTGTTACTTGGAATCCATTCCCTTTGCTTGTTTTAAATATATTTCTGATTTCGCTGATGATGGAGCAGCTGTAAATTTTAGTGAAAAAGTCAAAGAAGCGGGCAAGACATTTTCTGGATATCTAAAAAATAATTTAATCTAGCTTAATCAAGCTGTCTATTTTTATACCGTTGGAAAGAACAAAGTTCTCCGCGTGTATTTTCACTAAATCTATTAAAACTATTGCCTGTTTAACTGAGTAACCTGCTTTTATGCACAAATCACAAGCTGCAGATATTGTTCCCCCAGTTGCCACAATGTCGTCCACTAAAATAATTTCTGTATCTTTCTTTTGAACTTGCTTGATTTCTAACTCATCAGAACCGTACTCAAGTTCATACTTAAAAGTTATTTTGGGAGGAGGAAGTTTTCCAGACTTTCTTAATAGAAGCATTCCTAACCCTAGTTTTTGTGCAATTGCAGAAGCAAATATAAATCCTCTTGCATCAATTCCAGCTACCATTGCTGTTTTGCTCTCTATTAAATCCACCATCCCTTTTATACTTAGTTGAAAAGCTTGGGGATTAGATAGTAAGGGGGTTATGTCCTTATAGTTAACTCCCTTACTAGGCCAATCTTGTATTGAATGTATATAATCTTTCAGGTTCATTAGTGTGTAAATCCTTACATTTGTGCACGACAATTGTTTTTGAATAAATAATACTATCAAACATGATTCAAAAAGTTTTGCTTCTTCACCCAGGGGAAATGGGTGCTTCTATTGGGTCAGCCTTAGTATCAAATAAACATGAAGTAGTGTGGGTAAGTCAAAACCGAAGTAAAGACACCAAAAATAGGGCTACTGGAAATAAATTTGTAGATAAGCTCAGTTTAAAAAAAGCAGTTACTTACTGCGATCATGTAATTACAATTTGCCCACCAACAGTAGCAATTGAAGTTGCTCTTTCAGTTAAAGAGATGGGGTTTAAAGGTATTTACATTGACGCAAACGCCATTGCTCCTAGTACAGCGTCAAAAATACAAGAGATAGTAGGGCCGAGGTTTGTGGATGGCGGCATAATTGGACCTCCAGCTTGGGAAAAGGGGTCTACTAGGTTATATCTTTCTGGAAAATGCTCTGAAGAGGTTGTAAGTTGGTTCAAAGACTCGTTAGTAGATGCAAGAAGTATGAAGAATTCAGCTTCAGCATTAAAGATGAGCTATGCGGCTTACACTAAAGGATCCTCTGCACTAATTCTGTCCATTCGAGCCTTGGCCAAAAAATATGGTATTGAAGAATCGCTGATGGAAGAATGGGAAATTTCACAACCTGGACTTAAAGAAAGAAGTGAATCTACTGCTAGTGGAACCGCTAGTAAGGCTTGGAGGTTTGAAGGAGAGATGTTAGAAATAGCTAAAACTTTTCTAGATGCTGAGCTTCCTGAAGGCTTTCATAGGGCTTCTTCGGAAATTTATAAAAGAATGGCTGATTTCAAAGACTCTGAAGAAAAAGTTATTGTAGAAAACGTTATAAAGAAAATTTTAAATTAAGAGGGATCTTATGTGAGTAATGCGGCATCAGTAATATCTATCCTAATATCATTACTTCTAGGAGCTGCCATAGCGTTAGCAGGCTCCTCAGGTTCTATATCCTTTAACGGTTACCCTCTTTTTGCAATTTGCGCTTTGATAGGTTTCATTTTGCACTGGTTCGTTTTTATACCTTCATTTTTTTATCAGACCGAACACTTTTTTGATTTAACCGGCTCTATTTCTTACATTGTTATAGTACTCTTTACCTTCTTTGCACTTAGTGATTTAGACAGCAGATCTCTACTGATTGGCATTCTTATAATTATTTGGGCAATAAGACTTGGCTCTTTTCTTTTTCTGAGAGTTAAAAGAGAGGGAAAAGATAATAGGTTCACTGTTATGAAAACTAAATTTTGGTGGTTTTTATTTACTTGGACCATCGGAGGCTTATGGGTTTTTATTACTGTGGCTGCAGCCTTAGCCGCTATTACTTCAGCTAAAATAGTTCCTCTTGGGTGGTTTGCCATAATTGGAGTTAGCTTATGGTTGGAGGGATTCATTATTGAGGTTGTGGCTGACAATCAGAAAAGTAGATTTAAATTAAAAGAGGAGAAGCAACATAAGTTCATAAATGAGGGCCTATGGTCTTTGTCAAGACATCCAAATTATTTTGGAGAAATCACATTATGGTTGGGAATAGCCATTATTGCTTTTCCAGTTTTAGAAGGATGGCAGTTAGTTACTTTGATTTCTCCAGTTTTTGTTTATATTCTCTTAACTAAAATAAGTGGAATAGCTATGTTGGAAGCAAGAGCTGATAAAAAATGGGGTGAAGACCCTGAATATCAGCTTTACAAGGAAATCACACCGGCTTTAATTCCGATGTTTAAACGAAAAAATTAAGGAACAAAAAATGAGTGAAAACAAAAAAACAGGTGGTTGTCTTTGTGGTGCTGTCAATTATAACTTTAATGAATCATCAGTTATTTCAGCACATCACTGTCATTGTAAAGATTGTCAAAAATCTACTGGATCAGGCAAAGCAACAATTGTCATAGTGCCTGAAGAAGCGTTGGAAATAGTGGGAAATATTAAATTCTTTACTGTAACAGGAACCGATGGCGGTCACGTGACTAGAGGGTTTTGTGAATCTTGCGGCTCTCCACTAATTAGCTTCGTGGAGGAGATGCAAGGAGTTAAGTTTATTAAAGCTGGAAGTTTAGACGATTCTTCTTGGCTAAAGATTTCCTCAAATTTTTGGAGTTCTACGGCAAGAGATTGGTCTCCAATCGACGAAAGTTTACATAGCTTTAGCCAAAATCCAGAATCTTAAATTCAAATACTTTTAAGAATACTAACTTCTGGGCGACCTGCCATGTACTGACCCATTTCTCCGCCAATGGTCTTCATGTGTTCAGTTTGCCCATGAGCATCTAATGCATCTTGAGATTCGTACCGTTCTAGAACAACGTAAGTAGTATCATCCTTGCCTTTGTACCAATCGTAGTAAACCACACCAGCCTCATTCTCAGTAACTGCACTCTGCAATCTTGAAGCAACTTCTTCAAATTTATCATTGGTTCCTGCCTTAATTTTCATTGTTGCAATTATTCCTATCATTTAAGTCCTCACTTATTTAATTTTAAATGTAAACTTTATTTCTATTTAGGGGAATAATCGAGTAATTTTCTGATAATGAAAAATTTAGTTATCGTAGGTACAGGCCAATCTGCAGCTCAGTGTGTATTAACTTTAATCAGAAATAAATTTAAAGGCCAAATTACTTTAGTTGGTGCAGAGAAGCACCTTCCTTACCAACGCCCCCCTCTGTCAAAAGAATATCTATCTGATGAAGTTACCCTTAAAAGGGTCTACATGAAAACCAAAGAATTTTTTGACCAAAACGATGTGAAAATAATTTCTTCCACCCAAGTAATTTCGATTGACAGAAATAAGAAAAGTCTTGATTTGTCTCGTGGAGGGAATCTTTCTTATGAAAAATTAGTCCTTGCCACCGGCAGTAGAGTTAGAAAATTAGATGTAGAAGGTTCTCATCTAAGTAATATCAGCTACCTAAGAACCATAGAAGAAGCTAACAAGCTTAAGGAATATTTCAAATTTGGGAAAAAACTTGTAGTTATTGGGGCTGGATATATAGGCCTTGAAGTTGCTGCCACAGCTATAAAAAAAGGCCTTAGTGTTGCTGTAGTAGAAATGGGAGATCGCGTTATGAACAGGACAGTAGATCCGATTATTTCCAAGTATTTTGATTCCTTGCACCGTCGTAAGGGTGTTGAAATAATTTTGGAAGCAGCCTTAGAAAAATTTGAAGGAAACAACAAAGTAGAAAGAATAATTTGCACCAATGGAAAAGTTCTTGAAGCTGATGGAGTAATTATTGGAGTTGGAATATTGCCAAATCAGGAAATTGCAAAGTCAGCCGGATTAAAGTGTAACAATGGCATACTGGTTGATGAATATGGAAGAACAGAAGACCCCTCCATATTTGCTTGTGGAGACTGTACCAATCATCCCAATCCTTCTTTAAATAAAAACCTTAGACTTGAATCTGTACATAACGCATTAGAACAGGCTAAAACAGTTGCCCTTTCGTTAGTTGACAAACCGGAGAAATATGATCAGGTGCCATGGTTTTGGTCTGACCAATATGATGAAAGGTTACAAATAGTGGGACTGTCGGGAGATCATGATGAAGTTGTAACTAGAGGCTCTATAGCAGAAGGAAGTTTTATGCTTTTTTACTTCAAAAAAAGAGAACTTATTGCCGTAGCTTCAGTCAATAATTCAAGAGAATTTTTAATTTCCAAAAAGCTGGTTGCAAATAAGTTAAAAATAAGTTCAGATGTCCTTTGCGACCAATCAGTTGACCTTAAAGACCTAGTTAAATGAAAGAAATAGTTGAAACTGAATACTCAATAGGAGAAGTTGTAAAGCACAAATACCTAGATTTTAGGGGTGTTATTTACGACGTAGATCCAGAATTTAATAATACTGAAGAGTGGTATCAATCCATACCATCAGAAATCAGACCCAAAAAAGAACAGCCCTTCTATCATGTTTTTGCTGAGAATGATCAGGTCTTTTATTCTGCTTACGTTTCACAACAGAATTTACTGATTGATGATAGCCAAGTACCAATTGAACACCCTGACGTTCCAATTTTCTTTGGAGAATTCAATGGTCGGTCTTACAGTATTTTAGAAGCAACTAAGAACTAGCTCTTTTTTTTAAAGTGGCAAAAGTCACACAGATATTAAACAACTCCATTGCTTGCTCTAGCTCGTCATTAGTACAAGCTGTCGGTGCTAATCTTATATTTTCGTCATTTGGGTCAACGCCATAAGGAAATGTTGAACCTGCAGGAGTTAATTTTAAGCCAGCTAAATTTGCTAAACCCACTATTTCTTTTGCTAAACCAGGTTCGCAGTTAAAAGAAACGAAATAACCTCCTGTAGGACTGGTCCAAGATCCGTAATTTTGTTTGGAAAGCCATTTTTGCACTATCTGAAACTTAGGTCTTACGATATCTGCGTGTTTTTTCATATGAGACTTTAAACCTTGAAAGTCTTGCAAAAAATTCATATGTCTAGCTTGATTCACTTTATCAGGATTTATTGTTACTGAGGAATAGTGCTCTATAAACCGATTTAAGTTATTTTCACTCATCGCTATAAACCCTATCCCTGATCCGGCATAAGTAATTTTTGATGTAGAAGCAAAAGCAATGACAGAATCCAATAACCCTTTCTTTTCAGCAAAAGAAAAGATATTTGGTAATTCTTCAGAATCCATAAAATCATGAACTGCGTATGCGTTGTCCCAAAGAATCCTAAATTCTTCTTTTGATCCAGCTATTTCCAGCAAACCTTCTATACATTCAGTGTTGTAAGTCTCTCCTGTTGGATTTGAATGTTTAGGAACACACCAAATTCCCCTGACTGAAGAATCGCTTTCAATAATAGACTTTATTTGTTCTATGTCAGGCCCTTTACCATTAAGTGCCGCAGGAATCATGTTTATTGAAAACTGTTCACATAATTTGAAATGCCTTTCGAACCCAGGAACTGGGCATAGAAAAGAATTCCTTTCATGCATTGACCATGGACCTTTCCCGCTCCCTTGAAAATGTAAACTAGACAGATAATGTGCCATCAAAGTAAGGCTACTATTGCCTCCAGCTATTACCATTTCTTTCCGACAGGCTAAAATCTCAGCTCCGAGCTGCCTAATACTGTCCAACCCTAATAGTTCACCGTAGTTTCTTGTGTCAATTCCTTCGTGAATGTACTCCCCAGACAAAGCAGTATCTAAATCACTTGAAAGATCCAATTGATCACTTGAGGGCTTTCCTCTGGTTAAATCTAACTGAAAGCCCTTAGATTTAAGCATTTGGTAAAGTTCTTCAGCCTCTTGAAAAGTTAAATCTTGGTTCATTCTCTGAATGTGGTAAGGGTATTTACCTTCAATGAATAATATCATTGCCAATCACTTCTATACAGTAATGAAAAAACTGCTTAACTTTTAATCAATTCTGAATAAGGCTTTCATGCATGGTTCTGGTTAAGAACTTCACAGAGTTATCCACAGTTAGAGTGGATAAGAGATAACAAAAGTGAAAATTATCAGTAAAATACTTCTTTCAAAAAACTAACCTTGAAAAAAACAGCCTTACACGAATTACATTTGGAGTCTTCTGCAAAAATGGTGGATTTTAATGGCTGGGAAATGCCCATTCACTATGGTTCCCAACTAAAAGAGCATGAGTTTGTTCGAGAGTCTTGCGGGATATTTGATGTGTCTCATATGACCATAGTTGATATAGAAGGAAAGGATGCCAAGGGATTCCTTAGGTTCTTGCTAGCAAATGATATAGGTTTATTAAACCAGGATTTTGATGGTATGTACTCAGCTTTGCTAAATGAATCTGGAGGCGTTATTGATGACTTAATTGCTTATAAACTGCCTTCTGGTTATAGATTAGTTGTTAACTGTGCAACCAGAGAGTCTGATATAGAATGGATAGATTCCCACAAAGGGAGCATGGAAGTAACCGTCTCTGAAAGAGATGACTTATCTATGATAGCCATTCAAGGCCCCCATACATTTGATACCTTATCTAATTGCTTCTCTTCGAATGTTTACAGTGACTTGAGTAAGAAAAGACCTTTTCAGGGGTTGCAAGAAGGAGAAACTTTAATAACCACTACCGGTTACACCGGAGAGATAGGTGTTGAATTAATGATAGATGGTGAGAGGGCAAAAGCTGTTTGGAAACAAGCTCTATTGTCTGGAGCAAAACCTATTGGTTTGGGAGCCAGAGATACGCTTAGACTGGAAGCTGGTATGAATCTTTATGGTTCTGAGATGGATGAAAACATTTCTCCTCTAGAATGCAATATGGCTTGGACAGTCTCCTTAGAAGATGAGAGCAGAGATTTTATTGGAAAAGAATCTTTCAAAAGAAAAAAGGAAGAGGGGGATTTTCATGTACTTAAGGGTCTTCTTTTCAAAGACAGATCTATAGTTAGATCAAATCAAGTAATTTATTTTGATGAATCTAAAGAAGTAAAGGGAGTTGTTACTAGTGGGAGCTATTCTCCGACACTGAAAAAATCTATAGCTTTAGCTAGAATACCTCCTTCCCACACAGAAACTTGTATGACAGAGGTAAGGGGCAAGATAAATAAGGCTTCCATTGGAGAGCCCAAATTTGTCAGAGAAGGAAAGATAATTTTTTAAGGATAAATATTTATGAATGGTATATCAGGTAATTATAAATTTTTGGCCAGTCATGAATGGGCTAAATTGGAAGAAGATGGAAGTGTGACTGTCGGTATTAGTGATTATGCTCAAGAACAACTTGGAGATATTGTATTTGTTGAACTACCTGAATTGAATTCTGAATTTAACCAAGAAGATGAGGCTGCGGTTATCGAGTCTGTGAAAGCTGCGTCTGAAGTTTACTCTCCTATGGGTGGTAAGGTAGTTGAGGTCAATACTATCCTAGAAGAATCACCTGAAATAATAAATTCTTCACCTTATCAAGAGGGCTGGTTTTTCAAGTTAAAACCAGTTGATATTGCTGAGTTTGACAACCTACTTTCACCTGAAGAGTACAGTGAGCTTTGTTAAGATTAATTAAATGACAGCAACTAACCAACCTGACTCTTCAACACCTCAACCCATCTTAAGGTCTTTTTCTTCAAGGCACATTGGTTTAGACGAGAAAGAAAAGAATGAAATGTTGAATGGTCTTGGTTATTCAGACTTTGATACTTTTATTAAAGACTTAATACCAAATGACATTCTTAACGATGCTTCTCTAAAATTAGAAGAAGAGATATCTGAAGAACAAGCCTTGGAAAAACTTAAAATTTTGGCATCTGATAACAAGTTATACCTTTCCTTTATAGGACAAGGTTATTACAACTCCTTTACCCCAGCAGTAATTTTGAGAAATGTTTTTGAGAATCCTGGCTGGTACACTTCTTATACTCCCTATCAGCCCGAAATATCTCAAGGGAGATTAGAGGCACTTATAAATTATCAAACCATGGTTAGCGACCTTACTGGTTTAGATATATCTAATGCTTCTTTATTGGACGAAGCGAGTGCTGCTGCCGAAGCTATGACTTTGGCTAAGCGAGTATCTAAATCTAGGTCTGAGAATTTTTTTGTGGATGAACAATGTTTTTCCCAAACTATAAAGGTTATTCAAACTAGGGCTAAACCTCTAGATATAAATGTAATAGTTGGACCTACGCCTTCTTGTGAGAATGAAGATTATTTTGGAGCAATATATCAGTACCCTAACTCTGAAGGTGCCATCCATAATTTCTCAAAAGAAATCAAACACTCAGAAAAACAAAAAGCGCTAGTTATTATGGCAACTGACCTTCTGGCTTTAAGTTTAATTAAGTCACCTGGAGAGTTGGGCGCTGATATAGCTGTTGGTTCATCCCAGAGATTTGGAGTTCCTGTTGGATATGGCGGTCCCCATGCTGCTTTTATGTCTGTGAAAGAAAAATTTAAAAGATTCTTACCCGGTAGGCTTGTCGGAGCTTCATTAGATCAACATGGCAAGCTTGCTTATAGACTAGCCTTGCAAACTAGAGAGCAACACATAAGAAGAGAGAAGGCTACCAGTAATATCTGCACAGCACAGGCTCTTCTAGCAATTATGGCTGGGTTTTATGGTGTTTATCACGGACCTGAGGGCATAAAAAAAATAGCTCAAGAAGTTAACAAAAAAACTACAAAACTGGCTTACTTACTAAAAGACAAGGGTTATAAACTAAAGTCAGAATTCTTCTTTGACACGATAGTAATAGAATCAGGCAAGGAGACTAAAGAGTTGTTGGAGAAAGCTTTAAAGAAAAAAATAAATCTAAGAAAGTTAAATAATGACCACATCGGCATATCGCTGGACGAAACTGTAAATAAAGTAATTTTTGAAGATATTTTGTCTATCTTCTCAATTGAAAGTCCAGTAAAGGTAAAGGGGGAAGTAAAATCTATACCTGAAAACTTAACTAGAACAAGTCAATATCTACAACATCCTGTTTTTAATAAATATCACTCAGAAACAGAGATGATGAGGTATATAAAAAGACTTTACGAGAAAGATATCGCTTTGGATAGAGGAATGATTCCTCTTGGATCCTGTACTATGAAACTTAACTCTGCTTCTGAAATGCTACCTGTTAGCTGGCCAGAATTTTCTTCTATCCATCCATTCGTTCCAGAGGATCAAGCGCTGGGTTACAAAAAATTAATTCAAGATTTAGAGAATCAGTTAGCAGTAATTACTGGTTATTCAAAAATTTCTCTTCAGCCAAATGCAGGGTCTCAAGGTGAATATGCCGGTCTTCTAGCCATTAGAGCTTACCATCAAAGTAGAGGTGATAAAGACAGGAATATATGTTTAATACCTACGTCTGCACACGGAACCAACCCTGCTTCAGCACAAATGGCTGGAATGCAAGTGGTTGCTGTTGATTGCGATGAAGAAGGAAATATCGACTTAAGTGATTTAGAACAAAAGGCCAAAAAATACTCAGACAAGCTGGCATCGATAATGATTACATACCCTTCGACTCATGGTGTGTTTGAGACCACTGTTAAAGAAGTTTGCGGCATTGTCCACAAATATGGTGGTCAAGTTTATATTGATGGAGCCAATCTGAATGCTATGGTCGGTTTATGTTACCCAGGAGAATTTGGAGGTGACGTTTCCCATTTAAACTTACATAAAACTTTCTGTATTCCTCATGGAGGTGGTGGTCCTGGTGTGGGTCCTATAGGAGTTGCAAATCACTTGAAGCATTTTCTTCCAGGGTATCATTCTGAAAACTCTAACGTAGGACCAGTTTCTGCAACACAATGGGGAAGCGCAAGTATTCTTCCTATTAGCTGGATGTACATCAAGATGATGGGAGCCTCAGGTCTAAGAAAGGCTACTGAAGCAGCTATTTTAAATGCTAACTATATTGCCAATCAGTTGAAAGACTATTACACAGTGCTTTATAAAGGAAAGAATGGTCTAGTTGCTCACGAATGTATTATTGATGTAAGAGATTTAAAGGAAAGTGCCAACATAGAAGTAGAGGATATAGCTAAAAGGCTCATAGATTACGGTTTTCATGCCCCAACCATGTCATGGCCAGTAGCAGGCACTTTAATGATTGAACCTACTGAGAGTGAATCAAAAGAAGAGTTAGATAGATTTTGTGAAGCTATGATACAAATAAGAGAAGAAGTAAGAAGAATAGAGTCTGGAGAACTAGATCAAGAGGACAACATGCTAAAAAATGCACCTCATACGGCTGAACAAGTTTCTATTGATAATTGGGAACATTCTTATTCTAGATCTGAAGCAGCATACCCTGTTGAAGGTCTACGTAATAACAAATACTGGTGTCCTGTCAGTAGAGTGGATAATGCTTATGGAGACAGGAACTTAGTTTGCAGTTGTCCTTCCATGGAAGAATTTAAGTAGTTCTCTCTATCATCTTCCATCCCCTTTCCTCAGAAATTTTTTTAAGTTTGTCATCCGGGTCTACAACTATTGGATAGTCAGCAAATTCAAGCATTGGAAGATCGTAAATAGAATCAGAGTACGCATAGACTTTATCCTCTGCGGAAATACCTTTTAAAAGAGTCCATTCTCTTACCCTTCTGACTTTCTCTTCAGAGAAGTTGGGTATTCCCTTTAAAGCTCCGGTGTAGACTCCATCCTTAACTTCTGCATCAGTACCAAAGAAGGTTTTAAGGCCTAATAGACTAGAGATCTCTCTAACAATGAAGGATAAAGTAGCAGAAACTAATAGGCACTCATCGGAATAATGATCTTGAATTAATCTTTGAGTTAAGGAATCACTAAATTTCTCTACTACTTTTAAGGCAAAAGGTTTAGCTAAATTATCTACCTCTTGCATCTTCTTTCCAGCCAAGGGCTCTAAAAGAAATATCGAGTAAGCCAAAGAATCAAACCTGCCTAATCGGTAGTCTTTGTCAAATTGGATTTTTTTTGTGAAAAATTCTTTACCGACTAAACCCTGCTCTTTTATATACTCGGTCCAAGCTTCTACAGAATCTCCAGTCAAAAGAGTGTTATCTAGGTCAAATAAAACTAGTGCCATCTAGTAAATTCAGTAAGGTACTTTATTATAAAGGTTAACACTTAAATAAGGTTGGGAGAGGGATTGTTTTTTCAAAATAAATATAGACCTAATGTGGCTGTAATAGTTATAAACAAACTTGGCAAAGTCTTATGGTGTCAAAGAATTGAACACGATGGATGGCAATTTCCCCAAGGGGGCATTGATAAAGGCGAGACTCCGGAGGAAGCGGCTTTAAGAGAAGTTAAAGAAGAAGTGGGCTTGGACTCTAGTGATATTGAGATTATTTATGAAACAAAGGATTGGTTCAAATATGAAGTACCTCAAGAAAGAAGAAGAAAATATTTTAGAAGTGGTAATTTTTTAGGTCAGAAACAAAAATGGTTTCTTGCAAAACTCCTAACTGATGATACTAGAATTAACTTAAAGGCTAGCATTCCGGCAGAATTTGATAAGTGGATATGGTCAACTTATTGGCATCCTTTAGAAACAGTAGTTGCTTTTAAAAGGGAGACTTACAGGCAGGCATTAATCGAAATGCTGCCTGAGTACAACAAAATAATTGCAAAGGTTTAAATTCAAAATATTAGCATTAAAAGAAAAAGTAATTAAGCTCACTCGATTAACAGAATTTTTATTATTTGGGTTAATTTGTAGTTCTTATTATCTTAGCTATAAGCGATAATGGCATTTCTTTCGTGTTAGAACTTTTTTTATACCTTTTACTGGGAACCTTTTCCGGTTATTTAGCGGGACTCTTTGGTATTGGAGGAGGGATCATTATTATTCCTGTTTTTTTCTACATATTCACATATATAGTAGGAGTTCCAGAAGAAGTGCTTGCCCATATTGTATTAGGAACTTCTTTGGGGGTCATTGTGTTTAGCTCTATGGCTTCAGCATATTCACATCATAAAAAAAAGGCTGTTATTTGGGATCTTTTAAAAATAATTGCCCCTAGTATCTGTCTTGGTACAGCTCTGGGAGCGTTCACCGCCAGCTACATACCCAGTTCTACTTTACAAGGCCTGGTGGCCATTTTTCTCATTGCTGTATCCATTCAGATGGCTTTCCAGTTTCCTCCTCCAATGCAAAATCCAAAAACAAGCTATGTAGGTCCAATCATAATAGGAAGCGGCATAGGCTGGTTTTCGGGAATTTTTGGGATTGGAGGTGGCATTTTTTCTGTCCCCTACTTTTACCACAGAGGTCTGCAAATGACCCAGGCAATAGGATCTTCTGCCGCTTGCGGGATCCCTATAGCTATCTCGGGATCAATTTCTTATATGTTTGTGGGTTCAGGTCTTCCTAACTTACCTGAGTATTCGGTAGGTTATGTTTACTTACCAGGAGCAATTATAGTAGGTTTGGCAAGTGCTTTGAGTGCCTCCGTAGGAGTTAAGGCAGCACATAGACTAAAACAAAAGAAACTTCGTAAAGCATTTGCTTTACTGTTAATGCTTATGGGACTAAACCTGCTTCTAAGATAAAATTCTTTTTTGATGGATTACTACTGGAAAACCAACCTTAAAATACTAATATGCCTTTTAATAATTTGGTTTCTAGTGTCTTTTGGCTTTGGAATACTCCTGTCGGATTGGCTAGATCAGTTTAAGATTGGTGGCTTTAAACTAGGCTTCTGGTTCGCACAACAAGGAAGCATTTACGTCTTCATAATTCTTATTTTTACATACGTTTATCTAATGGAGAGATTAGATAAAAAGGTCTCCAAAGATGAAAAAGAAAAAGGTGCCTAATGTCGGTGCAAGAATGGACTTTTGTAATGGTAGGGGTCTCCTTTGCTCTTTATATTCTTATAGCTTTTAAATCTAGGGCGAAAACAACTTCAGACTTTTACGTAGCTGGTAAAAGCGTGAACCCCATTGTGAATGGCATGGCTACTGCGGCTGACTGGATGTCTGCAGCTTCATTCTTATCAATGGCTGGATTAATCGCTTTCTTAGGAAAAGACGGGTCAGTTTATCTAATGGGGTGGACTGGTGGTTACGTATTACTTGCCCTACTTCTAGCTCCTTATCTCAGAAAGTTCGGACAATTTACCGTGCCTGACTTTATTGGAGAGAGGTACTACTCCAATACAGCGAGAGTAGTAGCAGTGGTTTGCTTAATCTTTATCTCCTTCACCTATATAGCGGGACAAATGAGGGGGGTAGGAATTGTTTTTTCTAGATTCCTTGAGGTAGACATAAAATTGGGAGTAGTGATAGGCATGGGAATTGTTTTTGTTTACGCGGTCTGGGGGGGTATGAAGGGCATAACTTACACGCAGGTTGCACAATACACTGTCTTAATCTTTGCCTATCTTGTTCCGGCTGTTTACATCTCCATAATTATGACCAACAACCCAATACCTCAATTAGGCTTTGGGAGTACATTGTCCAATAGCCCTGAGTTCTTATTAGATAAGCTTGATAAAGTTACTTCAGACCTAGGGTTTACCCCTTACACAGAAAATGCCAAGAGTAAAATAGACATTTTTTGTATAACTGCTGCTCTTATGGCAGGAACAGCTGGGCTTCCGCACGTTATAGTAAGATTTTTTACTGTCCCCAGTTTTAACGCGGCAAGAAAATCAGCGGGTTACGCATTAATCTTCATTGCTCTTCTCTATACCACTGCTCCAGCTGTATCTGCTTTCGCTAGGATGAACCTGATAGACTCAATTCAAGATAAAGAATATTCAGAATCTCCTCAGTGGTTTAGAAATTGGGAAGATATTGGACTGATAGCCTGGAAAGACAAAAACTCTGACGGTCTAATAAGATACTCTGCAGGTAATGCTCTTGAGGATGTAAAACCTATCTACTCTGAAGAAAGAGGAAATTCAGGAGAAAGGACCGTCAAAAATCTACCTGACCTTTCTAATGAAAATGAGGTTTACATAGATACAGATATTATTGTTTTGGCGAATCCTGAGATAGCAAACCTTCCTTTTTGGGTAGTTGCTCTTGTAGCAGCCGGTGGAGTGGCAGCAGCTCTTTCAACAGCTGCAGGGTTACTTATAGCTATTTCTTCAGCTATTTCACATGACTTACTTAAAAAAACCATCATGCCAGAGATTAGTGAAAAACAAGAGTTATTCTATAGTAGACTTGCAACAGCCTTTGCTATTGGAGTTGCTGGTTTATTTGGAATTTATCCGCCTGCTTTTGTTGCCCAAGTGGTGGCCTTTGCTTTTGGTTTAGCGGCTTCTACATTATTCCCAGTATTATTGTTAGGTATCTTTTCTAAAAGACTTAATAAAGAAGGGGCAATTGCAGGCATGCTGGTTGGCCTTGTATTTACATCAAGCTATATCATTTATTTCAAATTTATGGCTCCTGAGCTCAATACGCCAGACAACTGGTTTTTGTCCATTTCTCCAGAAGGCATCGGTTTTGTTGGTATGATTTTAAATGTTGTGGTTGCTTTAATTGTTTCTTCCTTGACCGCACCTCCCCCTAAAGAGATTGGTGAGATGGTTGAACGGATAAGGCGGCCGTAATGATCCTTCCAGAAATTGATCCAATTGCCTTTCAGTTAGGCCCCTTAGCTATAAGGTGGTATGGGATTACTTGGGTGATTGCTTTTGGGCTTATTTACTGGCTAGCTAGAAAGAACTTAGCCAAGTTCTCCAAAGATCAACTTGGTGATTTAATGTTTTATGGCCTCCTGGGAGCAGCTCTTGGGGGGCGCCTGGGTTATAAATTGTTTTATGATTTGGGAGGGTTGGTTTCAGATCCGCTATCACTTGTTTACTTTTGGCAGGGAGGGATGTCTTTTCATGGAGGTTTTCTTGGAGTCCTTCTAGCTAGCTACTTGCTGGGTAAACGCTGGAATTTTAGATTTTTTGAAGTTATGGACTTTATAGCGCCTTACGTACCAATAGGATTTGGAACTGTGCGACTAGGCAACTTCTTAAACTCTGAATTGTTAGGAAGACCAACTGAATTGCCTTGGGGTGTTGTTTTCCCATCTGATCCCGAAGGCCTGGTAAGGCATGCTTCGCAAATTTATCAAGCTGTTGGTGAGGGTATTATCTTGTTGTTATTTATGTTGTGGTACTCAAGGAAACCAAAGCCTCACATGGCCGTCTCTGCCATGTTTTTGGTAGGTTATGGCGTTGTTAGATGTTTTACTGAGATCTTTAGAGAACCTGATGCACATATTGGTTTTGATTTATTTGATTCTATTTCAAGGGGTCAATTGCTTTCAGTACCAATGATTGTTATTGGCGTCGTGTTATTATTTTATTCTTACAGAAATTACTCAAAAAAAGATGCAACAATATCTTGATTTAATGAAGTATGTGCGCGAATCAGGCACCAAGAAACAAGACAGGACTGGGACAGGAACTTTGAGTGTTTTTGGATACCAAATGCGATTTAATCTTGAAGAAGGCTTTCCTTTGATTACAACCAAGAAAGTTCATCTTAAATCTATTATTTATGAGCTTCTGTGGATTATTAAGGGATCTACAAACATAGATTACCTAAAAGAGCATGGTGTAAGTATCTGGGATGAATGGGCAGATGAAAGAGGTGAGCTTGGACCAGTGTATGGGGCTCAGTGGAGATCTTGGCCCACAAAAGATGGAAACTCTATAGATCAAATATCTGACGTTATTCATCAAATTAAGTCAGATCCTGACTCAAGAAGGCTGATTGTCAGCGCCTGGAATGTTTCGCAAATAGAAAAAATGGCCCTTCCACCTTGTCATACCCTATTTCAATTTTACGTAGCTGAAGGCAGGTTATCCTGTCAGCTATACCAGAGAAGTGCAGATATTTTCATAGGAGTTCCTTTTAATATTGCATCTTATGCTCTACTGGTTTTAATGATTGCAAAGGCTACGGGTTTAAAAGCTGGTGATTTCGTCCACACCCTAGGTGATGCGCATCTTTACTTAAACCATCTTGGTCAAGTAGATGAACAACTAAAAAGAACACCCTTTGCTCTTCCCACAATGAATATTAAAAAAGAAATAACTGATATTTTAGAACTTGAGTATGAAGATTTTTCTTTAGAAAATTACGACTCCCACCCTCACATACCAGCCCCAGTAGCTGTCTAAAATGAAAATATCCTTAATTGCAGCTTTTGATGCTGGTAGAGTTATTGGAAATAAGGGGTCTATACCTTGGTCAATCAACGAAGACTTAGAGCATTTTAGGCAAATAACTGATGGTTCTGCCATCATTATGGGCAGAAAGACTTACGAATCAATAGGCCGACCCCTACCAAATAGATTGAATATAGTTTTGACTAGAAATCCCAAGGGATTTAATGGAGTTAGAGAAGTAACTAATAAAGAAAGTGCCCTAGAAATAGCCTCAAATTTCTCTAAGGAGGTCTTCATTATAGGAGGAGAAAATATTTACAAAGAGTTCTTCCCATTGGCTACCACTATGTATCTGACTAAAGTTAAACTCAAAGTAAAGGGAGATGCGTTTTTTCCAGAATGGGATAAACGTGAGTGGGATGAAATCTCCAGAAGAAACAGCAGAGATCCCAGTCAAAAAATTGAGTACAGTTTTTTAGAGTATCGTAAAAAAATGACTTAAGAGGAACCAAGTCCTAAAGATTTCCTCTTGAGTTCTAGCGCCAGAACTCTTTCTTCTTCACCCTCGGTATAAGTAATCCATTTTCTGGCTTGGTCTTGGATTTTCTTCTTCTTTTTCTTCTGTGCTTCTTTCTTATCGTCCCACTGCTTTTCAGCTACATCTATACATTTTCTGAAGGATTTTATTGCTTCATCCCATTTTTGGTATTCAAATAATACTTGGCCCAAAAGCATGTGAGCGTTAGCTCCGTCTTTTAATTTTCCTTTCTTAATACCGGCTCTAATCGCTTTTTCAGATTCAGCATATTCGTCTAGTCCGAAATACACCTGTCCAAGAAAGATATAAAGCTCCCCTTCTTTAGATAATTTTGCTGCTTTAGCATAAGCGGGTTTAGCTTTTTTTAATTCTTTTGCAGCATGCCAATACTGGGCCAAGGCTTTTAGTGTTTTTTCTTCTTCTTTTATAAATCCATTTTTAAACCCATAAGCCATAACATGGGCTGCCTTATGGGGGTTTTGATGCATAAAGAGCAACTGACCCAGAGCAACATATTCTCTCTGTTTGTCCAGCAATCTGTCTTCATGAGCTGCCTCCAGAGCTCCTAATTGATCTAACATTCGATCTCTTTGTCCATACAAGCTAGATAAACCAACCCAATATCTTTTTTTAGAATAATGCGTAGCGAGAGTCATATAGATAGGCAAAACGTCTAAGTCTTCCTTTAACTCAGTGTAGACGGCCATCTTTAATAGGTAGTCATTTTCTCTCGCAATCCCCTTTTTTGTTTCTCCGGTTTCTACCTCTTCACCTTCTTCGTTCACGATCGTTATTGGTATGTCCCGGCTTTCTGCGATCTGGATGGCAGTTTCAATATAAGTTTTTGCCCTTTTAAATTCTTCTAACTGAAAATAGGCTGTTGCAAGCAGAGAGTATCCTTGCGAACTTGGTTCTTCTTCTTCCCCTATCCATTCAAGTAGGTACTTAACGGCGCCTCTATAATCCTCGTTAATGAAAAATAATTGGGCCAAGGAGAATCTGGCTTGATTTTTCATTTTCCAATCAGCACCTTCAGATATTACAAGCCGCTTGTATGCGTTTATAGCTTGATCATATTTTTCCTGGGCGAAGTAAATGTAACCAAAATAGAAGAGCATGCTCGCCCTATCAGTTTCGGTAAATTTAGGATCGGTTTCAATTACTAAAAGTATCTCAATGGCTTCAGGCCACTGCTCTTCCTCCATAAAAGGTTGTACTGCTTGTAAGATCTTTTGAGCTTTCTTACTGGGAAGCTTTACTCTTTTTCTGGTTCTCTTTTTTTTATCATCTGCAGCTTCAAGATTAAATCCTTCATACTCTGGAACCACTACAGAAGAGATGGTGGGCATTAAACTTAACACCACACCCACAACTAAGACTTTAGTTAAAAGATTCACAGTGTATTTATACCGAAACATCTATTTAGGCACAACCCTCAGGTGTATATTCTGCAGTTTTTTTAGGATCCTCTATGATAAAGGTAATCTGATTTAAGATTCCTTTGACCTCAATTGCTTCACCATCTCTTATTTGGGGTTTGTATTTAAATTTCATTGCAGAACGTATGGCAGCCCTATCAAAAATACCACTTGGTAGAGACCACAGGATCACAGCATCTTTAACAGCTCCAATTTTGGTAACAGTAAACTGCAACATTACGCATCCTTCAATACCTCTTTCTTGTGCCCTTCTAGGATAAATGGGAGGAACTTTAAAAATTGGTACGTAAGAACCATCTGCAAATACACCTGCCTTCCTCCCTTTGAAATCAAACTTCGGACGTGGAGCTACGTTATCCAAATCAGCAGGAGGAGTCATATCAAATTCGGGTGGCATGGTTTCCGGAGGCGGCTCTTCTTCTTCGGGCCTTTCAATGTCTTGCAATAACTCTAGATCTCTATCAGGCATCGTTACGTCTGCAATCCTTATGCCTTTATCTTTCAACTCTACGTCACCAACAGCAATTAAAGCTTGCATTAAGTAAAAAATAACAAGAGTCAATAAAGCCGATCCCACAAAAACAGCCGAAAACTTTTTTAAATTCTGTTCAGCTAAAAAATTCACAAAGATCTAGAACTTAGGTTCAGAAGCTAAAGAGATAGCAAACACTCCTGCTTCCCTTGATTGATCCATTACCTTAATAATGGCATCGGCAGTGGCTCGCTCATCCGCCTGAATTACAACCGAGCCTTGGGGGTTCTCTGCTAATAATTTTGTTACATTTGCTTTTACCTGCCTTACATCTATTCTTCGACCGTCTATCCATATATCGTCATTTCCTCCGATCGCGATGAGGATAGCTGCGTTGTCTTGAATAGTTGCTGTCTCAGCATCAGGGCGGTTTACTTCGAGTCCTGGTTCTTTAATAAAATTCGCAGTAACAATAAAGAATATTAAAAGGATAAAAACAACATCTAGCATTGGTGTTAAGCTTATTTCTTCTTCCGCGTCTGCGGCTTGACTGATTGGTGATCTTCTCATGTTTATCTCCCTTATTATTCAGAAACTAAGTGTTCTGACAAGAGCTCCACTTCTCTATTAGATTTATTTCTAAGAAACGTACTAGCAAATGTTCCCGTAATGGCTACAGAAAGTCCCGCCATCGCAGGTATTGTTGATCTGGAAACTCCTCCCGCCATTGCTTTAGCATCTCCCCCTCCAGTAATGGCTAATAGATGAAAGACCTCCA
>Ga0208830_1000338_pt1 | contig 24536 bp, 25 predicted proteins | sample DeeseametaMP2634_FD_184169 | JGI IMG/M metagenome (GOLD analysis project Ga0208830, IMG submission 184169) | Marine microbial communities from the Deep Atlantic Ocean - MP2634 (SPAdes) | ecosystem: Environmental > Aquatic > Marine > Oceanic | place: Northeast of Antigua and Barbuda, North... | reverse complement strand
CCCGCCGTATTGATACTGTCGGAAAAGAAGGCTTCTTCCTGAATCTTGCCGAAGGTCTTAACCGCCTGTTGGGCATTGCGGATGATGTGGTCAACGACACTATCCGTATCTTTGATGCGCTTGCTCACGGTAATCTGACCCGTAAGATCGATACAGATTACATGGGGTCCTTCGGCAAACTGAAGCAGGATGCTAACTCCACCGTTGAGCGCCTGACCGAAGTCATGACCCGTATTCGTGAATCGGCCTCTACAGTTTCGACCGGCGCCAGTGAGATTGCACAGGGGAACGCCGATCTCAGTAAGCGTACCGAGTCTCAGGCATCGAGTCTTGAAGAAACAGCATCCAGCATGGAAGAAATGACCAGCGCAGTTAAGCAGACCAGCGAGAACGCTGTTCACGCTAACGAGCTGGCAAATTCTGCACGCGGTAAAGCTCAGGAAGGCGGGCAGGTTGTCAGTAAAGCCGTTGGCGCGATGGAAGAGATTAACCACGCCAGTAAAAAAATCTCCGACATTATTGGTGTCATCGATGAGATCGCGTTCCAGACCAACCTGCTGGCACTGAATGCTGCAGTAGAAGCTGCACGGGCCGGGGAACAGGGGCGTGGATTCGCGGTGGTTGCCGGAGAAGTACGTAATCTGGCTCAGCGCTCTGCCGCTGCAGCAAAAGAGATCAAAGATCTGATTCGTGACAGTGTAGATAAAGTCGAAGCGGGCACTTCGCTGGTTAACGCTTCTGGTAAAACACTCTCTGAAATCATCGAAGCTGTCGATCGCGTGTCGGCCATGATTCAGGAAATCAGCACGGCTGCGTCAGAACAGTCGTCTGGTATCGATCAGGTCAATAGCGCCGTTGCGCAGATGGATGAAATGACACAGCAGAATGCGGCCCTGGTGGAAGAAGCCACCGCGGCGGGTGAAGCGATGGCAGGTCAGGCTCAGAGCATGACGCAACTGATGGAATTCTTCACCGTTGATGGCTTTGGTGGAGGCTCTTCACCCGCAGCGGTGATGAACTCTGCGCCAGTGGCTCCTGCCCCAAAGCCGGCAGCGGCGCCGAAGAAGGCGGCTCCATCACCCTCTTCTGATGGTGACCAGGGTGGTTGGTCGGTCAGTTCTTCTGACGACTGGGAAGAATTCTGACCGGAGCGATCAGCTTATGGGTGCATCTGCAGCGCCACTGCTGGGAGATGATAAGGAATTCCTGATGACAGCCGGCGATTTCGATGAGATCGCCGAGCTTGCCCTCAAGCATACCGGTATCGTCCTGGGGCGGCATAAGGCAAATATGGTGTACGGGCGTATTGCCCGTCGCCTGCGCCAGTTGGGGTATCAGTGCTTCGCTGATTATCTCAAATTCCTGCGGGAGAACTTCTCTCAGGAATCGACAAATTTCATTAACCTGATCACAACAAACCTGACCTCTTTTTATCGTGAGCCTCATCATTTTGAGTATCTGGAAAAAACGGTCATTCCCGATCTGAAGCAGAAATCTGACCGTAAGGTACGGATATGGTCTTCCGGGTGCTCTATCGGTCAGGAGGCATACACCATTGCTTTCTGTCTCGGAAAGGCAGCGTTTCCATCTTCCTGGGATGTAAAAATACTGGCAACAGATCTTGATTCTAACGTTCTTGATAAGGGGCGGGCAGGGATTTATCCGGCAGACAGTGCGAGCTCAGTACCGCAGGATGTGTTCCAGTCTTATCTGATGCGCAGCAAAGATCAGAAGAATATCCGTGTTAAGGATTCAATGCGGAATCTGGTGCATTTTAAACGTTTGAATCTGTTAGAGCAGTGGCCAATGAAAGGGCAGTTTGACGTGATTTTCTGCCGCAATGTCGTGATTTACTTTAATCGTGATACGCAGAAAAAACTGTTCAACCGCTATGCAGATTTTCTGCCCGTCGGGGGGCATCTGTTTATCGGTCACTCGGAGTCTCTGAATGGTCTGACAGATCGTTTTGAGTCTGTAGGAAACACCATCTACCGAAAAAAATACTGAGGAGCCAGGCATGTTGCATACCAAACCCCCGCAGCCCAAGGCTCCCAAAGGCTTTGAACATGTGGCCCGCTACTGGGATGCAGTTCACGGTACCTGGGCCGCCAAAATTCTTCCCGGAGAATTCTATGTTTCTACCCATGGCGAGATGATTGTTACTGTGCTCGGGTCCTGTATCGCAGCCTGCATACGCGATAAGAAACTGGGCATAGGTGGTATGAATCATTTTATGTTGCCTGAAGCGAACGAGCATTCCAGCGAAGTCTGGGGGACCAACCCCGCGGCGCAGGAATCTCGTTACGGTAACTGGGCAATGGAATATCTGATTAATGAGATACTTAAGCGCGGTGGTCGCCGGGAAAACCTTGAGGTGAAAATCTTTGGCGGTGGTCAGATGATTGCTTCGATGAGTGATATCGGCCAGCGTAATATTCTCTTCGTCTATAACTACCTGCAGAACGAAGGGCTCAAGATAGAATCTGCCGATGTCGGTGATATTTATGCTCGCAAGGTGCTTTATTTCCCGGATACCGGGTCAGTAAAAATGCGCCGTATCACTAACGTACGTAACAACACTCTGATGAAACGTGAAACTGAATACCGTCAACAGGTGGCTACGGAAGACACCGACCAGTCTCAGGGCGGAGTGGATCTCTTCTGAGAGAAAAAATTATGAAAAAAATACGGGTTATCGTCATCGACGATTCAGCATTGATCAGAAAAATGCTGAAGGAAGTCTTTGATGCTACCGAAGATATCGAGGTGGTTGCCGTCGCCAATGATCCGATCATAGCGCGCGACAAAATTAAGCAACTGAACCCTGATGTTCTGACACTCGATGTTGAAATGCCAAAAATGGATGGGCTGCAGTTTCTGAGTAACCTGATGCGATTGCGCCCGATGCCGGTCGTGATGGTGTCGACGCTCACGGAGAAAGGAGCGCCGGAAACCTTTGAAGCGCTGGAGATGGGAGCAGTCGATTACATCTGTAAACCGCAGGCGAAGTCTGAGGACGAGTTTTTACAGTTTGCCCGGGCATTGTGCGACAAAGTGCGTATTGCAGCGCGTGCAAAAGTGCAGCCGGTCGATTCGCGCAGGAAGTCAGCGTCAAGGGTGATCACCCGGGAGAAAATAGAAAATTATCGCCGGATTGTCGCCATTGGTTCATCCACTGGTGGAACGGAGGCGATTGCCGATGTGCTCGCTGGTTTGCCAGTGAACTGCCCACCGATTGTGATTACTCAGCATATCCCTGAAGTTTTCAGTGCCTCCTTGGCGAAGCGCCTGAATAACCGGTATCCGATGGAGGTACTTGAAGCCGCAGATAACATGGAAGTCTGCACCGGGCGTGTGATCATTGCTCAGGGTGGGAAACATCTGCGTTTTGTTAAGCGCGGGGATAAGCTGTTTACGATGATCGACGATGGCCCAAAGCAGAACCTGCATAAACCCTCGGTGGAAGTAATGTTCGAGTCACTGGCTCAGACGGTGGGCGGCAGACATCTGGTGGCAGCCATGTTGACTGGAATGGGAGCAGACGGAGCCAGTGCGATGAAGGCACTGCACGATGCCGGCGCTATCACGCTGGCGCAGGATGAGGCGACCTGTGTGGTCTATGGAATGCCAAAAGCCGCCTGGGAGCTGGGTGCGGTGGATCAGCTTATGCCCTTGCGCGGAATCGCCGAAGAATTGGTGAAGAGCGCGAGAAAAGCCTGAAATCTGTGCTAAACCTAATGGAAGTAAAACAAATTTTGGAGATCAATCAATGTCGGTAAATGCTTCTCTGGGAAATGACGGTCGCGAGCTGGTTATCCGCGTCGATGGCCGTTTTGATTTCAGTGCGCATCAGGAGTTCCGCGATGCTTACGAGCACAGAAATGGTGTGGCAGCCTATACGGTTGATCTGGGTGGGGCAACCTATCTGGACAGCTCGGCGCTGGGCATGCTGCTTCTGCTCCGTGATCACGCGGGCGGCGACAGCTCTGAGATCCGCATCACCAACTGCAATGATGATGTGAAGAAGATTCTTACGATTTCGAATTTTGAGCAGCTTTTCACCATTCAATAAGAATCCTGTCCATGTCAGATTACAGGGTCCTGATCGCTGACGATAACAGCGTCGACCGAAAAGTCCTTTCACGCGTTGTACGCAATCAGGGCAACGAAGTGATTGAAGTGTCCAACGGCTTTGAAGCCGTTGATGCCTTCCGGGAGCATCGTCCCGATATCGTTCTGATGGATGTCATGATGCCCGGCCTCAACGGAAAAGAGGCCACCCGGCAGATAAAGGAAATCTCCGGAGAAGACTTCATTCCTGTGATCTTTCTGACATCTCTGTCCGATGCCCAGAGCCTGGCAGACTGTCTGGAATCCGGTGGCGACGACTTTCTCACAAAGCCTTATAACCACATCGTACTTCAGGCGAAGATCTCGTCATTCCGGCGTATGTCGGATATGCACAGAATTCTGCTGGAGCAACGCAACGAGATCCGTCTGGCTAACCGCCACATGTTGCAGGAGCAGCAGGTAGCGAAAGCGGTTTACGATAATGTTGCACACGCGGGCTGCCTGAGCGCCTCGAATATCCGCTATATGCTTTCTCCGCTGGCGGTATTCAATGGTGATGTCCTGCTGGCCGCGCGTAAGCCATCGGGAGGAATGCACCTCCTGCTTGGCGATTTTACGGGCCACGGCCTGCCTGCCGCCATCGGTGCGATGCCGATGGCCGATATCTTTTACGGAATGACCGCTAAAGGTTTTGGCCTGAGGGATGTTCTGCGGGAAATCAACCTGAAGCTGAAGAGTATTCTGCCGGTGGGCTTTTTCTGCTGTTCGGCTGCCGTTGATCTTGCACTGGATCGCAAAGCGGTGTCGGTCTGGATGGGTGGGGTGCCTGACTGCTATCTGCTCAGGGCAGATGGTTCAGCGATTGAAACTCTCTCATCGCGTCACCTTCCCCTCGGTGTACTGGGCGGTGATAAGTTTAATGATCAGATGATCGAACTGCCGATGAACGAAGGAGACCGCCTGTTTTTATGGTCTGATGGCATCATCGAGTCGCGCAACGTCGAGGGCGAAATGTTCGGTCAGGAACGGCTGATTGATATTTTTCATGCGGCAAAGGCCCCTGAAGATGTTTTTCCGGATATACAGATGAAAGTGACCGAGTTTATTGGTGATAGTGAACGCGATGACGATACGACCATACTGGAAGTTGTGATGGCAGACGCAGATGTGCAGGACGAAGACGTGGTCAGCACTAAGTCTTCCACCGGCAGTGGACCGATAGACTGGTGCCTGGAATACCGCCTTGATGCGTCCAGCCTGAAAAACTTTAATCCGGTTCCGTTGCTCAATCACATCATGATGGAAGTGCCTGGCCTCCGAGCTATGGGTGGGCAGTTGCATACGGTGATGGCCGAATTGTTTTCTAATGCGTTCGAGCACGGAGTTCTGGGCCTTGATTCTGGCCTGAAAAGCTCGGCTGACGGCTTTATGGAATATTACCGTCTCAGAGAGGAGCGACTGGCGTCACTGAGCGACGGCTATGTCGTGATCGTCCTTGACCACAGAGGGAATGGCCTTGAGGGTGACCTGACAATTACACTCAAAGACAGTGGGCCGGGGTTTGACTATTCGGAATTGAATCGAATGACCGCCGATCAGAGTCAGCTTTCCGGGCGGGGCATACCTCTTCTTAAGCGCATCTGTCGTTCACTTGAGTACAAAGGCGCTGGAAATCACGTTGAGGCCGTGATTCACTGGCCACAGGAACAGGATCAGCAGGTATGACAATGCTCGACCTCGAAGCACTGGATGTGCTCAGAGACGTAATGGAAGATGAATACGAGTCGCTCGTACATCTCTATGTGCGGGACAGTGATGGCCGTTTCAGCCAGATGCGGGATGCTGCGGCAGCAGGAAATGCTGAACAACTCCGTCATATTGTGCACAGCTTTAAAGGCGCCAGTGGCAATATCTGTGCGCCGTCACTTGCTGCACGAGCGCAGAGCCTGGAAGATGCGGCAAGAGCAGGAGGGGCGGAAGCGCTGCTCGACGATATTTCTCTTCTGGAACAGGACTATCTGCAGGTGCGTGAAGCCCTGATAGCGACCCTGAGCTGATTGTCTTTCATCTCCTGAAAGTAATTTTGGCCCGACCTTTGCGTTATACCCGGTAACCCGAACAGACAGGAGACCGGGATGAATTCCTCAGCCGCTCAGAGCCCACTGGCATCCTTGATGATGTCCTTAGGGGGCAGCATCGAACTGAATTCTCTCAATACCACGACCGACGGGGCTCCGGCCCTGTCAGAGTTTTCCAGCCTGCTGCAGGATCTGACCCAGGGGCAGCTTCAGATGCTCACCCCAGAGGGGGAGGGAATGCCAGGATTGATGACGGCAGAAGGCGAAGCATTGCCGTCCCAGTTGCCGCTGGTATTGCCGCTCAGCGTGTCCGTGTCGACGGCAGTCACCGCAGATGCTGATGCGGAAGTGCAGGTGGAGAGTGATTTCCTGATGAAACAGATTGAGACGCCGCCCGATCTCAGCCTGCGTCATATGCCTGCAGATGAAGATGGTACTGGCATCCGTCCGGTGACGCCGCGTACAGAGGAAAATGACGACAGCCAGGCCTTTGCCGATCTCCCTGATGAAGAAGAGCAGGAAGAACCCCAGTTAATGGCGGTTGCTCCGCTGACGCAGGCCATACAGCAGGCATCTCAGCAGGGAACAGACATCAAAGCTCCTGTGTCTTCGCAGCGTGGGAACGGCGCAGCAAAACCAAACGCTGAGTCCGTAACCTCAGTGTCAGCCGCCTTGCAGGCGGAGGATATTGACACTGATCTTGCCGACAGCGAGCTGGAAGGCGGAGACGTATTCCGTCCAGTCACCGCGAGCGACGAGATGTCGCTGAAGCGTCCTCTGTCGGACGCCTCGGGTCAATCCACTCTTATGACGCAGACCCCGTCAGCTCAGGTTGCCAGCGCAGGTACCACGCAGATCCCGACCGCAGGGATGACCGCCGTTAATGCAGAGACCGCTCAGGCGCTCAGCACCACTGACGCCTCTGATGCCGTCGACCTGGAAGCCGCTGAATCTTTTGAGCAAAAGCTACAGACTCAACTGAAAGAACGTATCGAGTTCGGTCAGGACCGCAGAGAGTGGGGATCGGCACTCGGCGCGCGTGTGTTGACGATGGTGGCCGACAATATTCAACAGGCCAGAATACAGATTGATCCACCCGAGCTGGGCAGCCTTGAAATAAAGCTGCACATCACACAGGACCAGGCCAGCGTTCAGGTTCACGCACAGAACCATCAGGTAAAGGATGTGCTTGAGGCGAATGTTCAACGCCTCAGAGACGCCCTGAACGAGCAGGGTCTGGAACTTGCGGGCTTTGATGTCGGTACCTCTGGCCAGGGGGCGTCGGATCAGAACTCCGGAGGTCAGGGGCAGAATGATTCGGGCGGTGAATGGCTGGCAGACAGCGAGTCTGAAGCCGCTGAGCAGCGTCCGGTAACCCGTAGCAATGCCTTGCTGGATACCTTCGCCTGATTAACTTTCTTTGGTGTCCGACCGCCGGATTTCCGGCGGTCATCATGATCTGACCTCGCCACATCTTGCCAACTTCCGGCAGTTATCTCAGAACCTTCTAGACTTTGTGCATAAGACCGGTGCTATCAAAGCCAGTACTTCCGGGCTTTGCGGCGTGAATTCCGGATGTCAGAAAACTGACGGAAAAACGTGGCACAGGGATTGCAAATTTGACTATCAGACAGGAGGCATGACGCCATGGCAAAAGAAGAAGACCTGAAGCTGGAAGGCGCAGAAACCGAAGAGGCCAAGCCCGCAGGTAAGAAAAAGCTCATTATCATCATTGCGTTGGTGGTACTGATTCTTGCCGGTGGGGGTGGGGCAGCGGCGTTCTTTCTTCTCGGTGGTGAAGACGAAGCAGAAGGAGCCGAAGGTGAAGAAGCAGTGGCGGAAGAAGTCGTGGAGGAGCCACCTATTCCTGCCCAGTACGTCGTGCTTAAACCAGAGTTTGTGGTGAGTTTTCAGGTCGGGACCCGTCAGCGTTTTGTTCAGGCCAGCATCGAGGTGATGACCCGGGCACAGTCGGTTGTGGATGCAATGGAGCTTCATTCTCCGATGATACGTAACGAGGTCATCCGGATTATCAGTATGCAGGACTTTAACTCGCTGCGTACTGCAGAAGGACGAGTGGCGTTACAGCAGGAGCTGAAAAATGCCATGATCAAAATAATGGAACGGGAAGCCGGCTCAGATAATGTAGAGGCCGTGCTCTTCACTAACTTTGTGATGCAGTAGGAATACACGTGCAGGATTTACTGTCCCAGGACGAGATTGATGCGCTATTACACGGCGTAGATGACGGTGACATAGGCCCGGAGGAAGAAGTTGATTCTGCCGGTGTGAAGTCCTATGACCTGAGCAGCAACGACCGCATTGTTCGTGGTCGCATGCCGACATTGGAAATGATCAATGAACGTTTTGCACGCTACACCCGCATCAGTATGTTTAATTTCCTGCGCCGTAGTGCGGACGTTGCGTCGGGTGGCGTCCAGATCATGAAATTTGGTGAGTACGTACATACCCTGTACGTACCCACCAGTCTCAATCTGGTAAAAATGCGGCCACTGCGCGGCACGGCACTGTTTATTATGGATGCCAAGCTGGTATTTAAGCTGGTAGACAATTTTTTTGGTGGCGACGGACGCCACGCCAAAATCGAGGGTCGTGAATTTACGCCCACAGAAGTACGTGTGGTACAGCTGGTACTGACTCAGGTTTTTGCCGACATGATCGAAGCCTGGGCACCGGTAATGCCGCTTGAATTTGAATATGTCGGTTCGGAAGTGAACCCGGCGATGGCGAACATTGTGAGCCCGAGTGAAGTCGTGGTCGTCAGTACCTTTCATATTGAGCTCGATGGCGGCGGTGGCGACCTGCACCTGACCATTCCGTATTCCATGATAGAGCCGATGCGTGAAGTGTTGGATGCCGGTGTTCAGAGTGACGTGGACGACGTTGACGAGCGTTGGCAGCTCTCGCTGCGAGAGGACATTATGGATGCGAAGGTGCCGTTGCACGGAACGCTGGTCGAACGTGATATCACTCTGCGCGAAGTAGCAGCGCTTAAAAAAGGTGATGTGATACCGATCGAGCTTCCAGACGATTTTGTTTTAGAGGCCAACGGAATACCCGTATTCCGCGGGAAAATGGGTATATCGAATGAAAATCTGGCAGTAAAAATTACTGATCAGATTCAGCACAGACGTCGCTGATTAAGGAGCAGAATATGAGTGATGATGAAAATAAAGACGTAGGACAGACTCCCGGCGACGACGAACTGGATCCACAGAAGCTGGCGGACGAGGTCGCAGAAAACAGCGGTGACGAAGCGTTGGCAGACGAGTGGGCTGCGGCGATGGAAGAATCGGGCGACGCCGAAGAGAGCGACGACAGCAGTACCGAAGATGATTGGGCAGCTGCCATGGCAGAGGCCGGAGAGGGTGGAGATGATGCAGACGATGTTCGCCAGATGCCCCTTGACGAACTGAAAGACGAAAGTAAGCCCCGGGTAACGAATGGCGAGGCGCCCGAGCTGGATGTCATCCTCGATATTCCTGTGCGGATTTCTATGGAAGTGGGCTCGACACAGATTCCTATCCGTAACCTGTTGCAACTGAACCAGGGGTCGGTTGTAGAACTGGACCGTCTGGCGGGTGAACCTCTGGATGTGTTGGTGAACGGTACCCTGATCGCGCATGGCGAAGTGGTTATGGTGAACGATAAATTTGGTATCCGTCTGACGGATGTGGTGAGTCAGAGTGAACGTATACACCGCCTTCGTTAACGGACTGGCAATTCTGCTGTGCTCGGGTGTGGCGGCAGCAGAAGAAAAAGCCGCGCCTGTTCTTGCTGCTGATCCATTGGCAAGCAGTGGCAAGGTTGCGATGTTTCTTGTTCTGGTGGTCGGCATGATTTTTCTGCTTGCCTGGCTGGTCAATAAAACCCGGGCCGGACAGTGGGCAGGGCAGACCGGAAAACTGAAAATGCTGGCGGTGCTGCCACTGGGCACCAAAGAAAAAATTGCAGTCATTCAGGCCGGTGATCAGCAACTGGTGGTGGGCATTACCGCTCATCAGATTACGACCCTGGCGACACTGGATACTCCGCTCGAGGTCAGTGAGAATCAACCGGCCAGCTTTGCGGAAATCCTTAAGATGGCGGTACAGAAATGAATATTCTGTGTCGTCTTATAGCAGTCCTCGCACTCTTTCTTCCCGCACTGGCCATGGCGGCTGACCCTGCTGCAGGTGCTGTCGGAAACGGCTACGCTGGTATTCCCGCGGTTGTTTACAAGGCAACGGACAACGGTGGGGAATATACGGTAACCATTCAGATTCTTGCCATCATGACGATGTTGACGGTGCTTCCGTCGCTGCTGATTATGATGACTTCCTTCACCCGGATTATTGTTGTTCTGGCGATCCTGCGTCAGGCCATTGGTCTGCAGCAGACACCTTCCAACCAGGTGTTGCTGGGTCTCTCACTGTTCCTCACGCTGTTTATTATGATGCCTGTTTTCCGGGTGATTAATGCTGAAGCGATACAGCCATATATGGCAGAAACAATCACGCCGAAAGAAGCTCTCGACAGAGCCCTGGTACCCGTACATGAGTTTATGCTGGCTCAGACGCGCGAAAATGATCTCGATCTGTTTGTCCGCATCAGCGGTCGTGACGATATTCAGAGCCCGGCCGAAACGCCTATTCATATCCTGATTCCTGCCTTTATCACGAGTGAATTAAAAACGGCATTTCAGATCGGCTTTCTGATATTTATTCCATTTCTGATTATCGACCTGGTGGTCGCCAGTATTCTGATGGCGATGGGTATGATGATGTTGTCTCCCATTATTATCTCGCTACCTTTCAAGATCATGTTGTTTGTTCTGATCGATGGCTGGGCATTAATCATGGGCACACTGGCTAACAGTTTCGGGACGATATAGATGACGGACGCGGCGATCGGTGACATTTTTACCAGCGCACTCTACATCGTACTGGCGATTGTGGTGATTATTATTGTACCCAGTCTGGTGATTGGTCTGGTGGTCAGTACCTTTCAGGCTGCGACTCAGATTAACGAGCAGACTCTGAGCTTTCTGCCGCGTCTGATAGTAACTCTGCTGGCCATCATTGGCTTTGGTCCCTGGGCAGTCAGTGCCGTGCTGGATTTCACCCGGGAAATATACGCAAATATTCCCTTTCTGATCGGGTGACCTGTGTTTGAGGTTGAGGCACTCGAAGTAGGTCACTGGGTCAGCCGATATCTGTATCCATTTGCGCGGATTGCAGGGCTTCTGATGGTGATGCCTCTTATCGGTACGCGTATGGTTTCGCAGCGTATCCGTCTGCTTCTCGCTGTTACCGTGACTCTGGTGGTGGTCCCTGTGTTGCCACCGTTTCCGGTTGTCGAAGCTATCTCTGTCGCCTCATTTATCATTCTGTTGCAGCAGATGCTGATCGGAATTCTGCTGGGCTTTGTGGTTGAACTTCTGATGCAGGTGTTCGTGATTGCTGGTCAGTTAATCGCGATGCAGACAGGTCTCGGTATCGCAACCACGGTCGACCCGAGCCAGGGGGCATCGGTGGTGGTCATTTCGCAGTGGTTTCTCTTTATGGTGAGCCTGGTATTTCTGGCGTTGAACGGCCATCTGGTATTGATTGAAGTGCTGGTCGACAGTTTCCGGACCCTGCCGATTGGCCTTACCAGCTTTTCGGCGGAGCAGTTTGGTTTGCTGGTGGAGTGGAGTGGCTGGATGTTTGCCGCTGCGGTTGTCATTTCACTGCCGGCCATTACCGCGCTGCTGATCGTTAATCTGGCGTTTGGTGTTATGACCCGCGCCGCACCACAGCTGAATATTTTTGCACTGGGTTTTCCGGTCACCATGATCGTCGGTCTGTTTATTATGTGGCTGAATATGGATCAGATGGCGCTCGGGTTTCACCACTATATGGACACGCTTTTTGAATTTCTCAAAAAGCTGGTCACGCTCTGAGGGCTGGTCATGGCAGAACAGGACAGCAGTCAGGAAAAAACCGAAGAACCCACGGCGCGAAGGCTTGAAAAAGCCCGTGAAGAAGGCCAGGTTCCCCGGTCAAAAGAGCTGGGTACAACCCTGGTTCTCGTGGCCGGCGCGCTGGGATTACTGATGCTTGGGCCTATGATGTCTGAGCGGGTGGGTAAGATGGCGAGGCACAGCTTCTCGTTCGAGCGCGATGCCGCGTTCGATATTGGCATGATGTCGTCGTATCTTAATGCCGCAGTTCTCGAAGGTGCGATTGCGCTGGCCCCCTGGTTACTGCTGGTACTGATTGCGGCGTTTGCCGGGCCTCTTGGCGTCGGTGGCTGGTTGTTCTCTACCAAAGCGATTACGCCCAAGCTTGACCGTCTGAATCCCCTCAGCGGCCTGAAACGCATGTTTTCAATGAATTCTCTGGTCGAGCTGATCAAAGCCTGGGCCAAGGTGCTGGTCGTCGGATTGGTTGCCTGGATTGTACTTGGCTTCTTTTTTCAGGATGCCATGGCCATTCAGAACCAGGCGTTACGTCCCGCCTTAAGTCAGGCGATCAGTATAATTCTCTGGAGTGTTCTCTTTCTCTGTCTGTCGACGGCACTGATCGCGATCGTCGACGTACCGTGGCAGATCTACAGCTTTACCAAAAAAATGCGCATGTCGATGCAGGAGATTAAAGACGAGTACAAAGAGACGGAAGGGAAGCCAGAAGTTAAGAGCAAGATTAAACAACTGCAGCGTGAAGTCGCACAGCGGCGGATGATGGCGGATGTACCGACGGCGGATGTCGTAATTACTAACCCGACACATTACTCTGTGGCACTCAAATATCAGGCGGGCTCCATGGGGGCGCCGATCATGGTTGCCAAAGGGACAGATCAGGCGGCCATGAAAATCCGTGAAATTGCGAAAGAGCACAACATCCCGCAGATGCAGGCACCGCCACTTGCCCGTGCGCTCTATAAGCACTCCCGCGTGGGTGACGAAATTCCCGAAGGTCTGTATGTGGCGGTTGCGCAGGTACTGGCCTATATCTTCCAGATGGATCAGTTTGCAAAAGGGCGTGGTCCTCGTCCGGAACGTAAGCCGGATATGCCGATTCCGCGTGATCTGCGTGTCGACCCCGATCCACAATAAATTTTTAGCGCAGGGGCAATTCCGGAACACTTCCTGCAATACCCAATAAAAGAACAATTTTTTGACGGGTAGAACGGATGGCGGCGTCTGGTAGCGTAGTCGGACAACTTAAATCGGGTGCATCAGTTCTGATGCAGGGCAACCTCGGTATCCCAGTGATGCTGCTGGTGCTGCTGGGAATGATGACCCTGCCGCTGCCTCCATTTCTGCTCGATACATTTTTCACATTTAATATCGCCTTATCCATCGTGGTTCTGCTGGTCAGTGTGTACTCACGCCGGCCGCTCGATTTCGCTATTTTTCCAACCATTCTGCTGATTGCGACGCTGTTGCGGCTGGCGCTGAACGTCGCGTCTACCCGCGTCGTTCTCTTGTATGGTCATGAGGGCGGTGACTCGGCCGGTAAGGTGATCGAGGCGTTCGGTGAAGTACTGATTGGCGGCAACTACGCTGTGGGTCTGGTGGTGTTTATGATTCTGATGATCATCAACTTCGTCGTGGTCACCAAAGGTGCCGGCCGGGTGTCAGAAGTCAGTGCGCGTTTCACCCTGGATGCTATGCCCGGTAAACAGATGGCGATTGACGCCGACCTTAATGCCGGATTGATCGATGCAGAGCAGGCGAAAACCCGGCGTGCCGATATCGCCGCAGAAGCGGATTTCTATGGTGCGATGGATGGTGCCAGTAAATTCGTCAAAGGCGATGCGATTGCCGGGATTCTGATTCTTATCATTAACGTCGTTGGCGGTTTTGCTATCGGTATGGCACAGCACAACCTGACGTTTAACGACGCCGTCTCTGCCTACACGCTTCTGGCCATAGGGGACGGTCTGGTTGCGCAGATTCCTTCGCTGTTACTGTCAACCGCGACCGCCATCATGGTTACCCGTAACGGTACCGACGAAGACATGGGACAGCAGGTGTTCGGGCAGATGTTCGGTTCGGTTCGCGCGCTGGCTGTCTCTGCCGGTCTGTTGCTGCTTATGGGGCTGGTACCCGGCATGCCACATACGGTGTTTATCAGTGCAGCCATCATTGCAGGTCTGGCGGCCTACATCATTCACTGGAAGAAAGAGGGTGGCCAGCTGGGGGATGCCGTGGCTCAACGGCTTGGTGTCAAAACACCGGCGCAGCAGAAACAGGCGGCTCTGGGGCCGGGTACAGGTAACGCCCTGGCTGCTCCGAAGGAGAAAGCCGAGGCAGCCGTCAAACAACTCGAAGTGAAAGAGCTGGGCTGGGACGATGTTGAACCGGTCGACAGAGTCGGGCTGGAGGTTGGTTACCGTCTGATCCCTCTGGTCGATAAAAATCAGGGTGGCCAGCTGCTGGCGCGTATCAAAGGCGTCCGTCGCAAGCTGTCACAGGAGCTGGGATTTCTTGTGCCTTCGGTGCACATACGCGACAACCTCGATCTGCTCCCGAATCAATATCGGATAACGCTTATGGGAGTCACGCTCGCCGAAGCGGAAATTCATCCTGAACGCGAACTCGCGATTAACCCGGGCCAGGTCTTCGGAAAAATCGATGGCATGGCCACGGTGGATCCGGCATTTGGGATGGAAGCCTTCTGGATCACCCCGGATCAGAAAGACCGGGCGCAGACGCTCGGCTACACAGTAGTCGATGCCAGTACGGTCGTTGCGACCCACCTGAACCAGAAACTCAACACGCATGCACACGAACTGATTGGTCATGAGGACGTACAGCATCTGGTGGATATGCTGGCGAAAAGTTCACCTAAGCTGGCGGAAGAACTGGTACCGAATAAGGTGTCGGTCAGCCAGTTGCTGGGAGTTCTGCAGAACCTGCTGCGTGAGCATGTGCCGATCCGCGATCTTCGCTCAATCGCCGAGTCTTTGGCGAATTCGACCGCTCAGAGTCAAGATATTGCCGCTTTGACCGCTGCTGCACGCCTTGGTCTGGCCCGCATGATCACCCAGAACATCTTTGGTAACACGGATGAGCTGCCCGTGATGACCCTGGACCCAGGGTTGGAACAGTTATTGCTGAAAACTCTTCAGCAAAGTGCACAGCAGGGCAATATGCAGGGACTGGTTCTCGAGCCAGGTATGGCAGATACCCTGCAGCGTTCGCTGGCTGAGTCGGTTCAGACTCAGGAAGCCGCAGGACGTCCTGCTGTGCTGCTGGTGACTTCGCAACTGCGGCCTTCCATGGCTCAGTTTGTACGCAACAGCCTGCCGCAGATGCATGTGCTGGCGTACCAGGAAGTCCCGGATAACAAGAGTATTACGATTGTTGCTGCCGTTGGCGGCAAGTCCTGATGAGAAACGGTTATGAACGTAAAACGTTTTGTCGCTGAAAACATGCAACAGGCTCTGCGGATGGTGTCTGCAGAGTTAGGTCCGGATGCCGTGATCGTTTCCAGCAAAAAGCTGGAGCGCGGCATGGAAGTCGTTGCATCGGTTGACATGGCCGGTGCAGCTCAGGCTTCACAACCCGGAGAACTCGAGCGTCAGCTGCGCCTGCAGCGTGAACTGGACGCTGCCCGCGAAGCGACCCGTGAATCCGAGCAGAAACGTAAATCGGATCGCGAAGAACTGGTACGCCGCAGTGACCTGTCGGGTGCAGACGGTATCCGTGAAGCGCTGAGTGCACTGCGTTCAGAATCGCCGGCGAGCCCTTCCCGGAAACCTCAGGAGCCCAATACGACCGCCCAGCCAGCGGCGGCTCAGAACGGTGAATATCAGACCCGCCTGCAGGAAATGCAGGGGGAGCTGCGTGAGCTCAAAGACTGGTTAGTCAGCCACCAGGGGAGTGCCTGGGATACCCGGCGCCCACTGACATGGCAACAGTCTCAGTTGTGGCAGAGATGCCAGGACATGGGGCTGGAGCCTGCCTGGGCCGACCGGATTGCCAGCGCCAGCCCTGGTGAAGGTGAGCTTGATGCTGCCTGGAAGCAGGCGATGGAAATGATCCGTGGAGATCTTCCGATTACTGCGCCTGGTCTGCTTGAGCGCGGCGGACGTATTGCGCTGGTCGGACCGACAGGAGCCGGCAAGACAACGACCATAGGTAAAATTGCGGCGCGTTTCGTGCTGCGCCACGGCCCTGAGTCCGTCGCCTTCATTACGCTGGATAACTATCGCGTTGCAGCTCACGACCAGTTGCGCACGTTTTCGCGCATTCTGGGCGTAGATCTGAAGGTCGTGAAGCAGGGAGATGACCTGGCGAAAGCGATTGAGTCCGTCAGGGATAAGAAACTTGTACTGATAGACAGTGCCGGTCTTGCCAGTCAGGACCCACATTTTTCCGTTCAGTTGTCTATGCTTAAACAGGCAGGTGCAGGCATTACAAAGCTACTGGTACTGCCACTGACCAGTCAGGCCCGCTGCCTGCAGGAAAACTACGAACACTTCAAAGGCGCCGGCCTCAACGGTTGCGTCTTCACCAAGATGGACGAATGTTTCAGTCTTGGTGCGGGAATGAGCGTTGCAGCGCTGACCCGATTGCCCGTCACTCTGGTGACTGACGGCCCGCATATTCCGGATGATCTGCATTACCCGGATGCGGCAAGGCTGGTGAATCTGGCCGAACAGATGGCTCGTATGGCTCGCACCCGCTGGCAGGCGGCAGAAGCGATGAGCATGGCGAACCAACAGCAAAGCTTTCAACACGGAGTATAAGAGGTCATGTCAAGGCATCCGGTTCAGGTGATTGCAGTTACCGGCGGTAAAGGCGGCGTAGGTAAAAGTAACGTGTCAGTGAATCTGGGCATCGCCCTCGCTGAGATGGGGCGCCGCGTTGTCATTCTCGACGCCGATCTCGGACTTGCGAATATCGACATTCTGCTTGGTATCAGCGCCAATCGTACGATCGAAAACGTGCTGCAGGGAGAATGTGATCTGCGCGAAGTGATGGTGAAAGGGCCGGGAGGTATCCGCATTGTGCCGGCCTCGTCCGGGACTCAGAAACTGTCACAGCTGAACACTCTGGAGCACGCCGGACTGATTCAGGCGTTCGATGATATCGGCGACGACATCGACGTACTGATCATCGATACTGCCGCTGGGATTTCTGACACCGTTATGAGTTTCGTCCGCGCCGCTCAGGAAGTTCTGGTGGTCGTCACTGACGAACCCACGAGTATTACTGACGCGTATGCGCAGATAAAGCTGCTGAACCGTGATTATGGTGTGTTCCGTTTCCGGGTCGTGGCCAACATGGTCAGATCTCCCCAGGAAGGGAATGCATTGTTCGCCAAGCTGACCAAAGTAACAGACCGCTTCCTGGATGTTGCCATGCAGTATGTTGGCGCTATTCCGCAGGACGACGCAGTTAAGCGCGCGGTTCAGCGCCAGAAGGCGGTGATTGATGCTTATCCCCGTTCGAAGGCAGCCACGGCGTTCCGTGCGCTCTCTAAGAAAGTGGATTCCTGGCCTCTGCCGTCCACCCCGCGTGGACATCTGGAGTTCTTTGTAGACCGGCTGGTCCAGCAGGTGGGGGCCTGACGGGTGTCGACGGGAAGTTGCCTGGTGTATTCCGACGTACAGAATCAGAACTTTGACGAGCTGGTGCGAGAGCACGCCGGGCTGGTCAAGCGTATCGCGCATCATCTGATGGGGCGTCTGCCTGACAGTGTTCAGGTGGATGATCTGATCCAGGCAGGCATGATTGGCCTGCTGGAAGCGGCTCGCAAATATGACGGTGGCAAAGGCGCAAGCTTTGAAACCTATGCGGGAATCCGTATCCGGGGCGCCATGCTGGATGAGATCCGCAAGGGGGACTGGGCTCCGCGTTCCGTCCACCGCAATTCCCGCCGCATTACCGATGCAATTAAAGAAGTCGAAAGTGTGAAAGGGCGTGACGCTGAGGACAGCGAAGTCGCTGCTCACCTCGGAATCAGCCAGGAAGAATATCATTCGATTCTGCGTGACAGTAATGGCTGTCGCCTTTTCAGCTACGAAGAAGTGGCAGAGAAAAGTGAAAACGGCATGGAAGTTTTTCAGGAAACCTCGCCAAATCCGTTTGCCGGTATCGAGCGCGACGCTTTCCGCAGCCATCTGGCAGAGGCGATTAAGCTACTGCCAGAGCGCGAGCAGCTGGTACTGGCGCTGTACTACGACGAAGAGCTGAACCTGAAAGAAATTGGTGCGGTACTTGGGGTCAGTGAGTCCCGGGTCAGTCAGTTGCACAGTCAGGCGACTCACCGGCTGCGTGCGCGCCTTGGCGGCTGGCTCGATTCCTGACGCTGGTCGTTCTGGTCTGACCTGAGCCTTTCACTCCCTGGCCGGGCGCGCCAGCTGTGACTCTTTCTGTCGTATTCGTCAGCTATTTTTCCTCTTAATTTTCAAGCGCTTCGCCATTTCCTGTGATCTTTCACACAAACATCATTTCCCATCATCTCTTTTCTGGATAAAGCAGTAACTGCGTCTACACTAAATCTAGGAACGGCTTGGTTTGTAAAAGTCGATTATTGGAGGTCGGTTTGGACAAGAATATGAAAATTCTCATCGTCGATGATTTTTCCACGATGAGACGTATCGTAAAAAATCTTCTGCGTGATCTGGGGTTCACAAATACCCAGGAAGCAGACGACGGTACGACGGCACTTCCCATGCTGCAGAACGGCGATTTCGACTTTCTGGTAACAGACTGGAATATGCCGGGAATGACGGGCCTTGATCTGCTTAAGAATGTCAGAGCAGATGATCGCCTGAAAAGTCTGCCAGTACTGATGGTTACCGCTGAAGCTAAGCGCGATCAGATCGTTGCTGCAGCACAGGCAGGGGTAAATGGCTATGTAGTGAAGCCCTTTACCGCCGCTGTGCTGAAGGAAAAGATCGATAAGATTTTTGAACGCGTTGAAGGCTGACAGCAGGTGGTCTGATGGTTGATGTAAACCTGGAGAGCACAGACAGCCAGGTGGGGTCTGAAATAAAGACCCTGGCCGAGTCGATGCTGCGTGAACTGGAGCAAGGGGAGTTAAGCAAGGCGGTTGCCCTGGTTAACGACCTGAACGAACTCCGTGACCGCACACTGTTCAATGAGATTGGCAAGCTCACCCGGGCGTTGCACGAATCCATCAAGAACATAAACCTCGATTCGGTTGGCGCGGCATCCGAAATAGAACATACGACAGACAAGCTGCAGTACGTTCTGGAAATGACCGATAAATCCGCCAATCGCACGATGGATCTGGTGGATGAAGGGATGCCGGTTGCATCCGGTATGGCCGATAAAGCAACCGCTTTGTCGGCACGCTGGAAAAAATTTATGAGTAAAGAGCTGACGCCCTCTGAATTTCGTCAGCTGACACGAGATGTCGATGAGTACCTGAATAGCAGTGCCAGTGATGCCCGGATGATTAAAGGGCAGCTGTCAGAGATTGTTCTTGCACAGGATTTTCAGGATCTGACCGGGCAGGTGATTCATAAAGTGACGGATCTGATCCGTGATGTTGAACAACGCCTTGTCACACTCGTCGCAATGGCAGGTCACGTCGACCGGATGACCGGTATCGAACACGAGACGGAATCTGTCAAAGAAGAGCGGGAGAACGAGCCCGACATCAAAGCCGAAGGCCCACAGATTAACACTGCCAATGCAGACGTGGTGGGTAGCCAGGATGATGTTGATGACCTTCTTTCGAGCCTTGGATTTTAAAGGAGCAGCCGGATGAGTTTCGATGCCGATGAAGAGATTCTCCAGGATTTTCTTGTAGAAGCAGGAGAAATCCTGGAATTGCTGTCAGAGCAGCTGGTGGATCTCGAACAGCGTCCGGACGATAAAGATCTGCTGAATGCGATCTTCCGCGGATTTCACACGGTAAAAGGGGGCGCTGGTTTTCTTCAGCTGAGCCCTCTGGTTGATTGCTGTCACGCTGCCGAGAACGTGTTTGACACGCTTCGTAATGGCAAACGCTCAGTAAATTCTGATCTTATGGACGTTGTGCTTCAGGCACTGGACTCCGTCAATGAGATGTTCGACGCCGTGCGCTCCGGTGTGATGCCTGAAGACGCCGATCCGGCTCTGATCGAACACCTGCACCATCTGGCGTTGCCTGAAGATGAAGCACCCGCTGCGCCTGTCGCAGAAGAGCCAGAAGTCGTTGCAGAAGCACCAGCGGAAGAGCCAGTCCCTGACGGCGATTCGGATATCACCGACGATGAATTTGAGAAATTACTGGATGCTCTGGATGAAGCGCCTGCGGAAGACGCCGCGCCTGAAGCGAAATCGGATTCCGGTGATGCATTGTTCGACGAAGGCGATGATCTGTTCGGCATGGATGATTCAGCTGCTCCTGCTGCGGGAGCGGGCGGTGATGAAATTACGGAAGACGAGTTTGAAGCCTTACTTGACCAGATTCACGGTAAGGGCAAACACGGCGGCGCTGAAGAAAAAGCGGAAGAAAAAGCACCTGAAACTCCAGCCGCAGAGGCACCAGCGGCGGGTGGCGATGATCTGATCACCGACTCGGAATTTGAAGAGTTGCTGGACCGTCTGCACGGCAAAGGTAAACACGGTTCCGCCGGTGACACACCCGCAGCAGAAAAGCCGGAAACACCTGCTTCTCCTAAGGCACCTGAACCCCCGAAAGCGGCTGAACCGGTTGCTAAGAAGCCTGAGCCAGCTAAAAAACCTGAGCCAGCCAAAGCACCGGTGACACCGATTGCTGGCAAGGCGGCGGCTAAGCCTGAGCCGAAGAAAGCAGACAAAGAAGCCCCTGCAGAAGCAACCGTCCGGGTGGATACCAAACGCCTTGATGACATCATGAATATGGTGGGAGAGCTGGTTCTGGTACGTAACCGACTGGTTCGTCTTGGGCTGAAAAGTACCGACGAGTCCATGTCAAAAGCGGTCGCAAATCTGGACGTAGTTACCGGAGACCTGCAGGCGTCCGTTATGAAAACACGGATGCAGCCGATCAAAAAAGTATTTGGCCGTTTCCCGCGGGTTGTACGGGACCTGGCGAGACAGCTGAAAAAAGAAATTAACCTTGAACTGCGTGGTGAAGAAACCGACCTCGATAAGAACCTCGTTGAGGCTCTGGCTGATCCGCTGGTTCACCTGGTACGTAACTCGGTAGACCACGGTGTGGAACTGCCTGATGTGCGGGAGCAGAGCGGAAAAAATCGCGTGGGTACCGTGATTCTTTCTGCTGAGCAGGAAGGTGATCATATCCTGCTACGTATTCAGGACGATGGCGCTGGGATGGACGCCGACGTATTGCGTCGCAAAGCCGTAGAAAAAGGCGTGATGGATCAGGACGCCGCCGACCGGTTAACTGATAACGAATGCTTTAACCTGATTTTTGCACCGGGTTTTTCCACTAAAGAGCAGATTTCTGATGTCTCTGGTCGTGGCGTGGGTATGGATGTGGTGAAAACCAAAATTACCCAACTGAATGGCACGATAGCGATCGACTCACGCAAAGGTGAAGGGACGATCATCAGCATTAAAGTACCACTGACGCTGGCCATTATGCCGACGCTGATGGTGATGCTGAAAAACCAGGCATTTGCGTTCCCACTTGTGAACGTCAATGAGATATTCCATCTCGATCTGACTCAGACCAATGTGGTTGATGGTCAGGAAGTCGTTGTCGTACGGGAAAAACCCATCCCGCTCTTTTATCTGAAGCGTTGGCTGGTGAAAGGTGAAACCAGTGCACGCGCTGACGAAAGTGCTCATGTGGTGGTCGTTTCTGTGGGCAATAAAAAAGTCGGCTTTGTGGTTGATCAGTTGATCGGTCAGGAGGAAGTCGTTATTAAACCGCTGGGTAAAATGTTGCATGGCACTGCAGGTATGGCGGGCGCAACGATTACCGGAGATGGCAGAATTGCGCTGATTCTGGATATTCCAAGCATGCTGGCCAGATATGCATCGCGCCAGTCGAGCGCTGCCTGACGTACAGGAAGTATTATGATTCTTAAAGTGCTGGTGGTGGATGATTCAGGTTTTTTCCGCCGCCGCGTCACTGACATCATTAATGCCGATGGCAGGATGGAAGTGGTGGGTGTTGCCGAACATGGAAGACAGGCCATTGAGCTGAATGAGAGTCTCAAACCTGATGTCATCACCATGGATTACGAAATGCCGGTGATGGATGGCATAACTGCGGTCAGGCACATTATGTCGTCACGACCCGTACCTGTCCTGATGTTTTCGTCTCTGACATTTGAGGGTGCCCGGGTCACGCTGGACGCCATAGATGCCGGAGCGGTTGATTTTCTCCCCAAAAATTTTGATGCAATTGCCCGTAACTCTGAACAGATCCGGCGACTGCTGACCGATAAAATTGAAGCCGTGGCGCGCAGCCGGCAGAGCCCGGTGCCCGCCAAGCCAGCGCCTCGTCCGGCGACCACTTCAGGAACACGTTTAAAAGGGATTGAGCTGATTGTTATCGGTACCTCTACCGGTGGACCTGCTGCGCTTCAGACCGTCTTCAGATCTATTCCTGCCGATTTCCGGGTTCCTATTATTATCGTTCAGCATATGCCCGCCTCTTTTACGACTGCATTTGCTGAGCGTCTGAATAATCTCAGTGGTCTGAGCGTGAAAGAGGCCGCTGATGGAGATGCCATTCGTCCGGGGTGTGTCTATGTTGCGCCAGGCGGAATGCAGTTGATGGTCGATCGCAGAGCCGGTGGTTCGATCCACATCCGCGAAAGCGATGAGAGGATTAACTATCGTCCCAGCGTTGATATTGCATTCGCTTCGGCTGCGAAACACTACGGCGGGCATTCTCTTGGGATTGTGCTGACAGGAATGGGCGCTGATGGCAAAGAAGGTGCGCGCCTGATTAAAGAGGCGGGCGGCCATATCTGGACACAGGACGAAGCGACGTCTGTGATTTATGGCATGCCGATGTCGGTCAACCGCGCAGGGTTGAGCGATGCCGTCCTGGCGTTATCTGATGTCGGGCCAAAGTTGGCGTCTGACGTCCGCTGAGGCGGCAGATCTTTGCCCTTTTCATGCTGAATGCCCCGATATTTCAGGATTTTATCCCCAATATCCGATACTGACACGATTTTTGCTTCAGTCTACCGGAAGACTCATGGGATGCTGATGCCCAACGTACTACAGGAACTGTGCCGTGCGAATCTGGTCGATTTCGAATCAAAAAGGCGGGGTAGGAAAAACTACCACGGTTGTCTCACTGGGAGGCCTGCTGGCGGACTCCGGTAAGCGGGTTCTGCTGGTTGATCTGGACCCCCATGGGTCGTTAACCAGCTATTTCGGGCAGGACCCGGATGGCCTGGATCGCAGTCTGTACCATTTGTTTTTCGAACAGCGTTGGCGGGATGTTGACTATATCCGCGCGACCTTAAAACCGACGTCGTTACCCAACGTCATGATGCTACCGGCGACGACCTCGCTGGCGACACTGGAGCGTCAGGTGAGTGGTCAGGACGGCATGGGCCTGGTACTGGCACGGTCGCTCGCTCAGTTGTGGGATGAGTATGACTACGTGCTTCTCGATACGCCTCCGATTCTTGGAGTGCTTCTGGTAAACGCTCTGGCAGCCTGTCAGCAGCTGGTGATACCGACACAGACCGAGCATCTCGCCCTGAAAGGGCTGGAGCGTATGGTTCATACACTGAAGATGGTGATGAAATCCCAGAAGCGCCAGTTACCTTACTGGATCGTACCGACTCTGTTTGATCGCCGCACGACGGCCTCGCTGACCAGTCTCAAAGAAATGCGGCGCACCTACCAGGAAGCGCTTTGGGACGAGGCCATTCCTGTCGATACCCGTCTGCGCGATGCCAGTCATGAAGGCGTTTTCCCACATCAGTTGGACCCGGACACCCGTGGTGTCAGGGCATACCGCCACCTGCTGGCAATGCTGGATAAGCAGGGGAAGTGATATGACGGGGAACAGTGACATCCTGCTCGGATATTTTGACAGTCTGCTGGCACCTTGTCCGGCGGATGAGTCGGGTGAACATCCTCTCGACAGTCTGCTTCTCGATGCCACTGCTCCTTTTGCTGGCGAAGCCGATACGGTCGCCAGTGGTTATCGCCTGATTGCACTGATGTTGCCGGGCACCCCTCTGGGGCGCGCCGCTGCACTGACACTTAACCTTGAGCTACTCTGCAGGCTGCGGAAACTGGAGCCCGGTCGCTTACATTCTTCCATGCTTGCCGCCTGTGAGCCGGAGCATTGGTATGGCTGATACGCCTTCTCCAGACACTAAGGTGAAGAATCAGGTCGATGGTGTCCTGCAGGACTACCTCGATCAGCTGCTTGTTGTGGCGACTGAAACCAGGGTCAGCACCATCATAACTGAGCCTGAGCCTGAGCCTGAGCCTGAGCCTGAGCC
>Ga0208830_1000334_pt1 | contig 24681 bp, 18 predicted proteins | sample DeeseametaMP2634_FD_184169 | JGI IMG/M metagenome (GOLD analysis project Ga0208830, IMG submission 184169) | Marine microbial communities from the Deep Atlantic Ocean - MP2634 (SPAdes) | ecosystem: Environmental > Aquatic > Marine > Oceanic | place: Northeast of Antigua and Barbuda, North... | reverse complement strand
AACCTCAATTCTGAAGATACAATGCAGAATCTACAAAAATTGAATGCTGATGTTTTTACGGTTGTCGCTTATCGAATACTACCAAAAGAAATAATCGCTATTCCCGCAAAGGGATCCATTAACTTACATGGATCTCTATTACCAAAATACCGTGGCGCTGCCCCAATTCAATGGTCATTAATTAATGGTGACAGCGAAACAGGATTAACGACATTCATCCTTCAGCCCAAAGTGGATACTGGAAATGTTCTACAGCAGAAAAAGATCGCAATCGATCAAGATGACAATTATGGATCTCTTGCAGAAAAAATGAGTAATGCTGGAGCTGAATTATTGGTCGAAACGATGGACGAGTTTGAAAAAGGAAATTTAAATCCATATGCTCAAGATGATGTTAAAGCTACTACAGCTCGAAAAATTTCAGCTGAAATGACCATAATCAATTGGCAAAAATCAGCGCAGGAAATTCATAATCTCATTCGTGGATTAACTCCGTCACCAGGTGTCCATACTTTATTATCAGGAAAAGGCCTGAAAATATTTGAAACAGAATTCATTAAAGAAAATTCTGCTCTAAATAAAGGAGAAATTTCAATAATTGAAAAGAAGTACTTTTCTATCCAAACAGGTGCTGGCCAATTAATTGTGTTGCAAGTACAATTGGAAGGTAAACGGCGTATGAGTACTGGTGATTTTCTGCGTGGTGTGCAATTAGAAGTTGGAACTTGCTTAGGCTGATATGGATCCACTGCGCAGGCACGCAGTTAATGTTCTTACTATTTTTGACAAAAAAAACGGTCAATTAAAAAATATTCGTGATGTGTATTGTAAAAAGCACGATATCGCTGGCATTCATCGCCAGCGGCTCACAGCAATAACCAATGATGTTATTCGCTGGAGAGGCCGCTTGGATCATTGGATGAATGGACTTTTAAATAAACCCAATCAGAAGATGCAGCCAGAATTGAAAAACGTATTACGCGCTGGTTTGTATGAAGTTGTTATGGATGAAACAACACCGGCATACGCAGCTGTTAATGCTTATGTTGAAATTGCTAAAAGAACCTTGGGAAATGGTCCGGGGAAATTGACAAATGCGATTTTAAGAAAAACGACTGAATTGAATAGTATAAGTAAACCCGATAACTGTGAATTAAATACATGGCACTCATATCCTTTATGGCTTTGGGAAAAATGGACAAAACAGTTTGGGAGCAATAAAACAATCGCATTAGTAAAATATTTTAATGAAAAACCTAAAATGGATATTCGTCGGAATGATTCACAGTTGAGCCATGAAGAGTTGAATTCATTTTGTGATGAGCATGATATTAATATTGAACTATGGAACAATTCAGAAATCTTTTACAAAGTGCAGCGCAATATGGCCGAATTGAATATTTTGATAGTTGCTGGAAAAGTCGGTGTTCAAAATAGAGCCTCAGGAATGGTCGTTGAATTACTTGATCCTAAACCAGGAGAAACTATTCTGGATGTATGTGCGGCACCCGGGACGAAAGCTGCTTACACTGCTGAATTAATGGCTGGTGATGGTAAACTTTATGTTTCAGACAGTCGAGCAGACAGACTGGAAAAATTTGAACCAACTTTTGAAAATATTGCTGTTGATGTAAAAGATGCTTCAAAAGATCAATACCCCATTGCTGATGCGGTATTGATCGACGCACCATGTTCTGGAACAGGGGTGATTGGAAAAAAACCCGATATTCGCTGGCGAAGGTCTCAAAATGAAATGAACGAATTTGTTGCACTGCAGGGCAATATATTGAATCATATGAGCCAGTTTCTTAAACCAGTTGGAAGAATAATTTATTCTACCTGTTCGATTGAACCGGAAGAAAATTGGGGTGTGGTTGATGCCTTTCTTAAATTAAATACTAATTTTTATATGGATATGGAAACAAACATCATTCCTGACAGTTGGCTGGATAATAGAGGTGCTTTGGCACCCTTCCCTTCGGAAAGCAAAACGGATGGAATGTTTGCTGTCAAATTAATTAATGGATCTGAATAATAAACTCACACAGTACTTATCAGCTTTTGGAGCTATATCCTTTGTGGTTGTTATTTTATTCGAATATATTATCATGCCGATGTATACACGCCATAATACAGGACAATACCTCATGGATGTTCAAGGAAAAACACTGGAAGAAGCCATCGCCATGATAGAAGCTGAAGATTTTCGTGCCATTGTGAGTGATACCATGTACACGAATAAAGTTGCTGAAGGAATAGTTGTAGACCAATATCCAAAACCAAACATGAAAGTAAAAACAGGGCGTACTGTTCGTCTTAAAATATCCACTTCAGAAAAATTGGTTTCTATTCCAAATCTTATTGGGCAATCCTTACGCAGTGCCGAACTTATCTTGCAGCAGGCAGGTTTACTCGTTGATACTGTATATTCTGAATACAATCCCGAGTATCCAAAAGGAACGATCGCCTGGCAGTATCCGAAGGCAAATGACACCATGAAAAAAGGATTCGGGATTCAAGTTACAGTCAGTAAAGGCTTACCGCCTGATTTTTACCAAGTTCCCAATGTGATTGGCTTGAGCTTAAATCAGGCCAAAGAATATTTAGCTGAAGCTAGACTAAAAGTAGGAAAAATTTCCTATCATGAAGATCAAGATCTGGTACCCTATACTGTCTTGGATCAATCCATTAGCGAGGGTACTGTCTTGGACAGAGCCATGAATATTGATCTGGTTGTAAGTGTTTTGGACCTTCAGGATATTTTTAATCAACTCACCAATGAACCTTAAATGATCAGTTCAGGAGAAATCGGTCGCAAGCTGATTCACCTCTTTAATCTGAGTATTCCCATAAGCTATGTGTATATAATCCCTTATAAGAATCAGATGACAATAACCATGATCGTTTTCGCAATTTTATTTGTAATCATTGACCTGGCGAGGATGCGTTCAGGATTTGTTAAAAAAATCTTCAATAAATTATTCAATTTCATGATGCGGGAGCATGAGATCGGCGGCCGGTTTACAGGTGCCACATGGGTTCTGATTATTTCAGTTCCGATCATTTATTTTTTCCCAAAGGAAATTGCGGTTTTGAGTCTTGTATATATGTCTTTGGGTGATATTGCAGCAGCAATTATCGGCCAGTCTTTTGGCAAAACAAAGATTGGCAAAAAAACACTGGAAGGGTCGATCGGTTGTTTAACAGTATGTGCTGTCGCCGCGTTGATTATCAATAATGTTCCTTTATTAGTATCAATGAGCGGTGCTGTAATGGCGACAATTTTTGAGGCACTACCTATCAATATTGATGATAATATACTGATCCCAATTGGCGCTGGAACCACCATGGTAGTAGTGAGTTCTTTTATCGTATGACATTTTTAGCACCGTCACTGTTGTGGGGATTACTCGCATCCGCTATTCCCATTATTATTCATTTGATCAGTCTCACTAAAACCAAGGAAATGGAATTCAGCTCCATTCGCTTTCTGGAAGAAATGAAACATGAATCCATTCGTAACCTGCAGATCAAACAGTGGCTGTTAGTGTTATTAAGGACATTAATGATCGTAGCATTGGTGCTCATGGTTGCCCGACCAACGACTGAAGGCTTTATTTCCAGCTGGTTGAAAGGCGATGTTGATTCAAGAGCAGTTGTTATTATTGATAATTCAGCCAGTATGTCAATGGAAGGTGAAAATGGATCATTATTGGAAAACGCAAAACGGCAATCCAAGTCCCTTATTCAAAAACTGGATGAAAAGACAAACGTTGAGATATTTCAATCAAACCCCTTGAAATTGATCTATAGTGGAAAGCAGGACCGTGTCCATAGTATCAACAAAGCCATTAATACAATTACTCAAACAGCAACTGCTGATAAACTATGGTTAGACATTATTACAACCCTGCAATCAGCTGAACAACATGAAATAAATAAAGAGTGCTTTATCTTCAGTGATCTTCAATCTTTACCAGATACTTCATCTGTGAACCAGTTACAAAATGAACTTAATGAATGGAAGCTATATTTTATTGGACAAGAGACAGTTCAAGACAATATTGGTATTTATGAAGTGCTCCCGGCGAGCCAGGTCATGCTGCCGGATAATTTAATTAAACTGAATACGCTTGTTACAAATGAAAGCAATTTTGAAAAACGAAATGTACCTATTGAATTATACCTAAATAATGAAAGAGTAGGACAGGTTGTAACAGCGTTCAATCCGGCGAAAGGGAAAGAATTCTCATTTCAGGCTTATCCGGGAAAAAGCGGTGTTATCCGTGGAAAAATGACTATTCCAGCAGATGATTTTGCTTATGACAATGAGCAATCATTTGAATTGTCCATCCCCAAACAAATATCCTGTATGCTGATTGGCGAATCAGTGGAAGATGTATTCTTACTTGAAGAAGCACTTAAATCCATCAGCGGTGAAAATGAATATGTCTACCTGTATAGAAAGATCATGCCAGCCATTGACAAACTTTTCCTTGAAGACACCGATGTATTGATCTTGCACAGACCCAATAATATTTCAATGAAAGCACTGGATGACATTCAGCGCTTTGCTGCCAGAGGTGGAGGGTTGATTTGGATTTCAGATACGAATGAGCAACAAACATCGTCTGCAATAGAATCAGCGCTGAAATTGCCAATTTATGTGCAGACAATAAATGCTGGAGCTGAATCATATTATGCTGTTGAAATATCCCAAAAACAGCATGCTCTTTTTGCAGATCTGACCGTTCGAAAGATTTCCGCTGAACTCCCGGAAGTTTTCAGTTATACAAGAGTACGACCTCGCTTGAATCAGAATGTCATCTTAGCCATGCATAATGGTGACCCATTTTTGCTGGAATACAGGCTGATCGGCGGCCATGTATATTATTTTTCATCCCCCATTGGATTAGCATGGAATGATTTTGCTTTGCGGGGACTATTTGTCCCCTTGCTGCATCGCATGCTAATTCTTTTAGCGACGGACGAAAGCAATACTCTACCGGTTTTTGCTGGAGAAATAAAAGAAATAAATATGACCAAAAAACTTTTGAATGCCAAATGGGAAGTGTATTCACCTTCGGGTAAGCAAATTCTCTTGATCCCGGATTATAATAAGGAAGCACTGATTATTGAGCAAACGGAAGAATTGGGATCATATGAAATCTATGCTGATGGTGAATTTTATACAGCATTTTCAACGCAACTTGATCCCCATGAGCGTCCAGTAAATAGAGCGTCTGGCCAGTCGATTGTAAATGCAGTCGGTGCATCGCGAGCACAATATATTTCACCCGGTCAAAACGCATCCGCTGTGCTGCAGGACTTAAGGTATGGAAAGGCATTATGGCGAAATTTTTTAATTATAGCTATCGTTTTACTATTGCTTGAAACGATCATTGGTCGGCCAAACACACAAGCCTTGAAATCTGAAGACTAATGCAAGAGCTTGATTTAAAGCAAGAAAAAGCACTCATGGTGGGTGTAATTCACGGCGAAGTGGATGAAGCCACTGCTTATGAACATTTAGAAGAATTAGAACTCTTAGCAGTTACAGCCGGAGCCGAAGTTGTAGGTCAGATCACTCAACGGTTGAATAAATTGAATCCACAATTTTTGGTGGGCAAAGGCAAGGCGGATCAAATTGTTGAACAGGCCAAAGAACTGGATGCACAGCTTATCATTTTTGACGATGATCTGTCCTCTGCACAAGCTAAGAATTTTATGAATCTGACTGATAATCTAAAGGTGATTGATCGGAGTGCCATCATTCTAGATATTTTTCGCCAACATGCCAAATCCCGCGAGGCAAAGACTCAGGTTGAACTGGCACATTTAGAATATTTACTGCCACGGTTAACCCGGCAATGGACACACCTTGAACGGCAGATGGGTGGTATCGGAACACGCGCTGGTATGGGGGAAAAGCAAATTGAAATTGACCGGCGGCTGATACGCACACGGATTTCCAAATTAAAGAAAGAACTGATTAAGATCGATCAAGAAAGGATAATCCAAAGCAGGGGCAGGCAGAAATTTTTCCGCGCTGCGCTGGTGGGGTATACCAATGCCGGTAAATCAACACTCATGAATGCCTTATCTGATGCGGATGTATACGTGCAAGACCAATTGTTCGCCACACTGGATACAACCATTCGTCAAGTAGATATAAATGATTCTCACAAAATATTATTAAGTGATACAGTGGGGTTTGTCCGCAAACTGCCCCATGACCTGGTGGCTAGTTTTAGAAGCACATTAAAAGAAGTGGTTGATGCAGATCTTTTATTGCTTGTACTTGATGCATCGTCTCCACAAGTTTTAGACCACTACAATACAATCAAAAACGTCCTTGAAGAAATTGCTGCTGGAGATAAACGCAATTTGATTGTGTTGAATAAGATCGACCTGGTAGAGGACATGCAGGTTTTGAATCAATTGAAGCAATCGTTTCCAGATGCAGTCATGATTTCTGCACTGGATAAACTTCGCTTAGATGAACTCTTAAAATCAATTCAATCCATCATGGATGAAAGTTTCCAAACTGTAGAAGTCGATATACCTTTTACTGATGGGAAAACAATTTCAGAAATCCAGGATGATATGGATGTGCTGCATCGTGAATATTATAATGAAGGTGTCCGTATGACCATCAAGGGGCCCAGCAGAAAAATCCAAAAGATTTTAGGTCAATTGACATAAAAAAACCCCGACATTTTACTAAACACCGGGGTTTAAAAATATCCCGCTTTGAGTGTTTTTCAGGATCATGATTATCATGAGTGGCGGCCTCCTGTCAACAGCAAACTTCCTTTACTCCAGAGAACCAGAGAAGGCCTGTTTTTTGCCGGCAGAGTAGAGCCTCCAAGGGTAATTATTGAAGATCCTGAAATAACGTGTCTCAAGCGGGAATTGTTAAAAAGCTAGTTTAAATTTATCCGATCAAACGACCGGTAACAAGGGTTAATTGGATTCTTTTTTGGGTGGGGAGATTTTATCTGGGTAGAGATCTGTTTCGCCTTCACTTTTAGCAATAATCACAGCTCCAATGCTGTCACTGGTAACGTTTACCATCGTTCTAAACATATCCAAGGGTCGATCCACAGCCAGCATGGTGCCCACGATAACACCCACTTCAGGATGATCGCTGATTCCAACGGCATCCAATACGACAAAAATCATTACCAATCCCGCAGACGGAATGGCTGCAGCGCCTACTGATGCTAAAAAGGCAGTTAAAACAATTACGAACTGTTGTGCAATATTCAAGTCAAAACCGATTGCTTGGGAAATAAATAAAACACCGGCACATTCGTATAATGCAGTTCCATCCATATTGATGGTTGCACCCAATGGCAATACAAAACTGGTTGTTTTATTCGAAACGCCCACCTCATTTTCAACACAATCCATTGTAACGGGAAGAGTTGCACCGGAAGAACTAGTAGAAAATGCTGTCATGAACGCAGGGGCCATGGCTTTTAAATGCTTGATTGGATTGAGGCGCGTAAACAGATAGAAAATGATGGGCAGCGTAATCATCCAGTGAATCAGCAATCCGGATACAATTGTAAACATATATAATCCGACTGCTTTAAATAAATCAAAACCAGAAGTAGCCACTGCTTTTGTTATTAAACCGAAGACACCAATGGGTAATAGTGTAATAATGCCATGAGTGAGTTTCATCATTGCTTGAAAGCCATAATCAAAGAAATGCGTCATCATTTCCTGCGGTCTTCCGGTAAGCCGAGTAATTGCGAATCCAAAAACAATTGACCAAAAAATGACACCTAACATATCGCCATTAGCCATGGCTGCAATGGGATTCAACGGAATCATTCGAATGATGATTTCTCCCAGAGAGGACGGTTTTTGCAAAGAGCTTGAATCAAATGATTGAACAGATCCGGAAATTTCAACACCTACACCGGGTTGTATGATATTGGTTAAAATCAGTCCGACCAGAATAGCTAAAATGGATGTTACAAAATAGTATACAAATGTTTTAGCTCCCATTCGCCCCAAGGTTTTGCTATCGCCTAAACTGGCTACACCAGTTGTGATGGAAAATAAAATTAACGGAACAATAATCATTTTCAATAAGCGCATGAATATTGTTCCCAACGGAGCGACAAAGAGAGCGTCCTCTTTAAAAATCAGGGCAAAGATTGTGCCCAGAGCCATGGCAATCAATACACGCCAGTGAAGTTTCAGTTTTTTCATAAATAAAGTCCCTTATTAGTCAGAATTGAGTTTAATAATATCTGCCAATGCAGTTTTATAAGGCGGGAAATTTAGCAGGTAAGTATAAAATCATAAACTGTCAATCTTCAGCATTGCGCTTGGCTTCTTCATAGGATTTATAATAGGATTCACCGAATTCAGAAAAGAAACCTGTGCCCGGTTTTTCTTTAATTCTTTTGAAGAATACTTTGGCGATAGTATCGAACAGATCTTGAAAACTGGCCAGGGCTGAACCCAGTTGCTTTGATAATGATCTATTCTGCAAGCTGCTTCAATGCCAGTTTTAAATCATTGGTGGGCAGGTTGCAGACGAAATCTTTGCAGACATAGGCTGTTGGTTTTCCATTAAGCATTGTTTGAGTTCCTGTCCAAGGTGCTATTTTAGCTAAATTTTCCCCATCTTTAAAAAGAATCACTTTAGAAGGATTGTATTGGCTACGAATAGTTTTTAAAAATAAATCTGTTTCTTCATTATCATCACCAACCACCACCACTTCCTTGGCCTCCAAACTAAACATAAAACCGGTAAGCATTTTGGTATAACTAGATGGATTGCGTTCAAGTTCGCTAGCAAAGGTTAACAACGTTTTTTCTGCTTTATCCAGCCAATCCATATTGCTGGTAATGCGGGCCAGTCGATTCAGTATGCTAACTGCTACAGAATTCCCGGATGGGATAGCACCATCATAAGCGGTCATAGCACGAACAATGAGCTTTTCAGCATGATCAGCACCTAAATAGAATCCACCGCCTTCTTCATTCCAAAAATCTTCCACCATGAGTTCTGTTAATGAGATCGCCGCTTCCAGATTGGCCGGATTGAAATTGGCTTCATACAATTCCAGCAGTCCCCAGATCATAAATGCATAATCATCTAAATGGGCATCTAAAGAAGATATATTGTTGCGGTGTCGTTTGAAAAGCCGGCCATCATCAGTGCGTAATTCCTGCAAAACAAAATCAGCCGCTTTTTGTGCTGCTTTTGCATAAGCAGGGTCATCCAAAGCAATGCTGCCTTTTGCCAAAGCCGCGATCATGAGTCCGTTCCAATCTGTGAGAATTTTGTCATCTTTTATAGGATGGATACGTTTTTCACGTATATCAAAAAGCGTTTGGCGCCATCCAGATATTTTACCATGAAGTTCATCTGCAGTCATGTCCATATCTTCAGCAATGTATTTAATTCGCTTTTGCAAGTGCAGGATGTTATGACCGCTTTGCTGTCCGGAAGCTTCATCATGAAAGTTGCCTCCGGGATTGACATTAAAAATCGTATTAAAAGTAAGACCATCCTCTGGACCCAGTTTATCAAGAATCTCTTGCTCGGTCCAAACATAAAATTTTCCTTCTTCGCCTTCACTGTCGGCATCTTCGGCTGAATAAAAGCCTCCTTTTTCGCTGATCATGTCTCTCAAAACATATGAAAAAATATCACGAACAGTATTGGCATAAAGTTCATTTTTTGTGATCTGATATACTTCAGAATAAGCCATGGAAATCATTGCTTGATCATAAAGCATTTTTTCAAAATGGGGCACGAGCCATTTTTTATCTGTAGAATAGCGATGAAAGCCATAGCCAATTTGATCGTAAATGCCACCAAGACGCATATTTTTAAGAGTTTTTTCCACCAATAGTAGGGCTTTTGAATTTTTTGTGCGGTGGTAGAAACGCAATAAATACATCAGATTATGGGGTGAAGGGAATTTGGGAGCTTTATTAAATCCACCATATTGATTGTCAAAATTCTGATTATAATATCCATAGGCAGCTTCTAATACACTTTCATCTATGGAATCACCCAATGTTCGTGTATTTGCGCGAATTAAATAAGATTTGACCTGATCAACCGATTTCATGATTTCATCACGTTTGTTGGTCCAGGCGTCATTTAAAATGGGTAAAAGCTGCAGCATTCCTGATCGCCGACCAATCTTGTCTTTAGGTATGTAAGTCCCTGCAAAAAAAGGTTCTTTTTCTGGTGTCATTATGATGGTCAAGGGCCAGCCGCCTCTGCCGGTCATAGCCTGGCAGACGGACATATAGACATGGTCAATTTCCGGAAGTTCTTCCCGATCCACTTTAATATTCACAAACCATTGATTCATAAGTTTGGCCACACTGTCATCTTCAAATGATTCGTGCTCCATCACGTGGCACCAGTGGCAGGTGGAATAACCAATGGACAGAAAAATGGGTTTATCCTCTGTTTTGGCCTTGGCAAAGGCTTCTTCACCCCAGGGGTACCAATCTACTGGATTATCGGCGTGCTGGAGTAAGTAAGGGCTTTGCTCTTGGGCTAAGCGGTTCACAGTATGTGCACCTTCTTTGGCAGAGCACGCTGTAATAGACAGCAAGAGCAGAGGAAGATATAAAGACTTGATTTGATGCATAGCACTGTTGGAATTTGCAAACTCTAAAATTAATTTCACAGGCGCAAGATGAATCAACCCTCCCTTAAATATGTTTTTCTTATCACCGCCCTCGTGGCACTAACCATTTATTTTATTATGATGAATGCAACAACCTTTCAATTCCATTCTGTCCGTGATGATTTCATGGACTGGCATTTTGCCAATAATCCTACATCAGCTACGTGGATCGGCATTCACGATTACGATGGTGAATTGCCGGACATCAGCACCAAAGGCCGTGAAAAAGAACGTGCTCATTTGCTTGAAGTCAAAGAAAAGCTGGATGCCATCGATTCTGAAACGCTAAATGACAATGATCGTATCGACCGCCAGATTTTATTGGATATGATTGAATCGAGTTTTTTCAACATGGATGAGCTGCAGAGTTTTTCCTGGAATCCAATGCAATACATGTGGGGATTAGGTTACGCCTACGAGAGCCTGCTGGCCTACGATTTTGCCCCAGTGGAAGAACGGGCAGATAATTTATCTCGTAGGTTTTTGGCCACATCAGAATACTTGGCTCAAGCACAGGAGAATCTGGTGGAATTTTCTAAACCCCATTTAGAAACGGCTGTCAAGCAGGCAAAGGGGTTAGCCGGAATGTTTGATGCTACCATCCCGGAAATGGCTGAACAATTGCAGGATGATTACCGCAAGAATTTTGAACACAATGCCGGTCTGGCAAAACAAGCCTTGGAAGAATTCATTACATTTCTGGAAAGCCATCAGAACAACGATTCATTTCGGGATTTTCGTATTGGCCGGCAACTTTATAATAAAAAATTATTTTATACCCTGAAGGAAGGAATAACCGCTCCGGAGGTCATGGAACGTGCTGAACGTCATATACGCGTCGTCCAAAATGAAATGTTTGTTTTGGCTGAACCGCTTTATTCTGAATGGTTCGGGGAAGAGCCAGCTACGGATACCCATGAAGATAAATTGAAAATGACACGAAAGGTATTGGACCGTATAGCCGAAGACCATGCACCCCGGGACAAGGTGGTGGAAGCGGCGCGGGAGACCATCGCGGATCTGGAGCAGTTTATCCGGGACAATGACCTTTTAACTTTAGACGATTCCAAGCCATTGGAAATTCGGGAAACGCCGGAATATCAGCGGGGCGTGAGCGGAGCTTCTTTGCAGTCCCCGGGACCCTTGGAAAGCAACCTGCCCACATTTTATAATGTGTCTCCCATTCCGGAAGACTGGACGGATGAAGAAGCCAATTCGTTTTTGGAAGAATACAATACCATTTCCATGAAGATCCTGTCCATCCACGAAGCACTGCCGGGGCATTATGTGCAGCTCTATTATGCCAACCGCCATCCATCGCTGGTGCGGGCATCTTTTAGCAGTGGAGTGATGATCGAAGGCTGGGCCCATTATACGGAAGATATGATGGTGAATGCCGGTCTTGGCGGTGGCGATCCGCGCTATAGTCTGGTGGAAAAGAAATGGAAGCTGCGGGGCATTGCTAATGCCATCATTGACCAGAAGATCCACGCCGAGCGGATGACGGAACAGGAAGCCCTGGACCTGATGATCAACGAAACATTCCAGGAAGAATCAGAAGCGAATGGCAAGTGGCGCAGGGCACAATTAACATCGGCGCAATTATCCACTTATTTTACCGGATACATACTCTTTCTGGAATTGCTGGAGGATTATAAGGCCCAGGAAGGGGAAAACTTCACTTTGAAGAAATTTCACGAAGAATTGCTGTCCTACGGTTCCATTCCCATCCGCTATATCCGCGAAATGATGATAGATGATTAGTGTCATCCTAATCGAACGTAGTGAAGGATCTCAAGCGCTTGTTCAACAACATACCCTTGAGATTCTTCCCTCCAAAGGCGGACAGGCACTTCGTTCTGAATGACTGTATAAAATGACTTATTTAGTAATAATTCTGCTCTATCTCTTCACGCTGATCGGTGTGGGGATCTATAAATCCAAAAAGATCAAGACCCAGGCTGACTTTGCCGTGGCGGGGCGGAGCCTTTCACCATGGGTCCTAGTAGGTACCATGCTGGCGACGTGGATCGGTACCGGCTCTATTTTGGGAAACGCCGGTAAGACCTACGAAACGGGCATGGCGGCGCTGATCTTGCCCATCGGCGGAACATTGGGCATTATTTTACTGACACGAATTGCCGGAAAAGTCCGCAACTTCGAAAAATTCACCGTGCCGGAAATTATTGGTGATCGCTACGGCCCGGCGGCACGATTATTGAGTGTTATTGCTTTGGTCATGGCCTACATGGTCATTGTAAGCTATCAATACAACGCCGGGGGCGCCGTCATTTCAACCATCCTCACGGATGAGAGCGGCGTCTCTCTGATCTCCATCGAAATGGCCACCATTATTGCCGTGGTGTTCATCATCGCTTACACCATGCTGGCGGGGCTGGTGAGTGTGGCCTATACGGACGTGGGCAATGGTATTATCATGACCGTTACACTATTGATTGCATTTCCTATTTTATGGATAAAGGCCGGAGGCTGGAGCGGCATGGAAATTGCTTTTACAAGCATGGGCAAGAGTCAGCATATGCAGTTTTTTGGCGTGTATTCAGGGCTGGACATTATCAATTTTTGCCTGCCGCCGTTCTTGCTGGTCCTGGGCGATGCCAATATGTACCAGCGCTTCTTTGCCAGTAAGGATGCTGCAGGCGCCAAATTTGCCACCACTATTTTGGTTGGAGCAGTACTGGTGATTGAACTGCTCATCATTGCTTCCGCCTGGGTCAGCGCCTCCATGATCCCCGATGCAGAAGTGGGCAAGCATGTGTTGATTTACGCCGCCCACCAATTATTACCAACGTTTTTAGGTGCCATCATGATGACCACTATTGTAGGGATCATTATTTCCACAGCCGACTCTTTTCTGCTGGTGCCGGCCACCACGCTCATGCGGGATGTGTATTTGAATTATATTAATCCCAAGGCATCAGAAAAAAAGATAGTCCTCTTGAGCCGGCTTTTGGTTTTGGCCCTGGGGATTGTGGCCTTCATCGTGTCCAAGGGCTTTGCGGAATCCGAAGGCTTTTTTGAACGGGCTCTTTACGCCTACACTATTTACGGGGCAGCCATTACCCCGGCCTTGGTAGCGGCTCTGTTTTGGAAAGATGCAACCAAGGAAGGCGCCGTGGCGTCGATTCTTTCCGGAACAGTCGTTACGTTGTTATGGAAAGAAGTCCCGGTCATGTGGTCGTGGCTGCCGGCGGGCATTTATGGCTCTGTGGATGAGGTCTTACCTGCCATTTGCTGTTCGGTCATCGCCCTGGTGGGTGTGAGCCTGGCAACGAAAAAACTGGTGGTGCTTAAATAGTTTTCGCCAGTGGCGGGTTTTGTGTTTGAGTCAGGTCCGGTTTTGGTCCCAGGTCCCGGCGGTAGTATTCAAAAGTCATACCCGTACCCTGCCAGTTATCCACCCGGTTGATGATCTTGATATCCCCGGTGAACTTGGTTGACACTCCCAGTTTCACGTGGCCGGTGACAAAACGGATGCCGTCCCGTTTCTTGGCCCAGCTTAAATAAACACGTTTCAAGATCTTGGCGTAGCCGTTGCCCATGTATTTATCCATAATGACAAAAGCATAAGTGTAAAAGGTATTGCCTTCGCCGAAATTCTCATCCAGCCGCGCCCAGGGTTCAGAAGCGAGGTCTTCAATGGCCACGCCGATGATAAAACCGATGATCTCTCCGCGGTAACGGGCGATGAAAGGCAGAGACGTGGGTTTGTTGAAATACTTATGGATGGTGGTTTTTGAGAGGACGGCCTTTTCGCCATAGTCATCCGCCAGGTGCTCGGAGATCTTGATGAGTTGGGGATAATCATCCTCGCCGACGTGCTCCATGAGTTCCACCTGGAAGACACCGGAGGAGGCGATGATTCGGGAATTGGAGCGGTGTTCAATATCCAGTGAAAGCTGTTTCATTTTGGATTAAGAGTCTCCCAACTTAAATGTCAGCATATACTGGTAGGGTAAATCTTCTTGATGCTGGGTTAATACAAAACCTGCTTTTTCCAATTCCTTGATCACATTTTTAGGTGAAATTTTTTGTTTGTCAGGAGGTCCAACAGGTAAATCACCTTTTCTGAAATCCACGATTACCAATTTACCGTTCGTTTTAAATTTGCTTTTTATATTCTTAAAGTAAGTCACTCGATCATCAATATGGTGGTAGGTATTGCAGATGAACACAATATCAGCCGTCTCCGGAATCTTCGGATCATGAAATTCGCCCAGGATGCTGATGAGGTTATTTATGCCTTCTTTCTGGGCGCGATCATTCAAGTAATCCACCATATCCTTTTCAACGTCGACGCCGATTACTTTTCCTTGGGGTACAACCTTTGCAAATCGAACCGGAAAATAGCCCGTTGCTGAACCAATATCCACTATGACAGCGTCTGGCTGAATGCCTATGGCTTGAATGACATGATCAGGCTGCTGCCATCCATCCCTCTCCGGGTTTTCAAAAATCTTTGCCCATTTTTCAGCATTGCTAAAATTATGCTTTACCGATTGATGTTTGTAATCATGTTCTTGAGGTAAGACAGCTGAGGTAAATAGCAGAAATAATAAATATTTTATAATCTTTTTCATTGCTGAAATCCTAGAAATTTTACACAAATTGAACTCTGTAAGTTAATGATGGAAGTATGTTATAAAACTACATTGTCATTTGGATAACTCCGAATTTTTCGGAGGTAGAATAATGTCAGCACTCCATAGACAAAATTATTCATGTTCGCACTTCAAAGTATAGGGGTGAGTTAGGTAAATTTGCCGCCAATGAATTCCTTCAATTCCCGGCTTTCTGACCAACTAGCAGCAAAACAGTCCTGGCTCTGCGTGGGCCTGGACATCAATCCGGAGAATATGACCCAGGAGAATCCCACGCTGGATGACCTGAAAATCCATACGAAAAAGGTCATTGATGCCACCCGGGAATTCGCCGCCGCCTATAAACCAAACCTGGCTTTTTTCGAGCGCTGGGGCAGCAAAGGATTTGCCTGGCTGGAAGAAACTCTGGATCATATTGGTGCCGACACCCTTACCATCGGCGATGCCAAGCGGGGGGATATTGGTCATACCGCAAAACAGTATGCCATAAGTCTTTTCGATCATTTTGGTTTTGATGCCGTCACCTTGAATCCCTACATGGGCCGGGACGCCATTGATCCCTTTATTCAAAATCCTGAAAAGGGAGTTTTTATCTTATGCCGAACGTCGAACAATTCCGGCGTCGACCTGCAGAATTTGGCAGGAAACGGCAAACGTCTATTTGAAACGGTCGCCGAAAATTGCGCTGGCTTGAATAAAAATGATAATGTTGGGCTAGTGGTAGGCGCCACGGTCCCGAAAGAGATAGACATAATTCGCCAGCATGCTCCGGGACTACCGCTGCTGATACCCGGAGTAGGCGCCCAGGGCGGAGATTTGCAAGCTAGCCTTACTGCCGGTAATACGAATGGTGTAGCACTGATCAATGTATCCCGCGGAATTAGTTTTGCTGGAGATCAGAGCGAAGAAGCGATCCATGTTGCAGCAAAAGACTATATTGAAAAAATGAGAACTATCCTTGGATAAATATATAAAAATATTCAAAGAAACAGGGGCTCTTTTGGAAGGGCATTTTGTCCTAACCTCCGGCCGCCACAGTGCTACTTATTTTCAATGCGCCAAGGTACTGCAGTATCCGGAACATTTGTCCGACTTTGCAGCAACAATCATTGATCATTTCAAAAATACAGATATCGATAAGGTTATTTCACCAGCGGTAGGTGGAATTGTCATCGGTACAGAAGTAGGACGTCAATTGAGTGTGAAGACCATTTTTACCGAACGGCAGGAGGGCAAGATGACACTGCGCCGCGGGTTTGAGATCAATACTGGCGAAAAAATATTAGTGGTGGAGGACGTGATCACCACCGGCGGTTCCGTGAAAGAAGTCATGAAAGTGGTGGAAGAATGCGGAGGAATCGTTGCAGGTGTTGGCGTAGTAGTGGACCGCAGCGGGGGAAATGTTCAATTGCATGAAAACCAGTTTGCAGTTACCTCACAAACAGCAGTTAGTTATGCTCCGGATGAAGTATCGGAGGAATTGCAAAAAATCCCCATAGAAAAACCCGGAAGCAGGAGTATAAAATGAAATATTTAACCATTGTATTAATAGGACTGTTATTGATGAATGCCTGTGTGAAAGAAGAAGAGGTGGCAGTTATATCTACCAGATTTGGTGATATGGTATTGGAATTCTATCCTGACGTAGCGCCAAAACATGTAGAAAGTTTTAAGATTCATGCTAAAAATGGTTATTTTGAGGGAACCACATTTCACCGCGTCATTCCAGGATTTGTTATCCAGGGCGGTGACCCAAATTCCAGAGATAATGATAGTGTGAATGATGGCCAGGGTGGGCACGCTGCAAAATATTATGGTCTTGGGGATGAAGCAGTTGATACCAGCTGGACGCTCCCGGCTGAATTCAATGACCGTCCCCACGTTACCGGTGCCTTATCCATGGGCTATCTACCGGAACAACCCAACAGCGCAGGCAGCCAGTTTTTCATTTGCGACGCTCCTGTCCCGCGTTTAAATAACCAATATACGGTATTTGGCCAGGTTATTTCCGGTCTTGAAGTGATCAAAAAAATCGCTAATTCTCCCCGCGATAAGCGTAATAATCCTAAAGAAAAAGTTGTAATGAATATTGCAATCATGCCTCGGAGCAAAGCACTGGGCGAATGAGTCTAACTATTGGTTTAGCCTTGGGTGGAGGGGGTGCCCGAGGTGCTGCACATGTTGGAGTTTTGCAAGTACTCCATGAAAATGGGATCCGCTTTGATCATATAGCCGGTACAAGCGCTGGATCCGTTATTGGTGCAATGTATGCTGCTCGGCAAGATCCCCAATGGATAGAGCAGCGTTTTGAAGAATTCATAAGTTCTGACGACTTTCAGGCTTTGGGTACAAAAAGGATCCGTGATGGTTTAAATTCGGATTCTGTAATAGGGCAAATGGCTAAATTTGTTCGTAACAGGATTGTGCTGATCATGTCCCAGCAAAAATCGTTCCTTATTAAACGGGAAAAGCTGGAAAAGACCATTGATTTTTTAGTGCCAGCAAAGAAATTTGAAGATTTATTAATTCCGCTTATTGTCACGTCTACAGATTTGACAAATGGTGAACAAGTTATTTATAATAGTGGAAATTTGATTGATGCAATTGTTCAAAGTTGTTCTATTCCTGGTTATGTGCAGCCAACTGAACGTGGTGAACAGATTCTTGTTGATGGCGGTGTGATCGATCCCATTCCAGTTGAGCTTGTTAAAAAATATACAGATTATGTTGTGGCCGTGAACATCACCAAAAACAGTATGAAAGAATTTAAAGACAAGAATATTTTTGAATTATTATCAAGGGCAGAACAGATTAAATCCAAGTACCTGGCAAAGTCTAAAATGGAAAAAGCAGATTTTGTTATTCACCCCAGTGTGGGTAGTCTCCATTGGTCACGTTTTGATGAATTTGACACCCTTCTGACAAATGGCCGTGATGCGGCAAATGTATCTTTAAATGAGTTAAAAGCCGACCTTAAACGTAAAAACAGACTATTTTACCGCTGGAAACAAAAATTGGGGTTAATGAGTTAAATCACCTACTTTCCCCGCCGAAAATGAATATTAAACATACATTTATTACACTATTCACTCTCCTGACGGTGGTTTGGGGACAAATGAACCCAGTCACCGTTTCAGCGTCTGTGGATTCTCCTGCACGAGCAGGTGAAGTGGTATATGTGAACATGACTGCCGAGATGGAACAGGAATGGCATATTTATGCACTGCACGATGCCGGTGAAGGGCCAATTGCTACCAAGATCACAGTCACTGGTGATTATGTTTCCAGGCAGGGCAAGATCGATGAACCGCAACCCATCGAAAAATTTGATGAAGGGTTTGATACGATTACACGCTACCATGAGGGTACGATACGCTATACGATCCCTGTTCAATTAGATGGTAACATTGATCCCGGAAATATCAGTTTAACCGCTACTATACTATACCAGGTCTGCAATGCGTCTTTATGTTATCCGCCAAAAGAAGTGACTGTAGATGTACCTGTTGTCATTGAAGCGGGTGATCCGCGGAAGGATCATATTCAGTTTGTGGCAGCTTCATTTACAGACGCCAGTGGAAATATTGATCTTAATGCTGCCATCAGCCAGGGATTTTGGACCTTTGTCATCCTGGCTATTACCATGGGATTTTTGGCGCTCTTAACGCCTTGTGTGTTCCCCATGATCCCTATCACCGTTTCTTATTTTATTCATCAAGGTGAACTGGAAAACCAGAACCCCTTTAAACAGGCGTCAGTTTATGGTTTTGGCATTATTGGAACATTCTCCCTTCTTGGAATGATCTTGGCAGTAACTCTAGGGGCTTCCGGTGCAAATCAGTTGGCGGCAAATCCCTGGGTGAACTTATTCATCGGGGCTTTATTTACTTATTTCGCCTTGTCGCTGTTTGGAATGTATGAGATTCAGTTGCCATCCAGTTTGCGGCAATTGGTGCAAAGGCAGGAAGGCCGTGGTGGCTATGTGGGTACTTTATTTATGGCTGTCACCTTTACACTAACATCCTTTACCTGTACCGTTCAATTTGTGGGGCTTTTGCTGGTTGCCGCCAGTCAAGGTCAATGGTTCTGGCCCATGCTGGGTATGATCATCTTCAGCGCCGCTTTTGCGCTGCCGTTTTTCTTTTTAGCACTTTTTCCGCAATATTTGGCGCGCATGCCCAAATCCGGCGGCTGGCTGAATTCAGTAAAGGTCGTAATGGGTTTCCTGGAATTAGCCGCAGCATTCAAATTTTTCAGCAATACTGACCTGGTCTGGAATTGGCAGATTTTCACTAATACCTCAGTGTTGGCGGTTTGGACCATTCTCATGTTTTTTACTGGTTTGTATTTAATGGGTAAAATTGTACTGCCTCATGATTCCAAACTGGAATCGTTGAGTGTACAAAGGATGATGTTGAGTATATTTTTTATGACCTTTGCTCTCTATTTAGGTTCTGGACTTTTTGGCCGGCCCATTCATGGTCTTATTTATGCCTATCTGCCGCCGAAACTCACTGAAGAAGTAGGTAAAATCTCTGAAATCAACGGCGGCGAAGAATTTCTATGGTATACAGAGTTGGATGATGCTTTCGTGGAAGCTAATACCAATGGTAAAAATATCTTCGTGGATTTTACAGGATATACCTGCACGAACTGCCGCTGGATGGAATCAAATATTTTTACGAAGGAAGAAGTGAAAAAACGCTTTAAAGATTTTGTGCTTGTACGCTTGTATACAGATGGCGGTAATAATTACAGAGCAAAACAGCAATACGAAATCGATCGCTTCGGCACAGCAGCACTGCCCTATTATGTGATCTTAAGCCCGGAAGATGATGTACTGGGAAAATACCCGGGAATGACACGGGACTTAAATGAATTTTTGGAATTTTTAGATAAAGGATTGGCTGGATAAAATGAGAAAAATATTCACTTTTATAACTTTAATCGGATTACTTATAGTGAGCTGTGATTCAAGTGAAAAACCTGAATCAAAAACAGTATCGGCTGAACCAACGAACAAACAGCAGCCGGCACGGTCGGCTAATGCCGTCAAAGCACCGGATTTTACCCTGGCAACCACTCAAGGGGATATTGTCAAAATGAGTGACTTAAGCGGTAAAGTCGTATTGGTAAACTTTTGGGGAACTTGGTGCGGTCCATGCCGTGCAGAAATACCTGATTTTGTCAAACTATATGATAAACATCATGATAAAGGTCTTGAAATAGTAGGTATAACACTTACTTCAGGATCACCGAAGAAGATCCAATCATTCATGGATCAATGGAATATGAACTACACAGTTTTAACCGATATCAAAGGCAATGAAACTCAAGTTGTGACAACAGTATTTGGCAAAGCAACAGGCGGACCCATCGTAGGTATCCCCACAACATTTCTTATTGACCGCAATGGCTATATCGTCAAGCGTTACCTTGGACCTCGTTCGGAAGAGATCTTTTATAACGATCTGAAACCCTACCTTTAAACAATAAAAGCTCTCATGGAAAAACGACATTATTTATGGGCAGTTTTTCTGCTCACATTTACCTCTATATCATATGCTGAAGATGATTATTTCCAGCAATTCGTCCATTATACTATGGATGTGAAGCTGGATATCGAAGAACACACAATCGGCGGAAAATCAATAATAGAATACACCAACAATTCACTCGATGAATTGCAAAACATGTATTTGCATCTCTTACCCAATGCATTTCAGGAAGGGTCGGTAAAACACCGTGAATACCTGCAAAAATATGGTCGCTTGGGCCGCGCTGCAAAATTCATTAAAGGCGGAGAAGAATATTTCAGCAGGGTGGAAGTTTCAGGATTCTTCATAACAAAAGATGGATCAACTTTGGCAGATACGTTCCAAATTGATGATACGATCCTATCAGCTGGCCTTTCCAGTGCCTTAAAACCAGGTGAAACACTGACCATGGAATTTGACTGGATCCACCACATTGGTGAACAAGTGGAAAGAGCCGGGCGAAAAGGAGACCAGTATAATCTTGCCCAGTGGTATCCCAAAGTGGTGGTGTACGATGAAAACGGCTGGCACAATATTCCTTTTCATGCTGAAGGGGAATTCTATGGTGAATTCGGTACCTTCGATGTGACCATGGATGTCCCCGGTTGGTACACTATAGGTTCCACAGGAGTTATCACAGCCGGTGATCCGGGCTGGGAAGAAGTGACTGTGGATACATCCAAAGATTTCAAAGAATGGCTGGAAGAATACAAAGAAAATAAAGCGGAAATTGATTCTACCTCCCGCCGGATTGTTTCATTCCATGCAGAGCAGGTCCATGATTTTGCATGGATAACTTCACCTACTTTTCTGTATGAACAAGGTTCCTGGAATGGGATCGATGTCCATGTGCTTTTTAACCAAAAGAATGGTGAAAAATGGACTAAAAAAGTGGTAGCACGTTCTGAAAGGGCATTGGCATGGTTGAGCACCAAATTCGGGATGTATCCCTATCCACAAGTGACCACAACAGACCGATTGGGCGGTGGCGGTATGGAATACCCTATGCTGGTGATGAATGGGAGCGAAAGCGAAAGTCTTATTCTCCATGAGATTGGGCATATTTGGTTCTATGGAATACTGGGGAATGATGAAGTAAGCGAAGCCTGGCTTGATGAAGGTTTTACAACATTTCAAACAGGACAGTACATGATCGACCGTTATGGTCCCCATGGCTCTGACCTGAAAGCATCAAAACGCTATAAACCATTTGAAAAAAAGCACGGTAAGTTCAACAGCATGCTAGACCGCGGTCAATGGTCCACTATACGCTTTCAATTCAGCGGAAATGATGAACCTATCAGCCGCAAATCCTTTATGTTTAATAATGGCGGCTCCTACCGCTACAATGCCTATACAAAACCGGGGCTGATGCTGGTTGAGCTAAATTATTTATTAGGAGATTCTGTTTTTTATGCCGCCATGCAGGAATATTATGACCGCTGGCATCTAAAACATGTGAATGAAGAACGCTTTGTATCTGCTATGGAAGATGTGAGTGGAGAAAAGTTGGATTGGTTCTTCAATCCCTGGCTGCATAATACACGCGTTTTGGATTACGGTATTAAAAAATGGAAAAAGACAAGGCAAGCAGATGGTATGTGGCAAGTTGATGTAGAAATCGAAAAACGCGGAATGCGGGAAATGCCGCAGCTGCTTGAAGTGACTATGAAAGATGGATCCAAAGAACGCATCTGGTGGAAGAATCATCAATGGCGGAAAAAAGACACATTTATATTCAATGTTGCCAATGAACCCGGATCTATTGTGCTTGATCCAGATGTTATGACTCTGGATGCTGATCGTAGAAATAACTCTAGTAACCGTATGCAAAGAGAGTGGCAGTTTGATTGGATCAATACGGGTTATAATCCTCGTGACAGTTATTATGTACGCTGGATACCTTCATTGGCGTACCATGAAAAGGATGGCTATCTACCTGGAATTTCTTTAAACCGAAAATACGGTCACTGGGAAAATTTGAACCTGAAATTAAATTACACCATTGATTCACAAAATGTTTATTGGTCATATGTAGGTAATCGGAAACCTGTCCATAGCTTTGCAGGCTTTTCAAAATCTGTTCATGCCTTTGATTTAGGCGGTGTGAATGGTTATGGAATGGAAATCAAAAACCATTTAAATGAAGCATTCGCTGATTTTATGACTAATTATGCGTCTGTTGGATTTTATGTGACCTATGCCAAAGATACATCCTTAACCAATTTATATGATCCCGGCCAGGTTGCAGTTATTTACAGCAATTACAGTTTTTCTGTGCAGAATAAGGTTGATGTCAATCTGGACGTTGCCACAACCCATGGGTCTGTATCTGACTGGTCATTTACGCGCTTTAATGCAACAGTTGCCTTTGATATGGACATCAAAAAGTTTGGACTGCGCAATCGATTGATTATGGGGCATATGATGAGTGATACAGGAGTGCCATCCCAGGAACGTTATACGATTGAAGGTGCCGGTTCAGGTGATCTCTATGCAAAACCGTTCTTGCGTGATGAATCGTCCTTTTATGGTGAAACTGACATGCGCAACCATTATCATTTACCCGGTGATGCAAATTTACGGGGCTACTACGGTCTTGGATTGGTTGGTGCTGAATCGGTTATTACCAATTCCTTTGAATTATTTTTCAATCCGCCAATAAAAGTTATAGATATTGAACTGGCAGCTTTCATTGATGACGGCTGGGTGTGGGGCAGCAAGTATTTCCAAGGAGACGAAGGTTTTAATGGTGACTATTTATTTGACGCCGGCCTTGGATTACGCTTAAAAAAATCAATACTAGGTAAAGATTTCTATTTGCGAGTGGATGCGCCATTTTTTGTAAAAGATGTAAGTGATGCTAATGAGGGTATTCGTTTTCATCGTAATAAGTGGTTATTCAGTTTTTCAAAAGGGATCTAGTAAAACGATCAGTTTTTCTTCTTGGAATTATCATTGCATTTTCGTGTGATGACCGCACACAACAGGAAATTCAAAAAGCATATATCACCCTTCGAGGCTGGCATATATTTCCTTAAAATTGATACAAATGCACAATCTTACGGTCGTAAAATACTGCACTTGAAATAATTTGTGGTCTTAATCACATTTCTATTGTCGAGAAAGTTTATTGAATTGATTATCAATTCACTTTGAGTAAATTCTTAGGTATTTTCGTTTCTAATATAATGGTGTTAAATCACCATTTATTATTCACCTTATGAGGAGGCATGCATGTCATTCGCTAATAGACTGAGGCGCATTACTGCAATAATTTTTGCAATTTCCATCGTGACGGCTCAAAGTCGCGATGAAGTCATAGAATTAATACACCCGGTTACCGGGTCGATGATCGACACAAGTTTTGTAATTGTTGAAATATCTGTCGCTGATTATTTTACTGTCGGAACTCCAGGCTGCACAAATTGTGATGGTTATATCCAAATTACAATGGATGGCACGGCAGCCGGCCAGATGACATCAGATGCTGCTGTAACCGTTTCGGGCCTTGCAGAAGGTTCACATTTTATTGAAATTGAAGCCCTGGATCCCTCCGGGGCCAGTTTTTCTACGGTTGTTTATGATTCCGCTACGTTTTCAGTAGATATAGCCTCCGTACCCAATATTTGTCCTGCTCGGAATCTAGATGTCGTTGCTGGTGATGCTCGTAATTTTCTCTATTGGTCTGCACCTATTGCCATGTCCAATTTGAATCCCTTTCCGGCAGTTCCCCAATCAGATCCCTATCATACCGGCACAACCAATGGTTCAGCGTTCATTGAAAACAGTTTAATAAAAGCCTGGGGGGGTCCTGCGGCTAGCAAAGAAGCAGGCTGG
>Ga0208830_1000331_pt1 | contig 24734 bp, 23 predicted proteins | sample DeeseametaMP2634_FD_184169 | JGI IMG/M metagenome (GOLD analysis project Ga0208830, IMG submission 184169) | Marine microbial communities from the Deep Atlantic Ocean - MP2634 (SPAdes) | ecosystem: Environmental > Aquatic > Marine > Oceanic | place: Northeast of Antigua and Barbuda, North... | reverse complement strand
TGGCAGATTCATATAAAAAATTAATACAAAAAACCCCAGCTTTCGAGGGGTTTTGTTCTGTAGCCCGTAGGAGAATCGAACTCCTGTTGCCAGGATGAAAACCTGGAGTCCTAACCACTAGACGAACGGGCCATTTTCCCTGAAAAATAAGGGCCGCAAATTTATATTTTTAATATGTCAGAACAAAAATGATTATTCTGTTTTTTCACCAGCTGAATCAAGGATATCCAATAACTGCCCATTGTTGTGCATTTCGATTGTAATGTCTGCACCGCCAATGAGCTTGCTATTCACAAATAATTGCGGAATTGTGGGCCAGTTAGAATATTCAGACAGTTGCACTCTGATTTCCGGATCAGTTAGTACGTTAGTCGCTTTGTATTCCACGCCATAATGATTGAGTGCTTGAACAACAGCATTCGAAAAACCGCACTGCGGCATTTCCGGTGTCCCTTTCATGAATAACATGATGTGGTTTGTTGTTATATCGTTTATGATCTGTTCTTTTAATTCCATTTTTTCCTCATTTTAATTATTTTCTTTTTGCCATTGCTCTTTGGTCATGGTTTTCAATTGCAAAGCATGAATTTCATTTGTTAAATAATTTCCTAAAGTCTTATACACTTCCTGATGCTGTTGGATCATTGTTTTTCCAATAAAGTCATCGCTGATGACCACTGCGCTGAAATGGTCTTTCGTGCCAGTCGTGTCCGCCACTTCCACATGGGCTTTAGGTAATCCTTTTAGTATCAATTCTTTAACTTTGCCCGGTTCCATGATGTATAAAGTTAGGAATCATTTTGCATAATGTCAGGACATTGTTATAACCTCTTGACCTTATGAAATTAATTTCATGGAATGTTAACGGCGTACGGGCTGTTCATAAAAAGGGATTTTTAGAATGGCTGGAAGATGCCGATCCCGATATACTCTGTATCCAGGAGACCAAGGCCCATGTGGATCAATTGCCTAATGAATTATTAGAAGATCATGGTTACCATAACTATTGGCATTCAGGAGAACGAAAAGGTTATAGCGGTGTTGCAACATATTGCAAGGAAGAACCCTTTTATGTACAGGAAGGTTTAGGTGTAGATATTTACGATAGAGAAGGACGTGTACTCATTACAGAACATCCAAATTTTTTACTCTATAATATTTATTTTCCCAATGGCCAGCGTGATCATGAAAGGCTGCAATATAAATTAGATTTTTATGATGAGCTTTTGCCTATAATTAATGAACAAGTTGAATCTGGAAATAATGTTATTGTAACCGGCGATTGGAACACTGCTCATCATCCTATCGATCTGGCTCGTCCAAAAGAAAATATTAATACCAGCGGTTTCATGCCCATTGAACGACAGCGTTTGGATACGTATGTAGAAAACGGCTGGGTAGATACATTCCGCCTGTTTCATCCGAAAGGAGACAGGTATTCTTGGTGGACGTATCGATTTGGAGCCCGGGAAAGAAATGTGGGCTGGCGTATTGATTATTTCTTTGTAAATGAAGGCTTTACTGACCAAGTTCTGGACGCAGATATTCATGATGAAGTCATGGGCTCTGACCATTGCCCAGTATCAATAGAAATTTCTGAATAAATTCATGAATCGTTTAATTACCATTTTGTTATTTGGTTATCTTCAGGCCCAGCCGGGTATCCTGAAAGTGGGATTTGATATAGATGATACGGTGCTGTATTCCGAACCAGCTTTCCAGCATTATATAAAAGAACACGGTACACCCATCGACTATGGCTGGATCAACGCCAATGATAATCAATTTTCAATTCCAATTACTCCAACCGTTGAACTAGTTCATTTTTTCAAAACCAACGGACACGAAGTTTATTTTATCACTGCTCGTCCCGGGGAGAATGGAGATGTTCTTGCTGAATATTTGACCATAGTATTAGGATATGAAATCCGGAAAGATGCTAATTTGTTTTTTATGCCCAAAGACACGCTTAAAGGTAAAAAGTATACATCCAAGCACAGAAAAATGAATGAACTTGGATTAGACCTGTTTTATGGCGATTCGGATTCAGATATTATTGCTGCATTGAAAGCAGGTATTCATCCTGTTAGGGTGGTCAGGCACCAAAAATCCCTTGACCAATACGGCGCTAATTATTTTGGCAATACCAACAAAGGCGACTCAAAAAAGGTTCCATTTAATTCAGATGATCTGGAGAAATTTTACAATAAATCTGTAGGTGTATTTGGCGAATCGATATATCCGATTTTCTGGGAGGGGCCAATTGATGAATAAATATTTTTCAGTTCTTGTGCTCTTGAGTTCGACCTTTGCGGCTGACCTGGAATGGCAAGCTGATTTTCGTTATCGTTTGGAAACAGACAAGGATATTGAAAATGCAGATCCAATTTATACAAGAGGAAGAAACACATTTCATTATACTCGGTCTAGAATCAGTTTGAGATTAGTTGAGGGCCCTATTACAGGCTTTGCTCAACTTCAGGATTCCAGATTATTAGGTGGAGAAGACAATTTTGCCGGCTTATCAAAAGCTTCAGGAGTCAAGATCGAATTTCATCAGATATATTTTCAGGTAAATAATTTGCTGAAACGCAATTGGTCCATGAGATTTGGACGCTTCGAAATGCCATTGGGAGCTCAAAGGTTATTCAGTAAAAATAATTGGAATAATTATGGAAGATCGTTTGAAGGAGTTCATTCCTTCACTAAAAACAGCTTTGGTTCAATAAACTTATTTCATTTGATTAATGAAGAAAACTCCGGAACTGCTGACTCAGATTATTATGATGAAAGAATTAATGGTATTTATTTATCACCATTGATGAATCACCTTCCTTTTATCGATATGAATGTCTTCGATCTGTACTGGTATAATTATATTAAAGACGAAACGTTCCTTACTGATGAATCGGTAAAAATTGAAAGATCAACTATGGGATCCAGGTGGGCTTTCAATTTTCTTTTTGCAAAGTTTGAAGGGGAATTTGCCATTCAGAGCGGAAAATTCAATCAATTATCTTCCATTTCGGAAATTGATGCAAACTTTAATGTATTTAATTTCCATTTAGATCTTTCTCGATTACCAATTATATCAAAAATATCTTTTGGTAAAGAATATTTTTCAGGAGATGATACATCGACTGTTGACCTTGAAGGATTTGCCAATCCTTGGGGCGCCGGACATAAATATCATGGATATACAGATCAATTCACTCGGTTTAATGATAATGATCGAAGCGGTTTAGATGAATGGAATGTGAAAGCTGAATTTTCGTTACCCGGTAATTTTATGTTAAATGTCCATTACCATGATTTTAAAGATGTTATTAAATTAGATCCTCTCGGGACAGAACTGGATGTTGTTATATCTAAAAAAATGGGTTTTGGAGGTGTTTTACAGCAAGGTTTTGCTGTCTACTGGCCGGAAGAAGGAGAAAAAATTCAATATTCCTTCTTTATGTTGAATATTACTCTGTAAGGCTATTCAAATCGTCCCTGATCAGGACAAGTATAGCAGACTGAGATACGATCAAATAATTATCATTTTCTACTTTGATCTCAATTGCTGCTTTATTCAGGAATAATGCATAATCGCCCAGTTCTGCCTGGGTTGGAATATATTTCACGTTGCCGTATGTTTCAGTTTTCCAGGGTTTGTCGCCAACATCATCGGGATTGCCAACGGGTATACCAGGGCCGACTTCGACAATAATACCGCCGAGGATTTCCTCTTTTTCCAGAACACTGGGCGGAAGGTAAAGTCCAGCAGCAGATTTTCTTTCTCCTTTATCGGGTTGAATCAGTACTCTGTCACCTACAACAATTATCTGTTTTTTCTTATGCCGCATAGGGTAATATTACGAAATTTGACTCATGCAGAAACAAATGTTAACAGTTAAATATATTGAAACGGAAGATGAGTATCAATCTGCTCGTGCAATTCGCGAAGACGTGTTTATTATTGGACAGAATGTTCCTCGGGAAATTGAATTAGATGAATATGAAGATACTGCTACCCATATCCTTGCTTTGGATGACGGCCACGCCATCGGTACGGCGCGCTGGCGATACACGAATAAAGGAGTGAAATTGGAGCGTTTTGCCGTGCCGGAACCTAATCGTGGCAAGGGCGTAGGAGTGGCGCTAGTGGAATTTGCCTTGAACGAATTACGAGAAGAACCGGTGATATATTTGAATGCCCAGGAACAGGTCATCTCATTTTATGAAAAATTCAATTTTGAAGGTTTAGGAGATATTTTTTACGAGGCCAATATTCTACACTTGAAAATGGTATATAATCCAGAAAAAGCCTAATTTTCCCCTTCGATATTGGGCAATGTAGATTATTAGCTGTATAAACTAAATGCACAACGAACTCATTCATGAACGAATCCCTATATAAACGCATGTTCAAGCTGGTCATTAATCAATGGCCCTACCTGCTGCTTTCTACGTTGGCTGCCTTGGTTTACGTGGCATTGAACAGCGCCTCGATCTGGTTGATAGCTTCCTTGATCAACAATATTGTGATGGACTTTGAGCAGTTATTGGCTGATCACACGCGGCTGGCAGAACAAGGGGCACTTTCTCTTAATGAAAAATTAAAATTCTGGTCAAACGGATTCATTCTGAGAGATACTGCCCAGGATACTCTTAAAGTACTTTGCCTAACAATCATGGTTGTATTCCTGGCGAAAAATGTGTTTCTCTACCTGAAAAACATATCCATGACGCTGGTCCAATATCATTTAATCACTGAAATGCGCAATCGCCTTTACAAACATTTTAATTCACAATCACTTTCATATTTCCATCAGAAAAAATCCGGTGAATTGACGTCAATTATTATAAATGATGTTGCCAACCTGCGCCGCGCATTAGGCACGAGCTTTCACCAATTGCTTGTGGAGCCCATCAATCTGCTGGCCTTCACTGTGCTGTTATTCATTATTAACTGGAAACTGGCCTTAATCTCCATCGTCATTGTACCCATTTCCGGTATCACGATTATGACAATCGGCAGAAGTATCCGCCGTAAATCCAGGCGCACAGCAGCCATGATTGCTGGTATTACCAATATTATTACCGAAACATTTTCATCAATACGCGTGGTCAAAGCTTTTGCGATGGAGGGCTATGAAGTTCAACGTTTTTTTAAAGAGACACATAAATATTTTAAATTGATTCTCCGCCGGGCCAAACTACGTTTACTGGCATCGCCCATTACGGAGACTCTCGGAGTTATGATGGGTGTATTATTGCTGTGGGTGGGTGGCATGGAAGTGTTGAGCGGCAAAGGATTGACACCAGAAGATTTCCTGCGCTTTATTCTTTTGCTTTTTGCCATGATGGATCCCTTAAGAAAATTAAGTAATGTGAATGTTGAACTCCAGGCAGGAGCCGCATCTGCCGAGCGAATATTTGCAATTCTGGAAACTCCACCAACAATTGTGGATAAATTTGATGCAGTTATAATTGATACCTTTAAAGATAAGATTCAGATAAATGATGTAAGCTTTAAATACGAATCTGATGATACCATATTAAAAAATATCTCTTTTGAAATTAAAAAAGGATCCGCTGTGGCGTTGGTTGGCTCCAGTGGAGCCGGCAAATCGACTCTGGCTGATCTGATTCCCCGATTTTATGATGTAAATCAAGGTGCCATTGAAATTGATGGTCAGGACATTCGGCACGTTACATTAAACTCGCTAAGGAGATTGATGGGTATTGTCACGCAAGAGACGATTCTATTTAATGATACGGTCAAGGCGAATATTGCTTATGGCCAAAAAGATGTAGATGATGAACAGGTTATTGCTGCTGCCAAGGCGGCTAATGCCTTGGAGTTTATTGAAGAACTTCCGAAAGGCCTGGATACTGTCATTGGTGAAAAGGGTGTCAAACTTTCCGGCGGACAAAGACAGCGTCTGGCCATAGCTCGTGCCATCATGAAAAATCCGCCAATTTTGATACTGGATGAAGCCACGTCCGCACTAGATACAGAATCGGAACGTTTGGTTCAGGAAGCACTGGAAACGCTTATGACCGACCGTACAGTGTTGGTCATAGCTCACCGTTTGTCTACAGTTACAAATGCTGATAAAATTATTGTAATGGAAAAAGGACTAATCAAAGAAATGGGCACTCATGATGAACTCATCCAGAAAAATGGACTTTACAGCAATCTTTACAATATCCAGTTCAATTAATGTTTTCGGAATGTAATTTTAATCCATAAATGGATATCACGCGCCAATTAAAAACAAATCTCTTTTCAACTACAGTAAAATTATTGAAAAATAACGATATCCCCTTTTGGCTGGACACCAATACATTATTGGCACTCATGGGGAAGAAGATGGAACTACCATTGCCTCAGGACAGGAATGTGAGGCTGAGTATTCCAGGAGAGTATTTTTCTCGATTATTGGATTTAGAGCAAAAATTAGGAATAGCCTATCGCTTTCAATTCATCCCTGACCGTTCCGGTCGCAAATGGGTAGAAAATGAATATTGTCGCCTTGCTGTATTAAGCCGCTGGAAGCATAGGCAAAAAGCTTTCAAAATTTTTGTTACTCCCAAGTATAATGTGGATAAAAAATACCGCTGGGTTGATAAACGCAGTTGTAAAGAAATTGAAGGCAAGTATTACGACAAATTGAATGAAATTCAAATTCATGGGTATACTTTTCCAATTCCACAGTATACTGAAGACTATTTGAGAGTTCGTTTTGGTGAAGACTGGAAAAATCCGCATTTAAAATGGATTGCCAGTATTGATGATAGTACCATTGTCAATAATTCAGCTTTAGATAAAATTCCCTTTAAAAAAGTGATTGATGCTTCTCCACTAGAAAGAATCCAGCTCAAGAAAGAGAATTATCATCGGCGCATGAAAAACATGCTGTTGAAAACAATCGATATTTTAAATGAAAAAAGGTTTAAATACTGGTTGGAGGCAGGAACGCTTCTGGGAATAATGCGTGATGGAGATTTAATCCCCTGGGACTACGATGCAGACCTAGGAATACCGGCTGATTCTGCCGATAAAATCATGAAACTGCGTTTGGATTTTTTACCAAATTACTTGATTAAAAGAGGGAAAATTCAATCTCCCTGGATTCCAGGAGATATGCGTGTGATAAAAGTGAAAACTCCCTGGGAAAAAATAAGACAGATCAATTTTCATGTGGATTTATTTTGTGTATATCCCGTGAAGGATAAATACCGCTGGGTGGACAGCAATGCATTGAAGCATATGGACAGGAAATATTACGATACATTGAGTACAATCGAATGGGAGGGACGTACAATTAATATTCCTAATCATGCAGAAGAATATCTTTCTAAGCGTTATGGAAATTGGCAAGTTCCGGAACAAAATTATGATGCTGGACTGCACGACGGCTCCATTGCCGAAAAAGGATTTTGATTAATTACACCAAACCAAAAAATTATGATAGAAAATAAAAAATCAAAAAAAGTATATATAGCTATGTCTGCTGACCTGATTCACCAAGGCCATGTGAATATTATTGCTGAAGGCTGCAAGCTGGGAAAAGTGATTATAGGATTGCTGACGGATAAAGCCATTGCCAGTTATAAACGCTTACCTTTGATTGCTTTCGATGAGCGTAAACTGATCGTTGAAAATTTGAAAGGTGTAGAAAAAGTGATCCCCCAGACAACTTTGGACTATGTTCCAAATTTAAAAAAAATTAAACCTGATTATGTTGTCCATGGGGATGATTGGAAAACCGGGATACAAAGAGAAGTGCGGCAGCGTGTGATAGATATCCTAGCTGAGTGGGGCGGGAAACTTGTAGAACCAAAATATACTGAAGGAATTTCTTCAACTGACTTGATCACTGCTGTCAAAGCACAAGGTATAACACCCGGAAAACGGATGAAAACACTACGGCGCTTGATAGATGCGAAACCTATCGTTAGTATTTTAGAAGCGCATAATGGATTAACGGGCCTGATTGTAGAAAAAACCAGCATTGAAAAAAATGGACATAAAATTGAATTTGATGGCATTTGGGAAAGCAGTCTTACCGATTCAACAGCTAAAGGAAAGCCCGATACAGAACTTGTTGATTTTTCTTCTCGGTTTTCTACAATTGAAGAAATATTAGAAGTCACAACAAAACCCATCATTGTGGATGGTGATACCGGCGGCAGGATAGACCATTTCAAGTTCAGAGTCAAAACGCTGGAAAGATTAGGTGTTTCAGCCATCATCATTGAAGATAAAATTGGCGACAAGCGAAATTCACTTTTTGGAACAACCGTCCCCCAAAAGCAGGATTCAATCAAACATTTTTCCCGTAAGATTCATGAAGGGAAGCTGTCCCAAGTCACAGCAGATTTTATGATCATTGCTCGGATAGAAAGCCTGATTTTGCAAAAAGGAATGGCTGACGCTCTCAAAAGAGCTGCGGCTTATATCGCTGCCGGCGCAGATGGAATAATGATTCACAGTAAGAAAAAAGACGGCAACGAAATCATCGAGTTCTGTGAAAAATTTCAAAAATTTGAAACAAAAGTACCTCTTGTTGTGGTGCCTTCAACTTATGCTCACATCACTGAATCAGAATTACAGGATTTAGGTGTAAATGTTATTATCTATGCCAATCATTTATTGCGCTCTGCATACCCAGCAATGGTGGAGACAGCGCAATCCATTCTGGAAAACAGCCGAGCCAAAGAAGCATCAGACAAATATTGCATGTCTATTAAGGATATCATTACCCTGATTCCCAAGGAAAATTGATGGCCATTAAACCTACTGATTTCTACGATCAGTTAGCCAGCCACGGTGTTGATTTTTTCACGGGAGTTCCAGATTCCCTGTTGAAAGAATTTTGTCTATGTATTGACGACCGTATACCCAGAGATAAACATATCATTACGGCCAATGAAGGTAATGCTGTCGCTTTGGCGACCGGATATTATCTGGCTCAAAAATCCCTACCATTGGTATATATGCAAAATTCCGGCTTGGGGAATGCAATAAATCCCCTTTTATCGCTCTGTGATCCTGATGTGTATTCTATCCCCATGTTGGTGATGATAGGTTGGCGTGGTGAACCAGGCGTTAAGGATGAACCGCAGCATGCAAAGCAGGGTAAAGTTCAATTAAAACTGCTGGAGTCGATGGATATTCCCTATGAAATAATATCAAAAGATGATAATCAGTTTGAAATGAAAATATCAAGTGCCGTTGAAACTGCAAAAAACGAAAGCAGACCTGCTGTTCTGTTAATAAAAAAAGGAACATTTGAAAAATACAGCAAAGAAATCCAAAAATTTGATGATCAGCGTATGAAGCGTGAGGAAACATTAGAGATTATTTTAGAGAATCTTGATGACAATGCCATCGTTGTTTCTACAACGGGAAAAACATCAAGGGAAATTTTTGAGATTCGCGAAAAGAAAGGTCAATCCCATCAGCAAGATTTCCTGACTGTGGGATCCATGGGTCATTGTTCATCCATTGCCTTGGGCATTGCCTTGTCCAAGCCCGAACGAGAAGTGGTTTGTATTGATGGTGATGGAGCTATGTTGATGCATCTGGGCAGTCTTACATCAATCGCGAGTTTGAAACCGAAAAATTTCCGTCATATTCTGATGAATAATGAAGTTCATGAATCTGTTGGCGGGCAGGACACAGCCGCAAAAAATATAGATTTGTCAGCCATTGTTGGAGCAATGGGACCCAGCAAAATGTTTAAAGCGGAAACAACAGCTGAACTAAAAGCAAACATCACAAATTTTATGACATGTGTTGGACCGTCATTTCTTGAAGTAAAAATTCGACCAGGCTCAAGAGAAGATTTAGGCAGGCCGACCATCAAACCTGTTAATAATAAAATTTTTTTCATGAGATTTCTGGAAAAGTAATTTTCAAAATCTGCTATGTCTAATTATTTTAATCCTGTAAGAATTATTAAAACTGAAAATTGGCTACGCGAATTAAACTTCAGAATTAATGATTTAAAAATTTCTGCTCCGGTCATTATAACATCACCTGGAAATAGAAAACGGTTAAACCTTAATTCAAAATTTGACTCTGATTCCATTTTTAGTGATGTTGGCAGTAATCCAAATTTTAAGGATTGTACAAATGCTTTAAAATTTTGCCAGAAAAATATGTTTGATGGTGTTGTTGCTATCGGCGGCGGATCGGCCATGGATCTGGCAAAAGTTGTCATGGCACACCTGAGTTTGGAGAAAACAGATATTAATGAATTAATAGAATATAAAGGGTCGTTTCCTCAAGAAATTCCATCAATATTTCTGCCAACAACACACGGCACAGCAAGTGAAGTCACCATGTGGGGAACTGTTTGGAATATGGAAGAAGAGAAGAAATGCTCCATTTCTCATCCAAGCCTATATCCAAGCGTAGCAATATTGGACGGCAATTTAACGCTGTCTCTTCCTCTGGATATTTCTATCTCAACTATGATGGATGCTTTAAGCCATAGTTTTGAATCTATATGGAACAAGAATGCCAACCCCACTTCTACTGATTTTGCTATATCAGCCATTTGTTCGATTCTTGAAAATGGCGAAGCGTTGAAGAAAAACCTTTCTGATTTAAAAATACGAAATAATCTTTTAAAATCTGCCACAGTTGCCGGATTGGCGTTTTCCAATACAACAACAGCTGCGGCTCATTCAATGAGTTATCCGCTGACCATACATTATGGAATTCCCCATGGCGTTGCATCCTCTATCAGTTTATTACCCTTAATGGAAATAAATCGGAAATTAATCAAGGAGCCATTAGATAGAATTTGTAATAATAATGAATTGACCTATGATGAATTAAAACAAACGATTAAAGATATCCCTAAAGGTGTTGTGCCTTATACGCTGGACGAATGGGGAATCCCTGAAGATCAACTGCCAACATTGGCGGCAGAATCATTTACAAAAGGTCGGATGGATAATAATGTAGTGGATTTAACGAAAGATGATGTTTTAGGCATTTTGAAAGAATTATATAGTGAGCAATGAACCACACTCATTTAAAGTATTTATTCTTTGTAACAAAACCATATTCGTTTTCAATCCTCGAACCGATTCAAGATTCAATCTCTGAAACGAAAAGTGGAGCAGTGAAATGGTTTTCAGCCAGTTCTGCTGCTAATTTTTCTTGTCCTGGCGATCAATTAACATCCAACAAGGAAGTAATAAATTATAATCCGGATGCTGTTCTCGTTCCAGGCAATGTCGTTCCTCATTTCTGGCCGGGATTGAAAGTACAGGTTTTTCATGGATTAGATGAAGAAGTGAAGGGCTTTTATAACATAACTGGGTTCTTTGATTTGTACTGTACAACAGGCCCCGTAATGACAGAAAAATTTTCAGCAATCGCAATGAAGAAAAGACATTTTTTAGTTAAAGAAACAGGATGGCCAAAACTCGATCCTGTTTTTAAAAAAGCGTGGGATTTTGGCAATCAAAAAAATCAATTGATAAAACAGTATAATTTAAATCCCGAATTAGCTGTTATACTATATGCGCCTACCTTTCCACCCAAATATACTTCGGCTCCAGATTTGCTGGATGCTATTAAAAATTTAAAAAGTGGTAAATATAATTGGATTATCAAATTTCATTCTTTGATGGATGAATCGATTCAAGAAAGATATAAAAAATTGGAAAATGAAAATTTTCGTATAGTAGATGAATTAAATATTTTACCAATCTTGGCTGGATCTGATATTATGATTACTGACACATCTTCCGTTGCCTATGAATTCTTACCTTTTGACCGCCCCTTGGTTACTTATCAAGCTATTGCACGTAAAAATAAAGGTATCAATATCCAAAACCCAACCGAACTCGTTTCAGCCATTGAACGCAGTCTTAACAATCCAAGGGAGTTTTCAGTTCATAGGCAAAGTTGTCTGCAGGACATTCATCCATATACCGATGGGAATTCTGCTGATCGTGTGTTGACAGGGATTGGAGAAATTCTTGCTGCTGGACTACAAAATGATTTACAACATAAACCTCGAAATATTATTCGTAAATATCAAATTCGCAAAATAATTGCGAGAAATCAGGTATAAGTAGCATGGCTAAAACAAAAGTATTGTTCAAAATGTTTTACCTGTATCATAAAGCGGCTTTTGATCCTTTAATTGAACTCTTTGAAAATGATCCTAAATATGATGTTGCTCTATCATTGACGCATGAGGTTGAACGGACTTTTGGTTTATTCGATATAGACCAGACCAAAAAATATTTACAGAAATTTGCTGAAGAAGGCCATCGAATTAGTGATGAAAATGAACAGTTTAATATTGTGTTTGCACCGGATGTAGTGGATGAAAAAAAATATGGTGATGCCCTACTATGCTTGATATACCATGGTATTACGTTTACCAAAACAGTCACTTATCGAGAATTGAAAAAACATTCTAATCACCGATATGTTATTTTTGCTGAAGGTGCACAATCTGTGCAGTCATTAAATGCGTCTGGCAGCATCGGGATTTCTGAAGTTCATACGGTTGGTTATCCTAAAATGGATCCCTTTTTTATTGAAGGGAATTTTAATAGAGATAAGATTTTAAAATTATTAAACCTTGACCCTGAAAAACCTGTAATCCTGTTTGCACCAACGTATAAGCCAACCTGTTTATATGATTTAAAAGATGAAATTTTTGAAGCAACAGAAGATTACAATCTGATCATAAAACTTCATCATTATATTTGGATGGGAAAATACGCTTCACACAAACAACATAAAATTTTTGAGGATCGCATAAAGCAATATGACCATGCTATTATCATACCTAAAGATGATTACAGCATTCTGCCATTATTATATGTTGCAGATACATTGGTTTCTGAAGCTTCCGGTGCAATTACTGAATTTTTAGCAACAGAAAAAACAGGAATTATTTACAACCTTGACCCGGATAGTTTAAAGCATTCTGATGGTGAAGCACTTCTGGGCTTTGATAATCGTGAATATTTAAAGGATTCTTTTGTGCACATTAATAATCCAGTTGAATTGCAGGCTGGAATTGAGCGAGCATTAAATCCAACTGTTGAGATGAAAAAAGCACAAAAGATCGATCGGGATAAAATATTTTATAAATTGGATGGCAAAGCATCTGCTCGAGTAAAACAAACTGTTGAACAATTGATTGCACAAGGATCAAAAGTATAAGTTTTTGATATGGCAAATATTTCCCCTTTTAAAGGCTGGCGGTACAATAGTGAGCTGATCAATGATTATACAAAAGTGATTGTTCCTCCTTACGATGTAATTACAGCTGATGAACAAAATGATTACTATGATACTTCACCCTATAATTATATCCGCATAAACCTCAATCGCTCCAAGGGTGATGATCGCTATATAGATGCTGCCAAGTTTCTTGAATCTTGGAAAAATGAAAGTGTATTAGTAGAAGAGTCAGATGTGGTTATTTATATCTTGTCCCAATCATTTCAGCAAGACGGCAGGTCAGTGGATCGGGTGGGGTGTATTTGTGCACTGGAGTTGACAAAGTTAGGAGATACTGTATTACCCCATGAACAAACAATCGAAAAACATCTAGATGACCGTTATCGGCTTATGGAAACAACAAAAGCCAACCCGGGACAAATATTCATGTGCTACCAGGATGAAAATCTGGTTCTTGAGAAAATGTATGCAACACTGCAGAATGATCCAGATATAGATTGCGATTTAGATGAGATTCGATATCGGCTTTGGGCTGTAAAGGATTCAGAATCTATCAACCAGTTTAAAGCATTTATGTCTACAAAAGATGTGGTGATTGCTGATGGGCACCATCGTTATAAAACAGCACTGCGCTTTTACAGAAATAATCCTGAAATTAATGGAGCTGATCAAGTGATGGTAACACTAGTCAACAGCAGTAACCCGGGTATGAATGTATTACCGACTCACAGGTTACTTTCGGACGTTCAATTAGGAATTGATGATATTATAACAAAATTAAACCACCATTTTGATGTTGAAAAATGTGCAGGCCCAGAAAAAGTCATCAATATATTGGAAGGTGAAAACAGCTTCAAGGGTCAAATGGGTATTTACCATCGGGTAAGTGATACAGGTTTATTGTTAAATTTCCATAGTTGGGAAGTATTAAATATTACGTTTCCGGATCAATGCAAGGCAGCACAGGAATTGGACACAAATATTCTGCATTCATTAGTTATAAAAGATGTTTTTGGTGTGGATACTTCCAATCAACAGGATTTGAAAAAACTATCTTACATGCGTGGAAACAAACCCATTCTGGAACTATTAAAAGAAGAAAACAATTTTGATGTGGCTTGTTTTATACAACCGCCATCGTTAAATGAGATATTTACCATAGCTGAAGCGGGTGAAAAGATGCCTCAAAAATCCACTTATTTTTTTCCAAAGGTGTATTCTGGGTTGGTGACACGTTGTTTTAGTAAATAAAAAAGTAAAACTATGACATTATTGAAACAAAAACTGGCTGAAAAAATTCCACAATGGCAAAATGAAGCATTGAATCTTGTAAAAAGCAGCGGTGACAAGAAAATAAGTAATGTAACCGTTTCACAAGCTTACGGCGGTATGCGCGGAGTCCGGGGATTTGTGTGTGATACATCATCTGTTTCAGCTGATAAGGGTTTAATTATTCGTGATCATCCACTTTTAGAGATCACCCATTTACTTCCAGAAGAAGTTTTCTATTTATTAATAACCGGCGAATTGCCGGGCGCAGATGAATTGGCAGATCTGCAAAAGCAATATACACAACAGGCCACAGTCCCGGATTATGTGTGGGATGTGATGAAAAATATGCCTACTGATTCACATCCAATGGCTATGTTCAGTACGGGAATTATGGTCATGCAGCGGGAAAGTGTTTTTCGCAGAAAATATGATGAAGGAGTTGCCAGAGAAGCATATTGGGAATATTGTTTAGAAGATGGCATCAACCTTCTGGCAAAATTACCGGGGCTGGCAGCTGGTATTTACAGGGTTCATTTTAATAAAGGTGAACTAATTGCACCAGATTTTAATCTGGACTGGGCTGAAAATTTTGTACACATGACCGGTATTGCTGATCCCGATGGACAATTCAAAAAGCTGATGCAGTTGTATTTCATGCTGCATTGTGATCATGAAGGTGGCAATGTCAGCGCTTTTGCAGCCCACACGGTTGCGTCTGCCTTGTCTGATCCATATTATTCAGTCGTCGCCGGGTTAAATGGTTTGGCCGGCCCTTTACATGGTTTGGCAAATCAGGAATGTTTGAAATTTGTTTTAAAGATTTATAATCATTTTAATGTTGCACCATCCAAAGAAGAACTGACGCAATTTTGCTGGGATCGCTTGAATAATGGGCGCGTCATTCCTGGCTATGGGCATGCAGTGCTGCGCTGTCCTGATCCGCGTTTTACGGCCTTCGTCGAATTTGGGAAAAAATATATCCATGATGATGATATCTTTGACATTGTGAAATTGCTATTTGATGTGGTTCCGCCTGTTTTGCAGGAACAGGGTAAAGCCAAGAATCCTTGGCCCAATGTAGATGCAGCTTCTGGTTCACTCCTCTATTACTACGGCCTTAAAGAATTCAATTTCTACACAGTTTTGTTTAGCGTATCCCGTGCTATGGGCATGGTTGCACAGATGGTCATCAACCGTGCTCTGGAAATTCCCATTACCCGTCCCAAGTCAGTTACCACAGACTGGATCAAAGAAAATACATAGTTTTCAAAATGAAGAAAACAGTACAATTCATTATTCTTTTGGCAATAGTGTATCAATTGCCCGCAACTGATATATTCCAATCCGTACGTATCTGGAATACGGAACAGTCTACTCTGCAGCAACTGCACGATCTTGGTATACCGCTTGATCATGTACAAATCAAACAGGGAGTTTTTATTGATGTTGTAGCCAATGAAGAACAGACTTTTAGACTGACCGAACTGGGCATTCCCCATGATATTTTAATTAATGACATGACCCAGTATTTCTTGGATCGTAACGTGTTGGAAGTCAGTCGGGATTTTGAACTTGGCTCCATGCAGGGCAATTATACATTCAGTGAAGTTGTAGAGAAGATAGATACACTAGCGATTTTATATCCCGATATTGTTTCAGAAAAAGATTCCATTGGAACATCAATTGAAGGCCGCACTATCTGGGCTTTTAAGGTGTCGGATAATCCCGAACAGGATGAAGATGAGGCAGAAGTACTATATACAGGAATTACACATGCCAGGGAACCGCTGGGTATGATGAACCAATTCTATTTTGTGCAATGGTTATGCGAAAATTATACAACAGATGAGATAGCCCAATATCTCGTGAATGAACGCGAGTTGTGGTTTATTCCGGTAGTCAACCCCGATGGTTATGTGTACAATCAAACCATTGCTCCCAATGGTGGCGGGATGCACCGTAAAAACCGTAGAGATACCGGATGCGGCGACGGCACCCAGCGGGGAATAGATCTGAACCGAAACTATGGGTATGAATGGGGAGCCGATAATTCCGGTTCTTCACCCAACCCTTGTTCGTCAACATTCAGAGGTGATTCTGCTTTTTCTGAACCGGAAACCCAAGCGGTAAGAGATTTCATTTTTGCTAACGAATTTTCAAATGTTCAGCATTATCATTCTTACTCCAATGTGTTGATCCATTCCTGGGGGGATGGTTCTTTGCCCGCTGAACCGGACTTGACCACCATCAGAGAAATTGGATGGGAGATGACAAAATTCAATGGCTACCAAGTGGGCACAGGATATGAAACCATCGGTTATGGTGTTAATGGCGATGCGGTGGACTGGTCCTATGCCGATGCCGGACTCATTTCCTATACACCAGAAGTAGGTTCATACCAGGATAATTTCTGGCCACCTGAGAACAGGGTCATCCCATTATGTCAAGATCAGCTTTATTCTAACAAGATCTTTGGTTTTGTAGGCGGTGCTGATCATATCATTTATACAGCTGAGACAGAAGAACAACAGGGCGACACTATTCAATTCAATATCACCATCCAGAACCGTGGTTTACAGGATTCTGATGGTGATGTGCTGGTCGAGGCTTTGCCTTATAATAACACGAGTTCAATTTTAACCTATGATAATAATGCCGGTCCCTTAGCGGCACGGAGTACATCAACTATTAATATTTCTATGGTAGCAGCAGGGTCATTGCCTAATGGATCTGAAGTAGGTATGGTTATCACGCTCCATGATAACAGCAGTTTTGTAAGAACAGACACAGTAACCGTTATAACTGGGATACCAATGTCCATTTTCACTGATGATGCTGAAGAGGGAATGGGTCAGTGGTCGACATATAATTGGGGCATAGTCCTGTCAGATCCGGCAACTGGAGATCATGCCATAACAGATAGCCCCGCTGGAAATTATTCTAACAATGATGCTTCTGCTATCGCGCTTTCATCACCACTCAGTTTTACATCTGTTGATTACCCATTGGTTCGTTTTTCTGCAAAGTGGGATATTGAAAGCAATTATGATTTTGTTCGTTTTCAGATTTCCACAGATGGAATGCACTGGACATCATTGACTGGGTTATACACTGAAAGTGGTGCTGGCCAGGGGACACAAAATTCCGATGAACAGGGTTATGATGGCCAGTCAGGATGGGTTGAAGAAGAAGTTGATCTTTCAGCTTATGCAGGTGAGTCAGCAGTCTATTTTAGATTTATACTGACGACAGATGGTGGGGTTACGAGGGATGGTTTTTATTTTGATGATTTTTCTATTCAAGGTTATTTGAACTATTTGCCGGGAGATTTGGATGATAACGGTGATATCGATATTTTTGATGTGTTGAACATTGTTGAATTAATATTGAGCGATGATAATTTAAATGATTATCAACAAACCACAGCAGATGTGAATTTTGATGGCGAAGTCAATATTTATGATGTGCTGGCTTTAGTTGATATAATTCTTTCGAACTGATGAAAAAATACTTTTTATTTTTTATAATTCTGTCTATCGAAACTGCTACAGCAGAAAAATTATGGATATACTTTACTGATAAGGATCTGGCTGCAGATAATTTTATTACATTGGATGATAAAACACTTCAGCGTAGACAGAAAATAGGCCTGGGTCTAACGTGGTACGATCGTCCTGTGAGCATTGCTTATATTAAATCATTAGAGGAATATGGAGCAGTTATCTATCAAAAAAGCCGATGGCTTAATGCTGTTTCTATATCATCTGATATAAATATTATAAATGAAATTTCTTTTTTGCCTTTTGTTAAGAAAACTCATCCTGTAACTGTCTATAAAAAGAAGGATCTTGAGTTCGATGAGCAAAGCTCGTCTAGAATAATGACTGCTTCAAGTTCATTGGACTACGGTTATGCCCAGGAACAAATAGAACAAATAAATTGTCATACAGCTCATGATGCAGGGTACACCGGTCAAGGGGTACGCGTGTTGATCTTGGATACAGGATTCAATACTGAACGAAATGTGTTTGATTCTTTAGATATAATCGATGAATGGGATTTTATCAATAATGATGGCAATACAGCTAATGAGACTGTGGATGAGGACAATTATGGTCAACATAATCATGGCACGATGGTTTTTTCTACCTTGGCGGGATATGACCCCGGTAATTTAATTGGACCAGCGTTTGATTCAGAATTTTTGCTGGCAAAAACAGAAGACGTTCCCAATGAAAGTCAAGTAGAAGAGGACAATTATGTAGCTGCATTAGAATGGGGTGAGCAGAATGGCGCTGATGTTGCCTCATCCTCTTTAGGTTACCTTGATTGGTATTCCTATTGTGATATGGATGGCAATACCGGTGTCACAACCATCGCTGTAGATATTGCAACCTATCTGGGAGTTTTGTGTATTACATCTGCAGGGAATTGGGGTACTTCTGAACCGCCACCCGATCCATGCGATACCCTGTATTATTATATATCAGCTCCGGCAGATGCTGATTCTGTTATATCTGTCGGCGCTGTAAACAGTGAAGGTGATATCGCTTATTTTAGTTCCCATGGTCCCACATATGATGGTCGAATTAAGCCTGAAGTCTGTGCCCGGGGTGTTTCAACGTGGTGTGTGAATGCCAATAGCGATTCATACCGAACTGCCAGTGGAACATCACTATCCGCGCCACTGGTCAGTGGTGCAGCCGCTGTTATCTTGAGTGCCCATCCGGACTGGACACCCATGCAGGTTCGAGAGGCCATGATGATGACCTCCGACAGGGTTGATACACCGGACAATGATTATGGCTACGGCGTGATTGATGTAATGGCAGCCATTGACTATGAAACTTCGGCTATAGATGAAAACAGTATTCCTGATGAATTTTCAATATTGAATATATATCCGAATCCGTTTAACCCCACCACAACCATGCAGTTTAAGGTAGGAACAGATGGTCACACGTCTCTACATGTTTACGATATAACCGGGCATTTGGTGGAAACAATCATAAATGAAAAATTAATGGCCGGAGATCATTATTATAAATGGGATGCGTCAGGATTGTCCAGTGGTATTTATTTTATTCATATAAATTTACCAACCGGCAATATTACCCAGAAAATTACTTACCTTAAATAATCCTCTTCCCGACGAATATTATACTTGCCTCGGGCAGTATAATATAAGAACTTAGGTCTCGCCGAGGTTCTTTCTCATGAATAGAATTAAGCTAAATATATTTGCCTTGGGCATATTGTTCCCTTTTCTGCTTTTTGGAGCAGATATTGAGGGAAATACGTCCATTAAGCTTGATGCCTATGGCGGACCGGGCTCCATTTTATTGATATGGGACTTGCCTGAAAATGAAATCATCTCATCTATCCGTATTTTCCGCAGTAATGATATGATGTCTACCTATGAAATCATTGATCTTGACGGAATTATTACAGACCGCTATTTGGACAATGATTTGTTTACCCATGACCTATTATTTTACAGATTGGAGATGGAAACCATAGATAGCAGAATTCTTTCTAGTGCCTACCATACACCGGCATTTGCCAGGTCAATGGATACACAGCATCTTGACAAAATTATTGCGGAACTGGAGCAGTCATATCCTGTTACGTTTTCAGCTCGCAGCGAAATAACAGATATTCATGAGTTCGAGAGTGTCCTGATATATGATTTTATACTGAATCATATTCCTTCTGAAATTAGTCAAATGAATGCTCTGCAAATGTACTTGTTGATGGAAGAGATCAATTTTGACTCATTTTTAAATATACTTTCTGTTGAAGATTTCAAAGCGTGCACATTTTTGTTTGCTGATAATGATCCATCTGCATTACATGATTATATTGAAAATGCATTTAATGAACTTGAACCATTGTTTCGCCAGCAGGTTTTATTTGCTCCTGCTGAGTGGCATGATGAAAAATTAGATTTAATTGATATACTGAATAGAAAGTTTTCTTCAGCAATCGAAATTTATAGGGATGATTCCGCTTTTTTAGAGTCACTTCCGCCGGTACTCATTACAAACCTAGTGAAGGATTCAAGCGGCTTAAAAATAAGCATAAATCGATTTAGAGTTAATGAAAGTTCAATTGAATTACATATGAATGAAGAATCAATTTCCGTACCATTTGAATATAATGATTCTCAAATGATTTCAATCCCCAGTCATTGGGAATATGTTGAACTTCTGATCGCAGGTGATGTTGTCCAATCGTTGCCTGTCGTAAATGAAGAAGGGGTGCTCTCTATAGCTTTAGATGATCAATACATATTTTCGGATGAAATATTCGATATGCAAACAATGCGGTCCATTCCAGAAAAGGATTTTCAATTGAATGAAATCGCATACAATGCTATTGAGCAAAAACTCTCTGTGGAAATTGCCGGGAATTCAGATTGGTCAATACAATTAGGGCTTTTTATAAATGATTCATTATTGTGGGTATGGAATTCTGTGCCGGGTTTTGAAATGAGTTTTTTGGATTCGAATTGGGTATTGATGACGTCAAAAGAAAATGGCTGGCTACATCTTTGTCAAGTAAATGAAAATGACGCATGGAAGATATTGGAAAGCCGGCCGTTGCACCTGCAGGAATCGTTTCATGAAAGCAAAGTACCGGATTTAGGGACCTGGACGGCATTATCCTTTTCCACCTTTGGGGAATCAAATGACATTACCAGGTCGCAGCAGAATAAACAATTCATACCGGAGATATTCGCGCTCTACCAAAATTATCCAAATCCATTTAACTCCAATACCAATATCACATTTGACCTGTTGGATGAAGCAACTGTCAGTTTATATGTAGCGGATGCCAAGGGCAGAAAACTGCAGGTTTATTTGGATGAAATATTTCTGGAAAAAGGCTTTTATTCCTTTAACTGGTCCGCGGAATTTCAGTCCAGTGGAATATATTTTATTACATTACAGGCGCAAACAAGTGATTATCTGCCTGTAGCTATGAGTCGGAAAATGATATATTTGAAATAATTATTAAGAGGTAAGGTTATGCAGGAAAATCAATTTGATGATGAATTAAGACGTATGGATGAATTGGAACACGATAAGTCATCCGGTATCGGGGAAGGTGTTTCTCTGGATGACTCACTTTCCGGTTTAGCTCTGCCGCAGCCCATTGTTGTAAATGCAGGCACATCTCTAAGCAAAGCTATTCAAAAATTACAAAAGCGTTCCCTGGGCTGTCTACTGGTAGAACGTGATAGCAAATTGGTCGGCATCATGACCGAGCGGGATGTTCTGCTTAAGATTACAGGCAAGGGCATGAATTTCGATAAGGAAATTGTAGATGATTTTATGACAGCTAATCCCGAATATTTGCAAATGGAAGATGCTGTCGCTTATGCCCTGAATAAAATGGTGGTGAGCGGTTTCCGTCATGTCCCCATTGTCGATGATAATAAAAAATCCGTAGGTGTTGTTTCTCTTGTGGATATTGTGCAGCAGGTGGCCACTTCCTTAGGTGAAGAAATTCTCAATTTGCCCCCCATCCCGCAGCGGAAAGGTTTTGCCAGGCCTGAAGGCGGTTGATGAAACATCAACTGCTCATTATTTTTATAATCTTTATTCTTGGTGGCTGCGCCACTCATCCCACTGTCAGTACAACTCCCATGGCGCAAGGAGAGAAGCGCTATGGCTGGAGTTGGTCTGCGGAGAATGTCTTCCCTTACCTCTGGTACCGCTATGGACTGAGCGATAAGGATGATATCGGTATCCGGGTCGGCCCGGCGATTTATGGTACTGGATTTGATTACAGCAGGATCTTGTACACCAAAGACAATAAATGGGATGTGATGAATTTGGCCTGGAGTTTGAACCCCAATTATAATACCGACTTTACCTATTACAAATTCAAGCAGCGCGTTAATAAAGATGATACACCCGGGGCAATTTCCTGGTGGGGACTGCGCATGATGTATATTGCCAAAGGAATCACCGGTGGCTCCAGTTCACGAATCGGCTTCTTACTAGGTGGTCAGCCCAATGACAGATGGGGCTATGAAATAGGTTATAACCATGATTTTAGTTCCATGCCCATAACCAATATTTTTGATTTCAAATGGAATGATACTGTCAAGAATGATGTCAATCTCAAAAGGCGTTATGGAGACAAGCCTCATACTGATCCGGCTTCAGGGTTACCTACGGAATATTCACGGCTTACCGGTATTTCTTTCCGTGTTTATGTAAACCTAGAGATGACACCTCCGACCGCCGCAGACTAGCGCATTTAATTTAACCAGCTATGCCAGCAAAAAAATCTCCTGAATCCATAACACAGGATAGGCAGGGCTTAGTCCATAGAATTAACAGCCTGATTGCGCAAGCTGTAATAGCAGAATTTAATGGGCAGCCCAATGACCATCCGCTCATTGTTGTAAATGCGGTAAAAAATATTATTGGTGATGATAGAGGTAATCCCTCACAAAATCTTTTAAAAATGTCTGAAAATTATATAAATCAATTTTCCAAAAGAGATGACGATGAACACATTTTAAATAACGTAATAAAAGCCGGTTTTGGGATGACAGTTTTTGTTGATGAAGTTGAAGAAGCTCTTATGTCTGGAAATAAAGAAGCAGCAGAGTTGGAAACGGCTAAACAATTGTTAGCTTCCGATAAATCATCAGCCATACTTGAGTTGCTGACCGAATTAGCACTGCATGATATCGCCTCACTAGGATTGTTCACATATCATTGGTTGCGGAGTTATCAATTCCTCCAGGATAAAGAAATGTTGTGGGCTTATGCCCGCTCAATGATAAATGAAATTTTCAAAGGTCATTTGCAACAGCAAACTCCAGTGATATCACAAAAGCCACAAGATCATTTAAACGCTGTTTTATCAAATAAACTCCACGGATTATGGCCAACATTTTCTGCTATGGACAGGCTATGGGATTGTGATTATATACGCATTGAAAGCTATAGAAAATCAATTTCATCCTGGCTGGATAAACGAGCATTTAAAAATGCTGAAGTTGCAGAAACGGATTCAACAGGATTAACTGATTATATCAATAACAGCGGCCGCTTTTTTATTGATTTGGCAGAGGATATAATTGACAATCATAAAGGGCATGTTGCTGTTGTAAAGATTATTGAACTGGAAGGTTTACGGGGTATTGCAAAAACATCCGCACCTGAATCATTTCCCCGAATCGCTCAATGTATTAATTTTACAGCCTCTTGATCATGCTAATCGGTTCTTATCAACTCTACAGCATAGAAACCAGTGAATTTGCCTTGGACGGCGGTGCCATGTTTGGTATCATCCCAAAACCACTTTGGGAAAAAGAAGTGCCAGCCGATGAACAGAACCGCATTACCATGGTTACGCGCTCACTACTCTTGGTCAGTGATGATCACAAAATAATTGTGGACACAGGCAATGGTACGAAATGGCAGGAAAAATTCAGGGATATTTACCGCATCGAACTGGATAATCTGAATTTGGAAAAGTCCTTGGCCAAGTACAACTTTACTCCAAGGGACATTACAGATGTATACTGCACTCATCTCCATTTTGATCATGTAGGCGGAAACACAAAAATCGTTGCGGGAAAACTGGAACCAGTTTTCCCAAACGCGACTTATTGGGTGCAAAATGAAAACTGGGAGTTGGCCAATTCACCCAGCGAAAAGGATGCTGGCAGTTTTATGAGTGCTGATTGGTCAGTCTTGTTAGAAAATAATATGATACATTTTGTTGATGGTAAGGAGTCATTTCTTCCTGAAATAGAAAATCATTTAACCTATGGACACACTACAGGTTTGATGCATCCCATTATTGGTGATTCAACGAATAATCTCATATATATGGCAGACCTCATCCCCATGGCGGCGCACATTCCATTACCCTGGGTGATGGCCTATGATATCCATCCGGCACAGACTGTACAGGAAAAGGGTGAAATTTTGCCAACAATTGTGGATGAAGAATGGATCATCTTTTTTGAACACGATCCCGTTCATCAAGCGGCAACAGTTCAATTCGATGGCAAACACTATAGATTAAAAGATTCGGTGATTATCAGTGCATGATGAAGCCAGGATGGAAGATCTGTTTTTACGGGGTTTGGAAGCTTACCACAGTGGTGAATATTTTGATGCCCATGAACATTGGGAAGATCTATGGTCCGATTATCATTTTGAAGACAGACGATTTATTCAGGGCTTGATCCAAATGTCAGTGAGTT
>Ga0208830_1000329_pt1 | contig 24836 bp, 17 predicted proteins | sample DeeseametaMP2634_FD_184169 | JGI IMG/M metagenome (GOLD analysis project Ga0208830, IMG submission 184169) | Marine microbial communities from the Deep Atlantic Ocean - MP2634 (SPAdes) | ecosystem: Environmental > Aquatic > Marine > Oceanic | place: Northeast of Antigua and Barbuda, North... | reverse complement strand
CCGCGATGTCCTTAAACGTCACAACTACCCGCCTGTAGTGGCGCGGGCAGTCGGTGAACTGATGGCTGCTACGGCACTGCTGAGTGGCAGTCTCAAATTCGCCGGCCGACTGACCCTGCAGATCCGCCTGACGGGCAACATCACCCTGCTTCAGGCCGAAACCAACGAAAAAGGGCAACTGCGAGCAATCGCACGCTATGACGACCTGGCCGAGCAGAGCGAGCTGAAAGTGACTGACGGGCAGATGATTATCACCATCGAGCCGGAAGTAGGACAGCGCTACCAGGGCATTACCCTGATCAGCGGTGGCAATGTGGCCGGCGCACTGGAAGATTACTTCCAGCAGTCAGAGCAGTTGGGCAGTCGTTTCTGGCTGACCTGTGATGGCGAGAATGCCGCCGGATTCATGCTGCAGCAGATGCCATCGGCAGAAGGCGACGATCCCGATGCCTGGGACCGCCTTGGACATCTTGCCAGCACGATGAAAGACGAAGAGCTGCTGCACCTGAATAATGATGTTCTGCTGCACCGCCTGTATCACGAAGAGCAGGTACGGATTTATCCGGCAAGCGCGCTGAGTTTCTTCTGCACCTGCTCAAAAGACCGGATTGGCAATGCACTGCACCAGCTGGGTAAAGCCGAACTGCAGAGTATCCTCGACGAACAGAGTAAAGTAACCATCAGTTGTGAGTTCTGCCAGCAGGCGTACAGTTTCGATCAGGCTCAGGTCGACGAGCTGTTTCCCGAAGAGAAACTCCAGTAACAACAAAGGCTTAGCCCGTCAGGTCAAAAAGCGACCAACGGGGCTTAGCGTCAGCCGGTTTTTCTGGCATAATTGCCGGCCTTAATTTTTGGGCTCGCCCGGGCACCCTTCAGGGCGGTTATTGAGATACAGGGTATGGCCACAAGCCGTACGTAATTTACGAGGACCCTACGGGGCACCGATATGACTGTTTACACCGATTTATCCACTCCTTTCCTGGTAGAACAAGCCATCGCCCGCGGCGAAGGTGAACTGCAGGACAACGGCGCACTGGTTGTTAAGACTGGCAAGCGTACCGGCCGCTCTCCGATGGACCGTTTCATTGTTGAAGAGCCAAGCAGCAAAGACGCGATCGACTGGGGCAACATCAACCGCCCGTTCGATGCAGAGAAGTTCGATGCTCTGTGGGAGCGGGTGGAAGAATACGTTTCTGGCCAGGACAGTTTCGTATCTATGGTGCACGTCGGTTCCGATCCTCAGCACTACCTGCCGGTTAAAATGACCACTCAGACTGCATGGCAGAACCTGTTTGGCCGCAACCTCTTCATCCGTCCGGATAACTACAACCCATCCAACAAAGAAGAATGGCAGATTCTGAACGCTGCTGGCTTCGAGTGTGTGCCTGAGCGTGACGGCACCAACTCTGATGGTTGTGTGATCATCAACTTTGCACAGCGCAAAGTTCTGCTGGCAGGCATGCGCTACGCTGGCGAAATGAAGAAAGCGATGTTCTCTGTACAGAACTTCCTGCTGCCAGAAAAAGACGTTCTGCCAATGCACTGCTCGGCTAACGTTGGCGAAGACGGCGATACCTGCCTGTTCTTCGGTCTGTCTGGTACTGGTAAGACCACACTGTCTGCTGACCCAGAGCGTTTCCTGATCGGTGACGACGAGCACGGCTGGGGCAAAGGTACTGTCTTCAACATCGAAGGCGGCTGCTACGCGAAAACCATCGATCTGTCTCAGAAGAATGAGCCAATCATCTGGAACGCGATCAAGTTCGGCGCCATCGTTGAGAACGTTGTTATCGACGAAAACACCCGTACTGCGGATTACACCGACGTCAGCCTGACTGAAAACGGTCGCTGTGCTTACCCGCTGACTCACGTTGAGAAGCGTGTTGAAGAAAACATGGCTGGCGAGCCAAAAGCAGTAATCTTCCTGACCTGCGACATGACCGGTGTTCTGCCACCTGTTTCTGTACTGACGAAAGAACAGGCTGCTTATCACTTCCTGTCTGGTTACACCGCTCTGGTAGGCTCTACCGAAATGGGTGGTTCTAAAGGCCTGAAGTCTACGTTCTCTACCTGCTTCGGTGCACCTTTCTTCCCACGTCCAGCTGGCGTTTACGCTGAACTGCTGATGAAGCGTGTGACTGAATTCGGTTCTCAGGTATACCTGGTGAACACGGGTTGGACCGGCGGTCCTAACGGTGGCGGCGGTGAGCGTTTCAGCATCCCGACGACCCGTGCCGTTATTGCAGCCATCCAGTCTGGCGCTCTGCGTGACGTGGCGACCGAAACTCTGCCTATCTTCGGTCTGGAAGTTCCAACAGAACTGCCAGGCGTTGAGACCAAACTGCTGAACCCGACTCAGGCATGGGCAAACGCCTCTGACTGGGAAGGTGCTGCGAAAAACCTGGCAGGTCAGTTCGTCGAAAACTTCAAGAAGTACGACGTATCTGACGCCATCGTGAACGCAGGTCCTAAGCTGTAAGCTGACCTCTTCGCGATAAAAAGGGCGCTTCGGCGCCCTTTTTTGTGTCTGTCATATTCGAACCTAACTACTCTGACAATCTCTCAGCATCGCTATACATACCCCATATGGGGGATGTTGTACCGTCATGCCAGCATTAAACTCATGCCTGTCAATGATAAGCAGGGAGCATCAGCCAATGTTGTTCAGCGTCGCAAACTACCGTGGAACTTTTGCGAGCCTGATAATTTGTTTCTCAGTTATGGATGCTAAAGCGGAGGTAGAAACGCGCACAGGGCAGCGGCTAGGTTACTCCTACATTGGTTTCGGCTCGGAGCAGGTTGATTATAGGGAAGAGGACGAAAATCTACTGGATACTGGACTGGGGCTCCAAACAGCAGCTTCCACTACGCAGCTCTTTCAGCGAAGCGGTGGGTACGTTGCACACAACTCGGGTTGGGGCTTTTACATCCAGACCGAGGCCACGATAGGCAACGAAGCAAGTAAAGAGACGTGGAAGATTAATGGCACAACAGTTCAGCAAAACTCATTTACGCTGAAGCGTAACGAACTTCGGATACTTGTTTCAAAACAGGTATCTACATCTCATGCATTTCTGTTCGGCGGCTCGTTACAAGACCTGAGCTTCAGCCGCTTCGACTGGGTTCTTACCAATCAGGATGAGTTTCAGGTAGCAATATCTGAAGGATCAGTCTCAGAAGACATATTTAAACTATTTGCCTATGCAGGCTATGAGATTGGAGAGTTTTACCTCGAGGAAAAATGCGGTTGGAACTGGCAGATTCAACTACTTGCTGGAATTCCCATATATAGCCAGACCCTGAACACGAGCTATGGCGCCGATACGATAAATGGCGGATTCGATGGATACCACTTCGAGCTGACGGGCTCGGTCGGTTATCACCTTTCCAGGAATTTCCTGCTAGGCCTTTCATTAAAAAATGCATATGAAGATCAGAAAGAAATTGAACAGAAAAATCAGAAAAGCAACGGTGTTATAAAACGCTCACTTCCTGAAAATTCACTAACCATTATGCAGCCTTCAGTGACATTTTACTGGTCTTTCTGACTGATTCGTTATCGGGAGTATATTATGAAAAATTCAAAAATACTAAAACCACTGGTTTTAATTCTGTCCAGCCTAGCTATCACTGCTTGCGGAGGTAAAGGAGGAGAAGAAAAAGATGATGAAAGAACCCAACCCGCCCCTTCCGACTTAGCAGAAAATGCTGTTCTAGCCCCTTCATCCACACCAGTATTTAATTTATCTGGTGTGGTTACGCTGATGGAATATGATCAGGTGGTTGATCAGAAAGAAGTAACCAACTCCTCCTTCACACTGGGAAGTCAGACAGCTTCGCTTAAATCAAAAAGTACTTTATCGATTATCGGGAACAGTAACTTGCTAGGGATTGATGAGGACGGAAACACAGTTTTTCCCGTATCTAATATTGAACCCCTACTTGTAGATTATACAATTCTCAGCCCGGATAATAATAGACTGTATATCGCTATCAACTCCGATTCATACGATAACTCATCTATTGCCAGTTCAATATACATCAATGGCTACGACTTAAGGTCACCACTTATAGGCCCAACACTAACCAGCACAATTCCTCTAACTCCATCTGAGTTTGAAGCAATGTACCCCAATGGGAGTTGGTTATTTGGTTATGGGAATGACGATAGTACATGTGCTGGAGTATTAACCACAGATCAGACCTGCCTAGAAACACTAGACATATGGGTCGATTCAGAAACTCGTCACCAATACAATCTCAAGCCCATACTAGAAAGCCTTCAGGCTACTATTCTGAACGATTACGTCAGTTGTTCTCTTGTAGCGATTGACCGACTCAATGGAGATATTGACTGCGTAGGAGGTTCTGAAGTAATCGATGCAGAACTGAACTTTTTGTATCAAAGCTTCCCTATTCAACTCAGAACAGCGAAATTCAAGCCAAGAGATACTTATGAAAGCGAACTTGACGCATATGAGGAAATACGCTCAGGCCTAAAACCCCTGCAATTCGACGATGCAGGAAATTTGTATTCGGTAACCAGACACTATGATAGTAACAACGTTAGTTATAGAGAAGAGCTCACAAAAATCACTCCGACACATAGCTTAGAACAAGTTATCAGCCTTGATTCAATAGATGTTGATAGCTTTCTTGCAATGGCAAATGGCGATATCGCTGCAAATCTGAGCGGAAGTAATAACGGCATTTTTCTCATTCAAGATGGAGATATTATTAAGGTAGATGATTCATACACTTTCAAATCAGATACCGGCTCGACTCTCATTATCGATGGTTATTTAGTAGAACCCCGGGACGATGGCGGATTCGCCCGAACCCCTCTTTCCTGGGACGGTCGTTCTCTTAATGAGTTCTATTTAGATGACGAAGGCTTCCTTTTTGGTTGCCTGAGAGATAAAGGCTATGTTCGCGTTCTTCCATTTGATGATCATGTCTCAATTCCATCGGAAGATTACTCATGTGACATAGGCATAATTTCTCAGGGACACCATGTCAGAGAAATGGAAATCGGTATCGGAAATTTGGGAACAACTGAAATTATTGAGATTACACGCCTGTCTGATGGTTTAATTTATAACATATTCGAAGAGGAAGACTACACGAACGCAGATCGTTACAACATCACCAACATTGCCTATGGCGCGAATAAGGTGATTTTTTCCGCAGACCGAACTACCTCTCCCGTGGGCACGATACTTGGGGAAATCGACATTCAAAAGCTCTCCCGAGGGTTAACTCCTGATGAATACATGACTTTAACTGACGTCAATTCCTCTACAGCCGCCAGCAACACGGTGAGAAAAATTACCCCCTTACCTATAATCGAGCCAACCTCGACGGCATCGGCTCCTAAAATCAGTGAAGTTTATTTTAATGATACGGAACACAGCCATATAGGTTTCGAGTTCTCTGAATTCATGGACAAAGCTTCCGTTATTGATAGCCTCTCGTTACAAGAAAGCCAGATCGACGTAGAGTATATTCCATTCTGGGGCTATAAGAAGCTGTATCTACTAGCAGATACCGACGGCCTGGAAGACAACAACAGTGATGGCACTGTCGATAGCAACGACTATAAAGCCTACCAGGCAGGGAAAAACTATGATGTAGTCTTCGATATTAACACCGCGATGGATGTTAGCGGGCGCTTAATGTCGACCAACACCAGCCCCAACAGTAACCACGCTCTGACCTTTGCCCCTCGTTCGGCATTTTACGCTGCATACTCTACGGAGCTTAATAGTCACGCTGCAAAATTGCGCAAAAGTGCGGGGTCCTTAGTCGACCCGTATAGTGATTCAAACAATTACAGAGCATATTGGAATCTTAGTCCTGGCTCTTTTTACGCTTCCAGAGCATATAAAGTAATACAGTTGACTGAATCGTTAGATGCTGACGACCGCCCACTCGCACGAGCAAACTATCGCATTGAATTGACTATCGATTGCCACAGCGGTGACTATGGGCTTGGTTTAAGGGATGCCGATATCACCGCGACTGACTCATATTTTTCATACTACTGGAGTAGTGAAAGTGAAGTAAAGGGATTCAGTTGGGGTTGCTCGCGTATGCAGGGCTCCATTTACAGCTCAGGATACAGTGACCAATCTACATCAACCTTACTAGCAGAAGGAGTGAAGCAGATACGGATTGATATTTTCGACTCAACTATGAACTTTTATGTGTTTAACATTGATTCGAATAGTTATGAATCCTTGCTATACAGCGACGATGCTCCAACTATTGATGGCATTGCCGATTTGTGGCTTGCGAGTAATGGTTCCGAACACCAGACTCTCGACAATCTCAGAATCACCCACCTGACAAAAGACGGTAGCGGAAACCTTGTAGAAGGCGATGTGTTTGCAGAGACAGATTTTGAAGACCTTATTGATCCATTCGGCGCGTTCTCCAGCATGAGAATCCCGGCGACAAACGAACTCTAAGCGCAACTTCGATGATGGTAATAATGGCTCCCGACGTAAGGGGGCCTTTCATAGTCGAAAAATTGTCAGAACTTTTGCGACCAGTGCCGCCTGATGGCTGGTCCCGGTTTTACTTAAACAGGATTTAATCTGCTTTCGGGCAGTATCTACGCTGGTCTGACGCTTTTCAGCAATCTGATGTGTTGTCAGGCCACGACACAGTTCTTTCACTACACAGGCTTCAGCCGGTGTCAGTGAATACATCCGGATCAAGGCGGCTTGATCGACTTCAGCCTCAGACCTTGGGTATTGAACAGTGAGTAGGTAAGCCGGTACCGAGTGCTGTCCTATGGCTGATGTAAACTGATAACGGGTTGGCTTAACATTGATCCTGAGTAACGACCCGTTATAAGGATGATAATAATCAGAAGGATACGGTTGAGAATGACTTTCTGGCTGGTTCAGCTGGCAAAAAATTGTATCTCGCAACGCTGGGTCACTTATACGAAGATGTCTTCCATTTTGACGGATGACCGATACTGCTGACAGCATTTCATCCCAGTGAGCGTTGGAATGCAGTATCTCACCGCGACGACTGATAATTGCCTGCGATGTTTCAGTGTGCTCTATCAGATTAGTCAGATTCAGATTTGTCGATCGAACAGAACTGATTTCACGAGCAAAAGTGAGAGCTCTGACAATATGAGGTACGACTCTATTCGCAGCTCTGACAGTAGTGGTCGAATATTGACCAAAGTGGTCATTACGCATAATGCCGATTTCAGTATGCAACCCTGTCGATGGATCTTGAATAAGGCAACCCATCGAGTGCCGGATATCTACGGGCCTGGCAAAGTCGTTATATATTTCGCTGCGTAGAAACTGCTTGTCATCATACACGGTATGACTCGGGTGGAACGTGTTGAGAGCCTTTTCGAGCAATCCCTGACTCCACACATCCACTTGATAGAAATGCTCTTGATATCGTTCAAAGTGTTGATTTTCAAAGCCTTTTTCAACAAAGGTAATCGGGCTTTCGAACAATGAATTTCGTTCGGCGATAAATATATGAGTCGAAGACAAGTAGGCATTAAGGTACTCGAGCATTTCCTGCCATTTTTCGCTATCAGTGGCAGAGTCATACAGGCAATCTAACAATTCTTCATATCGCATAGGATCGAGGTCATCCAATGAATTCGTCCAATATTGACGTTATCTCTGCAGGAGCAGTATGCCAAGGCCCATATGAACAGAAATTAATCTGAGTAACCCAACTCAGGCATGGGCAAACGCCTCTGAGTAGGAAGGTGGTGCGAAAAACCTGGCAGCTCAGTTCGTTGAAAACTTCAAGAAGTACGACGTATCTGACGCTATCGTGAACGCAGGTCCTAAGCTGTAAGCTAACCTCTTCACGATAAAAAGGGCGCTACGGCGCCCTTTTTTGTTCCTGCTGAATAGAGGTATGCCTGTATTAACCAGCGTGCGCCAAATCGAACTCAAATCGCGTTCCCTGATTCACCCGGCTGACCACCTGAATATCCGTCTCGTGAATCGCCAGAATACGCTTCACGATCGCCAGTCCGAGTCCTGTACCAATCTGGCTTGAGTGCTCTGTCTCTTTGGATTGATAGAAACGATCAAAGATATGCGGCAGTTCATGGCTGTCGATGCCCACCCCGGTATCGGCAACCGCAATACGGCTACCATGCTCTAGCACTTCAACACTCAGCATCACGCGCCCGCCTCGAGGCGTGTGCCGGATCGCATTGGCGACCAGATTATCAAGTACGCGTTGCATTAAACGAATATCTGCGCGCACCCAGGCATCGCCTTCTGGCGGCATAGTCAATGCCAATGTGACGCCGCGCCGTTCTGCCAGTTGCATCAGATCCTGACGGCAATCTTGTAACAGCTCACAAATAGAAAAAGACTCTGTCTCTAGCTCCTGCCCGTCCGTTTCCAGCGACGCCAGTTCGAATAAATCATTCACAAGCCGCCCCAGCCTGACACTCTGTTTATGCGCTGATTGCAGAACTTGATGCTGCTCAGCCTTGCTCAGCTCGTCCGATTTGAGCACGGCCAATTCCAGCGCGCCTTGCAAAGCCGCCAGAGGGGTTCGTAAATCATGGGAGACGTTGGCGATCAGCTCACGGCGTGTTCGGTCGAGCTGTTCAATAGACTCAAGCTGCGTGGCGATGGTGTCTTGCAGAGTGGCAAAGCAGTGCTGCAACTGGGTCACTTCATTGTGAGAATCCCCGCTCACCGGCGACAGACTCCGATCACCTACCTGATACTCAGTCATCGCCTGACGCAGTTGCCGCAGTGGACGGGTCACGGTGAGAGTCAGCCATCCGCCCACCAGTACGGTACTGAGCACGGCAATCATCGCCAGTGACGTAAACAGGTTCTGGTAATAGGTGTTCTCGGCCGCTGCTTTCATCTGGTGGTACACCTCACCACCGACAACAACGTAGACATAACCGTACAGCACCCCTTCAATCATGACGGGGGCCACCGAGAAGGCAGTCAGTTCATCCGGGCGACGAGGGTCATCCCCCATAATTGGTAAGCCATCCCCCGCCAGAAAGCTCGCAATGCTGGCCGTATCCACTTCGCTCAGTACCACCGATTCCGCAGGCAGCCGATGCGCAAGCACCACGCCCTCAGGGTTGAGGACGTAAATTTCCAGAGCAGGGTTAATGATCATGGCTCGCGCAGCGAGCTCACTGAGGCGGTCTTCATTGACGCCCTGCTCATCAATCACGGGGGCCTGTTCCGCGATGTACATGGCGGTCGATCGGTTAATCCCTTGCAGCGCTGCCAGCTCACCCTGCAGAGCCGTTATCTGAGCCAGCCAGATCAGGCTGCCGCCCAGCCCTACTACTAATCCAAGAAAAATCAGAGCCATCCGCGCTGATAGTGATGTCAGTGGCCCGGTGCTCACGGAATACTCAGGCGCCATTAAATTTATACCCTACGCCCCACACTGTGACGATAATGGACGGGCTTGAAGGGTTATCCTCCAGCTTGGCCCGCAAACGATTAATATGAGAATTCACGGTATGTTCGTAACCACTGTGGCCATATCCCCATACACGTTCGAGTAATTCTGCCCGGGTAAATACTGTGCCCGGATGGGACATAAACAGCGCCAACAGGTCGAACTCTGTCGACGTGAGTGTTAATGCTTGCCTGCCACGCCAGCATTCGTGTGTTCTCAGATCCAGCTGCATATTGGCAACAGACAAACGACTCACCTCAGGGGCAGGTGCCGCAGACTTTGCTGCACGGCGCAGTAACGCCTTGATACGCGCGCCTAATTCCAGCATAGAGAAGGGCTTTACCATGTAGTCATCAGCGCCCATCTCTAACCCCAACACACGGTCCAGTTCACCAGAGCGACTGGTCAACATAAGCACCGGCGTATCGTTACTGTGGGCACGTAAATCCCGACAGATCTCGAGCCCATCTTTATTGGGTAAGCGCACATCCAGAACAATTAACGACCACGCTTCATCATTGGCTCGCTGAAATCCTCTCAGGCCGTCAGCCTCAATCACCAAGTCATAATCGGCATTTAAATGCCCGAAAATAACCTCAGCAATCGCGGAGTCGTCTTCGATCACCAGAATACGAGCGCGCGGTACAGCGCTGGTTAATGCGGAATCCGTTTTAGATCCTGGCGCTCGCCCAGAAAGTGGGTTCAGGGGTGGCGTGTGCGGCGAATTCAGTGCGTGGCTCATCGTCTTCTCCTACAAATAGTCTCCGAAGCGACTCCCGCTCCGGTGACTTATTTGTCGCACTATCGCCGCGTTTTATTACGCACTCCTGTTCGATTAATCCGTATCACCGATCAACGTCACTCAATACGGGTAATGACGATGCCTGCAACCGGATTATCGAAGCGGTGCTCTTCATCCAGTACGGAGTCCGCTCGACCACCCAAGACACCAACAACACCCGGATGAACCAGAATCCGATCACTGTCATCGCGCTCGGCATTGAACCCTTCGCCACCCGCGGCGGGCCCAGGAATGGTCGCGGCAAGTTCATTGTTGGATTCGGTGCCAGCATCGTATGCCGCCATGGATTGATGAACTGAGCCTCCCAGCTCGATGGCATCCAGAGCCACACCTCGAACGGCCGTTAGAGCATCATTGGTGTTCACCAACATGGTGACCGCCGACAGGCTCGCCTGATCCAGATCAGACTCCGGTACTGAGATTTCAAACGTCGCTGTCATACCCGGCATCACAATGCCCGTGCCAGAGATGCTCTCCATCACCTGTGCGTTGCCCTCTAGCTCAGCCAGCAACGCACTGTTGTCGCCGCTCTCTGCAATCTGCTCCAACGCAACACTGGCGGGCTCGGCGAGCTCGAACAGAGACCAGTCGGGTGAGGCAACCGCAAGTGTCATCGGCGAGAGCGGCTGGGCCGCCGTCAAGTTGGTAACCGCTACCTCGAAGGTTGCCATTTCTGGATCACTGTCTTTGCCACCACAAGCGGAGAGAACCGCAGCGGCACAAAGAATTAAAGATGTCTGTTGAATGGTCATCGGACTCTCCTTATTTCACCGTTACTACAACCTTCGCCACTGGGTTGAGCCAGCGATGAGAGAGGTCGATGTCACTGTGTCCGCCCTCGGCGTCGGCGTCTCCAGTCACACCGCGGTGAATGTGCACATAGCCTTCAACACTGGCGTCGATGCCCGTCCCGTTTGTCCCGGTCGTCGCAGCCACTGGTGGCGGTGCAGGAAAACCCGCTTCGCCGGGAGCACCGCTGCCCAGCACCTCATCGTTAGCTTCGGTACCCGCGTCGTACGCATTCAATGCCACCTGATAAACGCCGGGTTCTGATGGAATTTTCCATTGGTTGAGCGCGACAAAACCATCGTTCGTCGGCAGCATCATGGCAACGATCGAGAGATACATGTTATTGCTGGCGTTGTCGGTATTCAGGGTGACTTCCGTCGTTGTCCCCGGTGCCAGCAAGCCACCAGCTGGGTTCTCCGCATTGACGGCACCCGCACCAGAGAGCGCTGTGGCCAGACCAGAGATATCACCGCCTTCGGCCATGGCCTGAAGCTCGGCACTGGCCGCGGCACCGGCCATAAACATGGATTGCGCATCGCTGTGAGCCGACACCAGAAGCGGTGTAAAAAAGACACCGGCGGTGACGTTGGTAATCGCAACATCAAATTCAGCGGCCTGCGACATACTGGCAGTGCCAGAGAGCAGTGCGGCGACAAGTGTTTTATGGAGTGTTTTCATGGGCTAACCCTTATGAGTTCGGATGAGTAGTGGTTAGAGCCAACTGTCTGACTCAGCCATCCCACTATGCGCCCGAGGTAGCCGTGAAAACCTCACGAAAACATCACAATTCCATCAAGATCTATGAGACAAAGGGAAACGACTTGTTTTACGAGGGATACCGCACTAACTAGTGCGATATAAGGTCCAGAAGGGGATGCGATATGTACGTGATGGCCGCGATTTGCGCACACGCGATGGTCAGCAAACCAGACAGCGTCAACACTGCATAAAACATATTTCGTGATTGGGGATTAACAAGGCGATCCCGACGTTCCTGTACGTAATCGCACTGAGCAGACAACCCCCGCAATGCAATCAGTTTGTCCAATGTCCTGACAAACTCCTGGGGGCGATTGCCGTTCAACCGGAGCGCCCCTTGATCGGCTCGTAATTCGCAGAGTAACCCATGCTGACTCAACAATTTACGTCGAAAAGGGCGCGGCCAAAGCAAGGTCATCCACTTCAGAACAAATCGTCGCAAAGGATCGCGGTGCCACACATGTGACTGCTCATGGGCCAGCACCTGAGACAGCTCTGTCTCACTGAGCGTTTCGACCATGCCATCCGAGACATAAATATGCGGTGTCAGCAGCCCCGCCGTAAAGGCCGTGGGCGAGGAACCTGCTATCCGAGACCAGATACGGGAATCGACCGGCGTAGCGAGTTGAGAGAGCATCGCCTCCTTTAACCTGTTACGTCGGAACTGGAGCCAGATAAATCCCACCAGAAATGTGAGAAGAATCACCGAGAAGGTAACCAGCGCGAGACCCGAATGCGTTTCTTCCACGTCAGGGACGTGTGGTCCACATAACGTACCGTGACAATGATCGTAGAAAAGTATCCCGATGGCATCTGGATTCAGCATTAAAGCAACCACAAATACCATCCCAAAAGCAGGAAGGATGCCGTACAAAAACACCAACTGAGAGGATAGCTCGGGAGAAATAACCGAGAGCGACCTGGACCATAGGGGATAAAGAAGGGCACTGAGTACTGAGCAAACACACAGACTTAGCATGGCCACCAGAAAGACTTCGCCCAGGTTATTCAACGTGGCGACCAGGCAGTGGAGAATCGCTGTCTTCGTTTAAAACATGTCTCAAACGGCGGTGAAGCTCGGGGTCAGTGCTTGCAAGAAAATCGATAAACCCAACTAACAGGGCGGTCCCATCGTCTTCACTGAAGTCATCACTGATATCATGAATCAGGCTACTGATTAGCTCCGTCCGGGTGACCTGAGCCTGATAAAGAAACGCCCGCCCCGGTTTAATCCGGCACAGAAAATCCTTCCGGTGCAGTCGTTCCAGAGTACTTTGCACTGTACTGAGACTTACCTCATCTGCCAGTTCGTCAAGCACATCCTGAGCCGAGCACTGTCCCTTCGCCCACAGAATATCCAGCGTTTTTAACTCTCGCTGACCAAGTGACGGCGTTCGCGAGCGTCTTAGTTGATGCAACCAGCCTCTGATCACTGAGTGACTACCTTCTGTTCCTTTCAACGACAAATGTGATGTTGTTAGTTCTGTGTTCACGACCCTGCTCCGCTGCTAACACCGACATATCATCGGCCCAAGTGGTGAGCGGTAGACTGAGATCAATATCAGCACTACTGCCCGCAAGCAGTAAAGCAAGCACCGGAGACCATCTATGACGTTCTACAAAGCAGTCGGACTAACACTGCTCACTTTACCTACTCTGACATACGCCGCAGAGAGCAGTCTGGATGTAAAAGCGCAATCAGATTCAACGTCTGAAAGCATTCGTTCAGATGATATCAGGCTCGATGATCAGGTCGTGATCGGTCGCGCCCCACTGTTAGGGGAAGCCAGCTCGGCCTCCGAAGGCTACATTACCCAGGAAGCTATTGAAATACGTCCAATGCTGCGCACAGGCGAAGTACTTGAACTCGTACCAGGCATGGTCGTCACCCAGCACAGTGGTACGGGTAAGGCCAATCAGTATTTCCTGCGCGGGTTTAACCTCGACCACGGCACCGACTTCTCGACCTCTGTCGACGGTATGCCCGTCAATATGAGGACGCATGGCCACGGTCAGGGGTACACAGATCTTAACTTTATTATTCCAGAAACCATCGAATCACTGCGCTACCAGAAAGGCAGCTACTACGCAGAAACCGGTGACTTCAGTGGTGCAGGCAGCGCCTCGCTTCACACCAGCCGTCAGCTTGATCATAACGAAGCGGAGCTGACGCTCGGCCAGAACGCATATCAGCGTGCTTTGTTGATGAGCAGTGTAGAGAAGGGCAATGGCGACTGGCTATACGCGATTGAACGTAATACCTACGACGGCCCATGGACAGATATTGAAGAAGACCTTGATAAGACCAACCTGCTGCTGAGTTACTCGCAGCCTCTGGCAGACGGAGAATGGCGCCTCAGCCTGATGGGATATAACAACAGCTGGAACAGCGCAGATCAGATTCCCGAGCGCGCCGTCACTTCTGGGCAGATCGATGAATTCGGTTCGATTGATGATACAGTCGGCGGTGAGTCTTCCCGCTACAGCATCAATACTGAATGGAGCAACGGAGCATGGGAAGCATCAGCTTACGCGATACGCTACAACATGAACCTATGGTCGAATTTCACCTACTTCCTCGATGATCCGGTCAATGGCGATCAGTTCGAGCAGGTTGATCATCGCAATATCTACGGCGGTAAAGTGGCTTATCAATGGCAAAGTAAACTCGCCGGCCGCACCATAGTTAACCGGGTTGGAACTGAATTCCGCTACGACGACATCAGTGAAGTCGGCCTCTACCAGTCTCAGGCTCGTGATCGTATCGGCGTTGTTCGCAGTGATGAGGTCGGCGAGTTCAGCACAGGCGTCTTTGCAGAGAACACGCTGTACTGGAATAGCCGTCTGCGCTCAGTGCTGGGGCTTCGCTACGACTACTACAGCTTCGATGTCGATAACCGCACCGACATCAACAAAAATGGCGTCGACCTGAGCGCTAACGGCGGAACCGCTTCAGCTGGAAATTCTTCCCTCAAGGCCAGTCTTATTTACCAACTGAGTCTCGAATGGGAAACCTACATCGCGGCCGGTCAGGGTTTTCACTCAAACGATGCCCGGGGCACAACAATCAGAGTTGACCCTGCAGATGGTAGCGACGCCACTCAAGTTGATCCGCTGGTCGACTCACTGGGTTTTGAAGTTGGTCTGCGTGGCGTTATCAATCAACGTCTGAACACCTCGATTTCGCTCTGGCAACTCGACCTCGATAGTGAGCTGCTGTTCGTCGGCGATGCTGGCAATACCGAAGCCAGCGATTCGAGCCGCCGCCGGGGTGTCGAACTGACGGCCTACTACCGTATTAGTGACATCTGGAATTTTGACGCCGAATACGCACACACAGAAGCCGAGTTCACCAACTCTGGCGACAGTATTCCCGGCGCTATCGAAGAGGTTCTGCAAACAGGTATCAGCGCAGAATTCGGGAATGGCTGGGCAGGCGCTGTCCGCCTCCGTTACTTCGGTGAACGACCACTGATCGAAGATGGCTCGGTCAAATCTGACCCTTCGACGGTTGTTAATCTGCAGGCAGGATACAGCCACGCAAACTGGTCGGTCCGGGGGGAAGTGCTTAACCTACTTGATAGCGATGATCACGATATCGATTATCTATATGAATCGCAGCTGACAGGCGAAACCGAGCCAGTTGAGGATATCCACTACCATGTCCTGGAACCACGAACAGTCCGGGTGACCGCCGCCGTGAAATTTTAATGACGTGCCCCCTTACCACGATCCGGAGTAAGGGGGCATCTGTAATGAATTATACGTATCGGCTGTGGTATCTTCGGGCTATCCGTTTTGCCTTTTTGTAACCAACTATGCGCCTGCTTGTCATCTTGACTGTCATCACCATTACCGCCTGTACGCCAGTGCGCTTTAACGAGCGCGAGCGTCTGTCGCAGCCGGATATGACGTTTGATTCTTCACCGTTACAGGGTGAACTGGAAAGCGATGTCTATTCAGCCAGAGAAGGCGCCACGGGAGTGTTTTCTGGCGGCGGTGGCGGAGGTTGCGGATGCTACTGATCAGGGCGCTGATATTCTGGCTGATCTCCGCGATGGCGCTGGCAGAAGGCCAGATTCCCTCGGCCGACGAACTGGACAGCATATTCGCTTTCCGTGGGGTGATATATCAGCAGGAAGACGGTGCCGGAGGAAAGGGTGGCAACCCAGATCTGGAAGAAGATGCGACCATCTATGAGGGTATCTGGCTGTATCAACACCGGCTCAATGACTCTCAGGCCGCGACTCTGCGATTCACCGGTGACCTGGTCACTGCGGCCTCCTATGACGATGCCCGTGAAAAAGCGGAAACAGTCTCGCAGGCAACAGGCTACAACCCGGGACGCTTTAATTTCGAACTGGGCTGGAAATACCGTTCCTATGACCAGTTTGGCTTCGGCCTGCACGCCAGCTATGGCCAGGAGTATGCCTACCGTTCAACAGGCTATGGCCTGAGCCTCTCGCAGTCGTTCGCTGAAGAATCGACCTATATCGCAGCGCAGTTTCAGGTGTTTGACGACACGGTCCGGATGATCCGCTTCGATGGTAGTAAGGAGCCGGATGAGCCCCGCCGCACGTACAGCGGCACGCTCAGCTGGACTCAGACCCTCACACCGTTGTCTGTGATGAGTATGTCCTGGTCTCACTCAGAACAGAACGGCATGCTGGCAACATCATTCAACTCAGTTGTCAGTGGAACTGAACGGGTGTTCGAGACAACGCCGGACGTCCGTGTACGGGATACGATATCCGTCAGACTCAAACAGGCATTACAACAGAATTCAGTTCAGCTGGGCCTGAGTTACTACGAAGACAACTGGGACATCAGAGCAGCTGTCGCCGAAGTCCGGTACTTCTATCATCTGGACAATGGCCGTCTGATACTCGAGCCGAGTTACCGCTATTATCACCAGGATGGAGCGTATTTTTATACGGCAGCGCTGGATGCCCCTGAACGCTTCCGCAGCAGTGATCCCGACCTCGGCAACTTCGATGGCCACAGTGCCGGTCTGCTTCTGTCAGCCTGGCAGGCAGGCTGGTTTACTCAATCACTGACCCGCTACGACATCGGCGTAAACTATTACCGCCGCAGCGACGATCTCAATTTCTACTGGCTGACACTGGGGTGGTACGTTCCGCTATGAAACGCCTGATTCTGCTGTGCCTGATCCTGTTGACTCCCCATACGCAGGCTGAAGAATTTACTCTGCTGAATGGCGGGTCGCTGGCGTTTGCTCCTGAGCACCCTGGCCAGCCTACGGTACTTATCTTCTGGGCGTCTTGGTGTGGCTACTGCATGAAAGAAATCCCACACCTCAAAGAAGCTCAGGCGCGCTATCCGGGCCTCAGGTGGCTGGGAGTTAACGTTAACAAGGTCGCAGAAGATGGTAACCGCACCGTCACTGAACGCGGGATCACCTGGCCCTCGATTGCCGATCCGGATCTGACGCTGACCGACCGCTTCGGCATCCGCGGAACCCCCGGACTGATCGTGCTGGCCAGCGATGGAGAAACGCTCTTCCGTGGGCGCCGCACCAACACCGCCTTTCATCAGGCATTACAAGACGCCAGTCAATGAAGTGGTGGCTGTCCATCGCCCTGTGTCTGCTGGCGATGCCTGGCCACACGGCAGAGAGATTGCAGCATGTCAGCCCCGACAATGCCCGCTATCAACACTCCGAAGTACTGATGACCACCGATGTCACGTTTACCATCATCACCACCGACGACGTGCGGGCGAAGCAGGCGGTTCAGCAGGCGATCGCTGAAATAAGAAGAATTGAAGCCTTACTGTCCGAGTGGCAGCCTGACAGCGAAATATCGCGACTCAACCGCTCAGCAGCGACCTCACCACAAACCGTAAGCAATGAAACCTATCGACTGTTAGATGAAGCCCGGAAAATATCGGAAGCCTCTGATGGCGCATTCGATATAACCTTTAAAAGTGCGGGCAAACTCTGGGATTTCCGGGCACAGACGATCCCCTCAGACGAGGCTCTGGCTAAGGCGGTCGCGACCATTGATTATCGTCAGGTGGCAATGAAATCTAACGACCGTTCGATTCAGTTGCTTAAGGAAGGCACTCAGATTGGCCTCGGAGGTATTGCTAAAGGCTATGCCGTCGACCGGGCGGTTCAGATCATCCGACAGTCCGGCTTTGAAGAATTCGCAGTCAATGCAGGCGGAGATCTCTATGCGGTCAGCCAGGGCAACCAGAAACTGTGGCGCGTCGGGGTCCGGAATCCACGGGACGATTCTGCTCTGCTGGCCCTTCTGCCCGTCGCGAATGCAGCCGTCGCCACGTCTGGCGACTACGAGCGCTTCTTCATCAGGGACGGGCGTCGTTATCACCATATCATCAACCCGCACACGGGTATGCCAGCAGAGGGAAGTATGAGTGTCACGGTACTGGCCCCTCGGACCTACCTGGCGGACGCACTGGCCACCGCCGTCTTCGTGCTTGGGCCTGAAGCGGGCATGCAGATGATTGAAGAGCTGTCTGGCTGCGAAGCGATGGTCGTCACAGAAGACGGCAGAATACTCCTTTCGACTGGCCTGAATGACCTTCAGGAGGTACCTGTTAAAGGCCAGTAACTCCGTTATACTCGTGGCGTTTACTGTACACGAGTGTGATATGAGCGTTTCTATTGTTTCCCGAATTGCCACCGAACTGAATATCCGCGACCAGCAGGTTCAGGCGACCATTACTTTGTTGGATGACGGTGCGACCGTCCCTTTTATTGCCCGTTACCGGAAGGAAGTCACCGGAGCTCTCGATGACAGTCAGCTGCGTACCCTGGAAGAGCGCCTGCGCTACCTGCGCGACATGGAAGACCGTCGTAGTACCATCATTAAGAGCATTGAAGAACAGGGCAAGCTGACCGACGAACTCAAACGCGAATTACTCACGGCAGACACAAAGACCCGTCTCGAAGATCTCTATCTGCCTTACAAACCCAAACGCCGTACCAAGGGCCAGATCGCCATTGAAGCAGGTCTCGAACCCCTTGCCGATGCTTTGTTCGGTAACCCCGGACTCACCCCTGAAGACCTCGCAGCAGAGTACCTGAATGAAGAACAGGGCGTTGCCGACACTAAGGCTGCCCTCGACGGTGCCCGTTACATCCTGATGGAACGTTTTGCCGAAGACGCTGATCTGCTCGCCCGTGTCCGGCGCTTCATGCAGCAGGAAGCGACACTCTCTGTCCGCGTTGTTTCAGGCAAAGAGAGCGAAGGCGAAAAATTCGCCGATTACTTTGAACACGACGAGCCCCTGAATAAAGTCCCGAGCCACCGGGCTCTGGCGATTCTTCGCGGCCGGAACGAAGGCATACTGAGCTTCTCTCTGGTCACTGGTGAGCCGGGAGACACAGCCACCAGCAGTCCGTGTGAAGCCATGATCGCCGAACACTTCGGCATCGAGAATACCGGCCGCCCGGCAGACCGCTGGCTGGCAGAAGTCGTCAAGTGGACGTGGCGTATCAAGCTGCTGACCAGTATTGAAACCGAACTGGTGGGCCAGCTGAGGGACCGGGCCGAAGAAGACGCCATCCGTGTCTTTGCGTCCAACCTGAAGGATCTGCTGCTGGCAGCCCCGGCCGGACGTAAAGTCACGATCGGCCTCGATCCGGGTCTGCGCACCGGTGTGAAAGTTGCTGTGGTCGACAACACAGGTAAGGTCGTCGACCACGCGACCATTTATCCGACGCCACCACAGAACCGTCTGGCCGAATCGGCGGCGGTACTGACGGCCCTGATTGCGAAGCATAATGTTGAACTGATTTCGATTGGTAACGGCACAGGGTCACGTGAAACCGATAAATTTGTCGGCGACATGATCAAAGCCAATCCTGCGCTGAAAAAGGTGCAGAAAATTATGGTCAACGAGGCCGGAGCGTCTGTGTATTCGGCATCTGAACTGGCGGCGAAGGAGTTTCCGGATCTTGATGTCACCATCCGGGGCGCGGTATCGATCGCCCGCCGCCTGCAGGATCCACTGGCCGAGCTGGTAAAAATCGAACCTAAATCCATCGGCGTAGGTCAGTATCAGCACGACGTAAACCAGAGTCAGCTGGCGCGCTCTCTTGATGCAGTGGTTGAAGACTGTGTGAACTCAGTCGGGGTCGACCTGAATACGGCTTCCGCGCCATTACTCAGCCGGATTGCGGGCCTTAACGCGACGCTGGCCGGAAACATCGTCGCATTCCGCGATGTGAACGGAGCATTTAACTCCCGGAAAGATCTGCTGAAGGTGCCGCGACTGGGCGATAAAACCTTTGAGCAGGCCGCTGGTTTTCTTCGGGTAATGAAGGGTAAAAACCCGCTGGATGCCTCGGGAGTTCACCCTGAATCTTACCCGGTTGTAGAGCGCATTGCGCACCAGTTTTCCCGCGATGTGAGCAGCCTGATTGGCGATGGTGCCTTTCTGAAATCGGTCAACGCTGCGCAGTTCGCTGATGCCCAGGCAGGGGAAATTACTGTCCGCGATATTCTCAATGAACTGGAAAAACCCGGGCGCGATCCACGCCCTGAGTTCCGCTTCGCAGAATTCAAAGAAGGCGTGGAAGAAATCAAAGACCTCAAGCCAGGCATGATTCTCGAAGGGGTTATTACCAACGTTGCGGCCTTTGGGGCGTTCGTCGATATTGGTGTTCATCAGGACGGACTGGTGCATATTTCAGCGCTGTCAGACACCTTCGTGAAAGATCCGCGCGACGTTGTTAAAGCCGGCGATATCGTGAAGGTAAAAGTGATGGAAGTCGACGTGTCGCGTAAGCGCATTGGCTTATCTATGCGCCTCGGCGATGATATCCCGGTGGGTGATTCCAACCGTTCCCGTAAAGAACAGCGCCCGGCACGTGTCCGCAACCAGACCTCACAGCCACCCGCTGGCGGGGCCATGGCAGGCGCCTTTGCGGCGGCGTTCGCAAAAGCGAAAAAATAATGAAAAAGCAGGGACAGGATTGAAGTTAAAACTATCCGCAGGTCTGAGAGCAGGCCTGCTCAGCGCTGTAGCCAGTGTGACTGCCCAGACATGGGCAGTCTCTGATCTGCCGGATGATCTGTCTCTGGCAGACCCGCTGCTGTCTGATGTTCCTCATGTTCTGAGCGCGGTCAGGCTGCATCAGCCTACGGCTGAAGTACCCGCCAGTGTTACCGTGCTCGACAGCGATTTTATTCGCGCCACCGGGGCTAAAAATATCTCTGATCTGCTGCGCTACGTGCCCGGTATGCAGGTCGCTCCCGAACTCTACGACAACAGCGAATCTGTTGCCTACCATGGTGGCCCGTCAATTTTCCCTAAGAGCATGCAGGTACTGATCGATGGTCGCTCCGTCTACCGCTCAGGGCTTGCCGCCGTCGGCTGGGAAAAGTTACCTGTGGCCGTCGAAGAAATTCAGCGTATCGAAGTGGTACGCGGGCCGAACTCAACCAGTTATGGCACCAATGCTTACCAGGCGGTCGTTAACATTATTACCCACCATCCGGCGGACTCGGGCGGTGACAGCCTCACCGTTGAAGGGGGTAATAACAGTGAAGGCTATGTGTACGCACAGAAGATTTTCACCACGGATAAACATCAGTGGCGGCTGAACGCGAATTATCGCCACAGCGATAATATGCAGGACAGCACCGATCCGCGCCTGGGGTGTAGTGACGGGTGTCCGGACACCCGGGAATCCGCATTTATAACCTTACGCGGCCATCATGATCTTGGCGCCAACGATGAGATGGACTCCGCGTTTGTCATCATGACCGCAGAACGTGACGTCCCCCTATACGAATTCAGTGAAAACCGGGTGTCAGACCTGCACATGGAGACCGGCACCCGTTATTACCGCCAGCTGAACAGTAACCATGAGCTGAAAGTCTCGGCCTATGCGTTGATGTACGAGCGTTACCAGCCTCAGAGTGTCGACAGCGTTTATGCCGGCTATTTCGATCCGGATCTGGGCGCGCTCTATCGCCTCAACCCGGAAGCCGCGCGACAGTTCGCCCGGGGCGAAGTCCCTGCGGCGGCAGATATGTCAGACCCTCAGCAGGCCAGCCTGATCGGAACACTGGTAAGCCGCTATGCCGATCCTGCTGATTTTATTGTGCCCATCCGTGGTGAACTGACATCCGGATCGACCGAATACCGGGCTGATCTGGAAATTCAGGATACGCTGGCTCTCCGACCTGATCTGACGATGATCGCCGGATTCGGATATCGATACGACAGAGTCGAATCTGAGAATTACTACAACGGCATGATCGACGACCACAAGCTGCGTCTGTTCGGAAACCTGAACTGGCACATAAATCAGCGCTGGGTTGCGCACTCAGGTCTGATGCTCGAGAAAGAAGACGGTGACGACTACACCCTGTCTGCCCGGGCAGCGCTGAACTATCTGATCAGCCCCCTCGAGTCACTCCGCCTGGTCTACAGCCAGGCCGCACGCACACCCGATTTTCTTGAAGAAAATGCCGACTGGACATACCGCTTCCGGACCTACGAAACCGAATCGCCTTACGCCAGCGACGAATTCTACGCATCATTACAGGGGCCCGGAGACCTTGAGCCGCAAAGGATTGAGTCATACGAGATAGGTTACTACGGACGCAGTGGTCAACAACGTACGCTCGCTGAGTGGGATTTACGTCTGTTCTACGAAGAGCTGACCGAGGTTGTTTACCTCTATCCCTCCGTTTGGGCAGAGCAGGCATACTGTGGCAACCGGATCAATTTCTCCGGAGCAGAATGGCAGCTTAGCCTGTCTCCATCCAGTGCCACTACACTGCGGCTCTCCGGCGCGCTGATCAATGCCAGCGCTGCCCCATCAGACCCGCGCGTCAGTGACGATGAACTGGTCGAATTATATTCACCTTTCACCCAGACACTTGCGTGGCTGCAACAATGGCCAGCAAGCGTGCACAGCACCGCCAGCCTGTTCCTGATCTCCGACGCCGGCGGCGTCAGCGGGGACGACACCCGAGACGTTCAGCGCCTCGATCTTCACCTGTATCAACCGGTCTCATTGGGCTCTCTTCCCGGTCAATGGAACATCCGGGTTCAACACGATTTTTCGGATGATACCTACACCCCACGCGGTAGCCGCTACGACTCAGATACCCGCTATCAGGCAGGGATCAGACTGCAGTTCTGAGAATGCTTATTATTCTTTCAGGCCAGCACATCCAAACCGGCCAGAAGTTAGAAGAAGCCCTGAAATCCCTTTATAATCGCGCCTCCTGAAATCCGGAGACACCAGTGAAATTTCCAGGCTGTATTTTCCTGACGCTTTCCATCGCTGCCAGCGCTTGGGCAGAGTCCGTTGACGAGACGCTGTTCCTCGACCCGATGGCTGCGGATGTACCTCATGTGCTGACCGCCGTGAGATTGCGCCAACCCGCAGCAGAAGTGCCAGCCAGTGTCACTGTACTCGATGCAGATTTCATCGCAGCCACAGGCGCCACGACCATTACAGAGCTGATGCGATTCGTCCCCGGCATGATGGTGGCCCCGGAAATTTACGACAACAACGACAGTGTTCAGTATCACGGTGGCCCTGCGCACTTCCCGAAGGGTATGCAGATCCTGCTGGATGGTCATACGATTTTCGGTTCGGCACTCAACTCGGTGAACTGGTATCAGTTACCCGTAGCCGTTGAGCAGATCCAGCGTATTGAAGTAGTGCGGGGGCCGAATGCACCCACCTACGGCACCAACGCCTATCAGGCGGTGATTAATATCATCACCCGCCACACAGCGGACTCCCAGGGTGGCAGAATCGTCACCGAAGGAGGCAACAACCGCTACCGCTATGGGTTCGCTCAGGCAGGGTGGGGCTATGAAGGAAATTACTGGGCCGTTTCAGCACTCCATCGCGCCACGGACAACCTAGAAGACCTCTATTCCGACGTGCCGCCCTGCAGCCCCTGTTCAGATAATCGCCGGGCCAATGCGTTATCTCTGCGCGGCGATGTCGAACTCAGCCATCAGACCAGTCTGCGCACCAGCCTGTATGTTGCCGATGCCAGGAAACAGGTGCCGTTTTACCAGCAGGCGGTCACTGAAAACGATATTACTGACCGCTCAGTACTTGCTGGTCTGACACTTGAACACACAGCGACTGAACATCATCAGGTACGACTCACTGCGAGTTACCTTCATAACGAACGGCTCAACGATACGCGTATTGAAGGAATAGGTGCAGGGGCTCTGGATGATGATCTGCGAGCCCTGTTTCTGATCAACCCCGAGGCAGCCATGTTGCTGGCTCAGGGAGAACTTCTGGCCGCCTATAGCGCTCTCGATCTGACGGATCAGCAACAGACAGCCCTGGTCCAGGCGCTCGCGACACGGTATGCCGATATAACAGACGCCATGATTCCTGTGTCGGGTGATGTCCGCGCCTATCTGACCGAAGACAGAGTTGATATGGAAATTCAGGATACCTGGGCCCTGTCACCCGATCTGACTTTTGTATCAGGATTGGGTTATCGCTATGAAGTCGCCGATTCTGAGCATTTTTACGGTGGCCGGATAGACGACCATAAATTCCGTGCTTTCGCGCACGTAAACTGGAAACCAGCCGACGCCTGGGTTGCCCATGCTGGTCTGATGTACGAGAAAGAAGGGCAACACGAAGAGGCTCTGTCGTTCCGCAGTGCCCTGAATTATCTGCTGACGCCACTGAACTCCATCCGCGTTGTATTTAACGAATCGGCGCGAACACCGGATTTCTTTGAAGAACATGCGTACTGGACATTCCAGCTGAAGAACATTGAAACAGAGGCTGAGCTGAACGGGACCACCTATTTCGAATCTTATATCGGCCCCGGCGATCTGGATCAGCAACGTATCCGCTCCTACGAGCTGGGCTACTACGGCCGCACCCAGAGCGGCAGTTTCGATACCGACCTCCGCGCCTTCCGTGAATATCAGTACGATGTGATCTATCGCTGGCCGTCGACACGCTCGCCAGTGACGTACACCGACAATGAAATCTGGTATACGGGCATCGAAGGGCAGGCCAGCTGGTATCCCAGAC
>Ga0208830_1000326_pt1 | contig 25013 bp, 20 predicted proteins | sample DeeseametaMP2634_FD_184169 | JGI IMG/M metagenome (GOLD analysis project Ga0208830, IMG submission 184169) | Marine microbial communities from the Deep Atlantic Ocean - MP2634 (SPAdes) | ecosystem: Environmental > Aquatic > Marine > Oceanic | place: Northeast of Antigua and Barbuda, North... | reverse complement strand
GAGAGAATCCAGACCAATTTCAGCCGCACAGTATACGAGGGGCGCCGCCCGGGACTGACCCTGCAGACCAGCAGTGGTGAGGTCAGCCTGCAGCGTCTTGGTATGGATCTGTTGGATGCCATGTCGGAGCTGGCGCGTACCATGGATACAGCGCATGGGCAGTGTTTCCACCTGGATACGCTGAATCAACAGCGCCTGAAGCTGGCCGACTCCGCACTGACCCCTTCAGCGAAGATTCTGAGGATTATCGAAGAAGACGGTATTGAGTTTGCTACCCTGACACTCCAGCAGGCGCTGGAACATCGCAAGACGCTCTCTGAGCCCCTGTCTCCGACGGTACTGGAGCAATGGAAGAAAGCCGCGTCAGACAGCCTGCAGGAGCAGGCCGACATGGAAGCAGCAGACACTCTGTCGTTTGACGAGTACCTGCAGAATTATCTGAAACGCTGATCAGTTCTGAACAACAAAGTTGTTGAAATAGACATCATCAATGTAGGGCATCCCTTCAAGCTCGGTCATCAGAGCTTTCACCTCTTCAAGGGCGGTGCCCCGCAACTCCTCACGCCCCTGTGAGGAGTTCATGATTTCCGGCTCCTGCGCACTCAGCAGCATCACCAGATTATTGCGCAGATACGGCTTGTGATAACTGACCTTCTCAGCCGCTTCAACACTCGACACCTTCAGGGCAACGTCAGTGCGCAGATATTTCATGCGCCCCGTGCTGCCGTAGTTCACGACAAAGGCAGGTTCAAAGTAGATGTATTGCACCTGCGGGCCCGCAGGCGCACCGTCTTCCGCCCACACCAGGCCCGAAAAAACCAGCCCCACGACCAGCATCCAGCGTCTGAACATAATTCCTCCTTTCTGAGTCCGTTACCTTTACCAAACATTGCTTAACAGAGTAGCAGCTGACACAGAAAGCGCCCGGGCAGCGTGATAAACTCAGGCCAGTTATGACTCACTGATAGGGAAAACCATGTCGCTGTTAAAACGTATACCCGACGGTGCGCTCAGCGCAGGTTACTTCGCCGGATTTCTCACCTGTATCGCTCTGCTGGGTGCAGCGTATTACTTTGAATACGCGCTGTATCTCGAGCCCTGCCCACTGTGTATTGTGCAGCGCATCGCGACCCTGATGGTCGGCATCGGATGCCTTTGGGCATTTCTCGGCAGAAACACCCAGTGGCCGCTACGGCTCGGCCTGTTGTTTACCAGCGCTTCATCCGTGTTTGGGGCCTGGGTTGCGAACCATCACGTCACCATCCAGAACCTTCCGGCCGATGAAGTCCCGGTCTGTGGACCCGGACTGGAATACATGATTGAGACCCTGCCCCCGAGTGAACTGATCACCACGATTCTCAAAGGCGACGGAAGTTGTGCAGATGTCTCCTGGCTGTTCCTGGGGCTGACAATGCCACAGTGGATGCTGGTGGTATTCCTTGGTTTTCTGGTCGTCAGTGTGGTGGCGGTGGTGCGGGTCTGGTCCCGTTAATGCACAGATACCGGGCATTGCAAGAAAAAAAACTGAAAAAAGTTTCTTGCCTCTGACTTTTTTACGCGCCTATATTGTGGGTCATTAAGAGACACAGAACGTGGCTATAACCACAGAGTTACCGGGGATTTTTTCATGTTAGAACAATGCAAAGACGCGCAGGAACGCTGGGGCGGTGTACACCAGATGATCGATAAGTGGCTGAATGACCGTCAGGCCCTGATTGTCCGCTTCTGCAATCTGAGCGCATCTCGTCCACTTTCCGACGAAACACCACTCGGCCAGAGCATCCAGGCCATGTGTGAATCACTGATCGATTACTGTTCGGCCGGACACTTCGAAATTTATGAACAGCTGATGGCCGAAGCGCGTGAGTTTGATGACGGCAGCATCTCGCTGGCCGACGAACTGATGCCGCGACTGGAAGAACTGACCGGCAAATGCGTTGATTTCAACGATACCTACGACAAGCACTGTACGCTGGATCAGCTGGCGAAACTGCCAGAAGATCTGTCATCGCTGGGTGAGGTCATGGAAGAGCGTTTCCAGATCGAAGATCAGCTCATTGAAAAAATGCACAACGTACACCGCGAAGCAGTGGCCAGCTGAACCTCAGATTCTGGTCTAAACTGACAGCAGGCGCGCGAGTTCCGCGCGCCGTGTTTCACTAACACGGAACTGTTGTCATGCGTTTCCCTTTCCTGCTTTCTGTTGCCCTGTCTTCCCTGCTTCTCGCGGGCTGTGACAGCGGTGAAAAACCCTCCGAGTTTTATGATGTTGCTGTTCAGGGCACCTACAGCCTGCGCCTGAACCACGAAGGCAACGCTGCGTTTGTCGGCAGCCTGTTCCACGGCGGCAGTTACTGGACACTGATCCCCCCAGAGCGACACTTTGACTGGAACCATAAAGCGGAAACGGTCAGCAACCTGACCAGCGCCAGCTTCTCGCCTGCGGACGACTTCGTCGCCACCAGTGACAGCAAAACCATCGTTCTCTGGAGCGTCGCGACCGGCGCCGCCATCTGGTACTGGAATGCCCCCGGCGATATCAAAGACATAGCGCTGACAAACCGGGGCGAACTTGCTCTGCTGGGCATGGACGATTACACAGCCACACTGTTTGATATCCGCAACGGGGGCATACGGCATCGCCTCGCGCACGAAGGCGTGGTTTATGATGTGAGTATCAATCAGGAAGGGCTGGTAGCGGCGACCGCCAGTGACGACCTGACAGCCGCCGTATGGAATCTGAACGACGGCACCAGAATTCAGACCTTCAAACACTCGAATCAGGTCCGTACCGCCGAGCTATCACCCAGTGGCCGCCTGTTATTCACTTCCGCCATGAGCGAGCCCGGCCGGATCTGGGACGCACGCAGCGGGCAATTATTGTACGAACTGCCAGGGTCTCGCGGACATTTCGGCGCGGCGCGTTTTAATGCTGGTGAGCAGTATCTGTTGACGGGCAATACCAGCGGCATGATACAGCTCTGGAACCTGAACGATGGCTCCGAAAGCAAACGATGGCAGGCGACGTCTGGCGAAAACTGGATAGGTAATACAGTGTCCGTTGAAGATGTCGCCTTTTCCAACAGTGGCGCCGTAGCGGCTGGCGCGAACGGCCGGATTTACTACATGAGCTTCTGAGACCTACCTCTGAGACTCGAGGTACTGAGTCCGCTGCTCCATCAGTGCCTTAACCTGCTCGGCCTGACGAAAAGCTTCTTCGGCACGCTGCGGTGTGACTACCGGGATGGCCGGTAACTCAGAGTTCAGAGAAGTTATCCCCCCGGATTCACCAGCCACGGCCTTAGGGGCATCCACAGGTGCCAGGATATTTGCTGCGGTGTCGACGTTGACAGGCACAGCATGTGCGCCATCGGGCACCTCATCTCCAAAGTGCCAGTTCCCTGCGGCGTCCTGCCATTTGTAGAAGGTCTGCCGGGTAGAAGAACTGGACAGCACATCCTCTGGCGGCATGTACCTGCTCAGCCCTGAAGAGCCTCCTCGCATCTTATCCATCAGATATGGAGTTGCTGCCATAATTGCTACGGCAGAAATCATCATCAAAATAAGACCAAACTTCATTAGGTACTCCCTGTCATCCCAAAATTTCCATTTTCGCGTATGCTTATACCATAGCCTTTTATTGTACGCAGGCGCGATGAACCAGATGATGTCAGGTCAGCACAGTAATTCAATACGTACCGTCAGTTATAAACCGCCGGTGCGTATTCTTGTTGCTAACGCCAAGGGCGGCTGTGGCAAAACGACCCTGGCAACCAACCTTGCCTGTCAGTTCGCCCGCGCAGGCGAAACGACCGTGCTGATCGATCACGACCCTCAGGGCTCGGCCTCTGACTGGCTGGCACAACGCAGCGCCCGTCTGCCAATCATCAACGGACTGTCAGCCGTGAAAGAACGCCACGGAGGCGGTTCGACACTGAGCTGGCGGATGCGGATACATCCCTCCACCGAAAGAGTCGTCATTGATACACCCGCAGGGTTGCACGGCAATGAACTCTCCGATCTGGTGGCGCAGGCCGATATTGTTCTGATTCCGGTGATCCCATCCGCCATTGATATGCGCGCCGTCACTGAATTCATTCAGGAACTGATGAAAACCCAGGCGTTTCGTCAGAAGCCCAAACCGGTGGCAGTTATTGCCAACCGCGTGAAGCGCAACACTCTCAGCTTCGGCGCACTGCAGGCTTTTCTCGATGAACTGCATATTCCTTTCATCGCCTCGCTGCGCGATACCCAGTTTTACGTACGTGCAGGTGAGCACGGCTTTGGCGTCGTAGATTTTGACCGCCAGCATGACAAAGAAATCGAAGAGTGGTTACCACTGATGAAATGGCTGACGCAGACCGTCGGACAACTGCAGAGCAGCACAGAGAAGGAGACAAACAGTCCTCGCTGAGGGCCAACCTCAGCGAGAACCTGAACAGTTACTGCCTACCCAGCAGATCCAGAGCAACGTCGACGATCATGTCTTCCTGACCGCCAACCATACCGCGCTTACCCAGCTCCACCAGAATATCGACTGTCTTCAACCCGTACTTCTTCGCAGCGACTTCCGAATGCCGCAGAAAGCTGGAATACACGCCGGCGTATCCAAGCGCCAGAGTTTCACGGTCAACGCGTACAGGCCGGTCCTGTAAGGGCCTGACAATGTCGTCAGCGGCATCCATCAAGGTATAAAGATCGGTACCATGATTCCAGCCAAGACGCTCAGCAGCCGCAATAAAGACTTCGAGCGGTGCGTTACCGGCACCGGCCCCCATGCCAGCGAGAGAGGCGTCAATACGGTCACAACCTTCCTCAACCGCAACAATTGAGTTAGCCACCCCGAGCGAAAGGTTGTGGTGTGCGTGCATCCCCGTTTGTGTTGCCGGATCCAACACATCTTTTACCGCCCGGAAGCGATCCCGGATATCCTTCATGCTCATTGCGCCGCCAGAATCCACGATGTAAATACAGGTCGCGCCGTATTCTTCCATCAGCTTTGCCTGTGTGGCCAGATTCTGAGGCGTGGTCATATGACCCATCATCAGAAAGCCCACCGTATCCATACCCAGTGCCCGCGCATAATCAATGTGCTGGCGGGAGATATCCGCCTCGGTGCAATGGGTTGCGACCCGTACGACCCGCGCCCCCGCATCATAAGCATTTTTCAGATCGTGACAGGTTCCGATACCCGGAAGCAGCAGAGTCGCGACCTGTGCATGCGAAACGACATCGGCCACCGCTTCGATCCACTCAAGATCGGTATAAGCGCCAAAGCCATAGTTAAAACTGGAGCCTTGCAGACCATCACCATGGGCGACTTCGATACTGTCTACCCGGGCGTGATCGAGTGCTACAGCGATACGCTGAACATCCTCCAGTGAATACTGATGGCGTACCGCATGACTGCCATCACGTAGGGTTACATCTGAAATATAAAGTTTTTTCTCAGCGATATTCGTCATCATTTTTCCCTCAGCGCTGGAGCATAGATTCGGCCATGCGCTCTGCTGTCGCTAATGCCGCAGAGGTCATGATGTCGAGGTTGCCTGCATAGGCAGGCAGATAGTGAGCCGCTCCCTCAACTTCGAGAAACACGGAAGTTTTCAGACCAGAAAACCGACCATGCCCAGGAATGGTCAACGGGCTTTCTTCGGGAATCACTTCAAACTGAATATCCTGCTTCAGACGATATCCGGGAACATAGCTTCTGACCGACTGAATCATTTCTTCAACCGATTGCCGGACAGACTCCTGATCGGCAGCTGCCGAAAGCACATACACGGTATCGCGCATTATCAGTGGTGGCTCGGCGGGGTTAAGTACAATAATCGCCTTCCCTTTGTCTGCGCCTCCCACCACGCGGATTGCTTCCGACGTTGTTTCGGTAAACTCGTCGATATTTGCACGCGTGCCTGGGCCTGCTGAGCGACTGCTGATCGACGCTACAATTTCGGCATAATGCACATGCGCCACTTTCGACACGGCAGCGACAACAGGGATGGTCGCCTGCCCACCGCAGGTCACCATATTGACGTTGTCTTTCTCAACATGCGCGTCTCCGTTAACCACGGGAACACAATATGGGCCAATGGCTGCCGGCGTCAGATCAATACAACGTATGCCCGGCTTATAACGGCGCAGGTAAGCATCGTTATTGATATGCGCGCTGGCAGAAGTTGCATCAAACACAATATCTATATCGTTAAATACCGGCATACGAACCAGGCCTTCAACACCCTCATGGGTGGTCGCAACATCCATGCGACGGGCACGTGCCAGACCATCAGATTCCGGGTCGATACCGACCATAGCTGCAATCTCAATATTTTTGCCGTGGCGTAATATTTTGATCATCAGATCCGTACCGATATTACCGCTGCCAATAATGGCGGCTTTAAGTTTTTTATTCATCGAATTACCTCACACCAGACGACAGGAAACAGAACCCAGTGCTCCCATGCGGGCCTGAATAATGTCACCGGATTGAATATTCACCATGGGGCCAAGTGCTCCGGAGAGAATAACCTCTCCCGCTTTAAGACCTTCACCCCGAGCCGCCATAGTGCAGGCCAGCCAATACGCTGCGCGTAATGGATGACCAAGACAGGCAGCTCCCGTACCAACCGACGCGACAGATCCGTTCAGATCGAGCTGCATCCCTATCTCATGTAAATCAAGATCACCGATAGCGACAGGTTGATTACCCAGTACATACAGACCGCAGGACGCGTTATCTGCAACTGTGTCCGCCAGCGAAATTTTCCAGTCGGCGATGGCGCTATCGACGATTTCAAGCGCCGGAAGCGCATATGCAAGACACGCCAGAAACTCAGCATAAGAAGGCGTTTCTGATTGCAGGTCTTTGCCGACAACAAAGGCAACCTCAGCTTCAATTTTCGGCTGCAGAAGCGTATCGGTCGGCACTGCTTCACCATCCAGATATTCCATATCCTGAAAGAGAACACCAAAGTCTGGTTGCGCTACGCCCAGCTGTTGCTGCACGGATGCAGACGTCAGGCCGACCTTCTTTCCCGAGATTCTGCCGCCCTGTGACAGTCGGTTGCGGGTGTTTATATCTGCGACAGCGTAAGCGTCATTCAGCGTAACCACGCCATAATCTTCGGATATTTTATTGATAGGCTTCCTGAACTCACGAGCCTCGCGCAGTGCTTTCGCTGCGGCTGATATTTCTACGTTCATAGTTATTTTCCTGCTTAAACCGCAACTGCATCAGGGGTGGAGGTAATCAACATGTCAGCGTACGAAACGGCGCTATCCCCCAACTGGTTTTTCAGCTGACTGACGGCCTGATTCAGATCTTTTACAGAAACCACCGCAAAAGTGAATTTATCCGGCCGGAGAATGGCCACCGCATCTTTGCAATACCCTGACCTGGCGAACCAACGGATCATATCCCCCGTCATATCTTCAACTTCCGTCAAGCCTTCAACTGTCATGTGAGAAACGTGCAACCCCTGTGGGCGCTGACCGAAATCGACCATAGATACAAAACGGGTGCCGAGACTTTCCAGCCATTCCTGGTGCGATGCTGAAAGAGTGGTACGAGGGTCTGCACCCAGGCCGATCAAAGCAAAGTCACGCCCGGTAATTTCATCCAGAAGCACCTTGGAACCATCGATCAGCCGTACTTCGGGTTGTGGGCTCATTTTCCCTTCCGGGCTCTTACGACGCTTTCTGGGAAGCCCAAGATAAGAGTTTTCCGAGTAAGATGGCTTTGGTTTGAACTCGCCCTCCTGAAAATATTCGCGTACCGGCTTAACAGCCAGACCTACTTTCAGAAAAGCATCCCTTACTCCCGTCAGAACAGGGTTGGTCATCGACACAACGTCTTTCAGAAAAACAGAGATATCGATCATGGATTTAGCGTGGTCGTGACGTTCAGAACCGTAAGAGTCCAGCAGAAAGTCTCCTGCTGTACCTTTAAGCACTGCGCTCAGTTTCCAGCCAAGATTAAAGCCATCACGGAATCCGGCGCTCGCACCCTGCCCCATAAATTGGGGCGTCATATGGGCGGCATCGCCTGCAAGAATCACCCGACCTTCACGCCACTTTTCAACAATAAGTGCATTGAAGGTATATACGAGTTTTCGTTTGACGATGAATTTATCCGGGTCAACATAACGCGAGATCAACTGACGGATGGTATCCGGATGCTCCATATATTCTTTTGTCTGGCCTGGCTTGAGCATAAATTCAAAGCGATGAAATTTATCGGGCTGGATACAGCTGACAACCGGCTGGCCAGGATCGACAACGAAGTTGAAGTAGGGCGTGTGACGAAGCTCATCGACACCTTCTTTCTGCTCAAGGTCGACAACCAGCCAAGGCTCAGGAAAGCTTTTCCCCGTCATTTTTATTCCGAGTGATTCGCGCACAAAGCTACGTCCACCATCACACCCAACCAGATACGCAGCGCGAACCGTCTGAGGGTCTAACTTTCCGTCGCCCTGAGCTTTCTGATCATCACCATCATTAAAGCGAAACTCCTGCGTCGCCTGATGAACTACCGTTACCCCCTCGCTGTCGTGCTGAAACTCAACCAGCTCACGTCCACGAAGTACTGTCACGGTAGGATAACGGGCCAGCTCTTCGGTCATTGTGGTTTCAAGATATGGCTGGTAGAAAAAGTTTACGACGGGCCAGCCATACGTTTTCTTCTTCGGCAGATACTGCGCCATGACGGTACAGTCGGTACGAACGAACTGCACAGGCACATCAGGAAGCATATCTTTACCAATTTCTTCAGCGCAGCCGATATGTTGAAAAATACGCATGCACTCATCATCGGTATACACGGCACGTGCGTTACCATAGAAGCTTGGTTCTTTCTCCAGAACCGTCACTTTATGACCGCGCATGCCTAACATATGCGCGAGCGTCAGCCCTGTCGGTCCCAGGCCAGCTATCACGACTTCGGTATCGTATTTCCGGATATTTTCAGTTTTCATATTGATCTCTCCTACCGCTTCAGAACGGGCTGTATTCTTTTCCTGCCAACGATTTAATACCGTTGATAAAATTGATCGCATTGACTTTCAGGAAATTCACTAGTCCAGATTTCTGTGGTTTATGCCCCCAGAGGCTGATGCCTTTAAACCGCTCAACTGCCCAGTCATTTTCATTTACCTTCAGCGCATCAAAGCCCAGTTCCCATTCAAATCCAGATGGTGTAATGACATAAAATGAAAGCTCTTTGTCATTCGGGTGCTGGCCAATTTCATGAGCCATTTCGAAACCAAGCTGTTTCAGTCTGCGGAATGCACCGACCAGATCATCCATAGTGTCAGCAACAAGGTTCACGTGCTGAGCCTGGGTCCGGATCGGGTCAAGGCGTACGCCTTTGGTGCTTGCGACTGCAATAGAGTGATGACGCTCGTTAAAACGAAGAAAGGTGATGTCCAATTCGACGCCCGCGATTTTCTCATCGATATAATCACTGATTCTTGCGTCAAATATTTCGTGCCAGAAACCCAGCATTATTTCTGGTGTGCGTGATGTAATCGCCAGGTGTCCCATGCCACTGTCACCCGTAACAATCCCGCTGACCTTCATATTCAGGGGTTCTTCAGAAAGTATTGGTGAGCGGTACAGTTCGAGCGTCAGCCCCTTTGGGCCTTTGAAGCTGTAATACGAATGAACACCTCGTATTACTGCAGACTTACCAGAGGTGGCCGTGACCGGAATCGCCTTCGCTGACAGGCGCTGAAGGACTTCCTTCATTGCTTCATCTGATTGCACATGAATACCCAGTGCAGAGATATCTTCCGCCTTGCCTTTTTCGACCATGATCCGGCGTTCATGGCGATCAAACCTGTAAGCGAGACGCTCACCAGTCCGCTCAGCTTCGTGCAGACCAATACCGTCATGGAAGAAGCGTTGCCACTCATCCAGTTTCTGTGACTGGATGACGAGATAACCGATCTGAATGTGATTAAATAAATCCATCTTTCCCCCTCAGGCACTGATGCGCTGTTCAGCATTTAAGGGAGTGCGTTGCTTAAGATAGAGAGTCACCAGCTCATTGAACTCTTCAGCGCGTTCCCACTGCGCCCAGTGGCCGGTATTACTCATCACATAGAGATCGCAGTTACGCATTGTTCTTTGCAGACGCGGGCCACCTGAAGGACGGTTCACTTTGTCGTCAGCCCCCCAGATCACAAGCGTTGGCGTTGTGCATTCCGCCAGACGTGCGTCACGGGTGAAGTCCATGCGCAGCGCTCCGCCGAGACTGTTCGGACGACGTAAGGGCGGTTGAGCAACCACTTCCGGGTCGATACTTGAACGGAAGCGCTCCTGAATCACGGCGTCGCTGACCTGACTGCCATCAAACACCAGATAATTACGGATAAAATCCGAGAGTTTCTCTGTCGTCGGACCTTCGCCACCGTAATAATTCAACAGTTTGTTAAGCCCTTTCGTAGGCAGCCCCCGTGTTGTACCAATGCCCCCTGGACCCATCAGAACAAGCGCAGACACTTTTCGCGATTGTTCTAAGGCCATACGGAGAGCACAGGCACCGCCCAGGGAATTTCCAACAACATGCGCTTTTGGGATATTCAGTGCGTGCATCAACCCCAGAATACCTTCCGCCAGATCGCCAAAAGGGTCTGCCCTGTCGATGCCCTTCGTTGACTTGCCATAACCAGGCATATCCGGGATTAACACGCGGAAGTGTTCAGCAAGAGCCTCAGCGTTTTTCGAATAGTTCGACATGCCAGAGGCCCCGGGGCCGCCACCGTGCAGGAGGATGACAGGGTAGCCTTCTCCCAACTCGGTGAGATGTATCGTTCTGCGACCGACCTTAACGTCGTAGCTATGGAGATTTTTCGTCTTGGCCATACCGCGCTCCTGTGTGTTTTTGCCTGACTGGAGATCATCATATTATCTAAATGACGATATCGTCAACTTGACGATAGAGTCAAATAATGACAAAAGGGAGCACCTGATACAGAAACAGCATCACCAGGAGAGACTCATGATTCAGGATCTGCGAGGGCGCGTTGCGATCGTGACTGGCGCTAATACCGGCATAGGAAAAGAGACAAGCACCGCATTGGCACTGCGCGGAGCCCATGTTTTTATGGCTTGTCGCTCACACGGCAAGGCCGAGAAAGCGAGACAGGAGATTCAGGAGGTCATCGGCGGCCAGGGCAGACTAGAGGTTCTCCCGCTCGACCTGGGCGACCTCGAATCAGTCAGGTTGGCAGCTCAGCAGTTTATTAACAGAGGCCTGCCGCTACACATGCTGATCTGCAATGCTGGCCTCGCGGGTCAGAAAGGAATCACCAGATCAGGATTCGAACTGGCCTTCGGCACCTGCCACATCGGCCACTTTCTGTTTACCAGGTTGCTGATGGACACCCTGCGCGCCTCAGCCCCTGCGCGGGTGGTTGTCGTTTCCAGTAAGGCACACCGGCATGTAAAAGACTTCAGCCTTGAGCAGGTAAGACAACCCACCAGCAGTACTGGCGGCATCCGGGAATATGCTCACGCCAAACTCGCTAACCTCTTGTTTGTATCTGAGCTCAGCCATCAACTTGAAGGCTCAGGCGTCAACGTTTATGCGCTCCATCCGGGAATCGTAGCGTCAGACGTCTGGCGGTCTGCACCGGCGTTACTCCGTGGTATTATCAAACCTTTCATGATGACTCCTGAACAAGGGGCAGCCACAAGCCTCTGGTGTGCCACCAGCGCGGACTGTGCCCAGGAATCTGGCCTGTATTACGAAGACTGCAAGCGCAGTCAGACATCCACACTGGCCCGGAACCGACAGTTAGCTCAGGAGTTATGGGATTACAGTGAGCGCTGTACCGCGCGGTAATATTCAGAGGTGTTATGACCGAACAGACAGTGAACCACCGCACCCGGGTAGGCCAGGAGCGCCGCGAAAAAATGCGCCGCCGGCTACTGGAAAGCGCGCTGGGAGTATTTGCAGAGAAAGGCATCGATGGCACGGTTATCGACGATTTTATTTCTGCCGCTGGCGTCTCTCGTGGCACCTTTTATAACTATTTCAAAACACCCAGCGATCTGGTGACAGCCATCGGAGAATTGCTCTCTAATGAATTGGTACACCTGATTGAGGAACATGTTGAAGGCATGGACAACCCTTCAGAGATACTCGCCACCGGCTTGCGGCTGTTTCTGAAAACAACCCATGAACGTCCGACCCTTGCGCGTTTTTTCTGGCGTGCCGGATTCAACATCAACGCGACAGGTCACCTGATCTACCAATACCTGCCCGTTCATATCGGCCGCGCACTGGAAAACAGATCCATCAAAGCGGCGGATATCCCCTCCGCGCTGGAAGTCATAGTCGGCATTATGCTGGCCACCATGTTCGCCTATTCAAACCGACAGACCGATGCACACTACTCCGAACAGATGATTGCGCATTGCTTCCGGGCATTAGGCGTAGACGAAAAAGAAATTACCCGATTACTCACGCTATCGCTGCCGGATATCACCCTCCCCGAAGACTCCATGCTACAGAGTCTGGCGCTTGTTTCAGGCTAAGAAGAATTTCTTAGCCCTCTAGACCTCCGGCGACACTTCAGGCTGAAAGCTTTGCTGTGGCCTCTTTGGCAAACCATAACATCCACAGACGTCAGAGAAAGCGTTAATCGCTCCCTCGTACCCTGCATAGTTATAGCCCTTCGCCCACGGGCGTATTAACTGGTTCCGGGAGGGGACTTATGAATATTTCGGGTTACATTCTTTTAACCGGCCTGATCGCAACTCTGTATGCCTGCGGTGGCGGAGGGGGTGGCAGCAGTGATGGCAACACTGATGGCAATGATGATTCCAACAATGTTGTAGACAGTGTTGATGGCACTGAAAACGCAGAGAGCTTTGTAGGCGGCGGCACAAACAATGCTGGAGGTGGGTTTGACCTGAGCGGCGATGACACCTCGGTCTACGGTACGCGCCTGGATGCCGGAGCTGTGGGGGCCTCGCTAGCCAACTCCGCAACAGGACAACCGGACTACATCATCATTGTCGATGAAGGGAAGAGCGTCACTGACTCAATGAGCATTGAATTCGAGGGGGTGGAAGAAACCATCAACGGTTTCATCCTGGTATTTTCGGATGCGAGTACAGCGATCACCGACCTGGAATTTATCTCCATGACCATCCTGAAAGACGGAGCTGAATTTAAGTATACCTGCATTGCGCCGTCTGAGCCGCCAGCAGACTGTGGAGGGCTGGAAGCCGTTTCACTGGATATTCCGTCAGGCACCGCCACTCTGACCAACGCAACGGTAGTGAATGCCGACAGCGGAACGGTGCTGACACTTAACGGAACCGTTACCTGGGATTGAGGAAAGCATGCCCGGCGAAGGCCGGGTATCGCCAAGCGCTACTACGCGGGCTACTATGCTGAGAGCATCATCACGGCATGGACCGCTACGGTATGGAAGTATTTATTTTTGCACTGACAGTGCTCGGCATCTGGCTGGTTGTACGCGTAAAGCATCAGCAGGCTGAAATTGAGACGCTCAAAAGCCAGTTTGCTGCTATCAGCAGACCCCAGCAAAATACCAGCTCACCAGAAACAGAGTCGCCAAAAGCAGAGTCCCGAGAGGCAGGTACCAGCACACAGCAGGCAGCAAAAGAGGCATCACGCCCGGTCAGGAGCGTAACAGCGAAAACGGCGTTCACTCCACCACGGGCAAAGCCACAACTGTCCGTCAACAGACCGGCCCCCACCCCAGAGCCTGCTGCTCCTGGCTGGCTCAGCACAATGATCGGAAAGCTGCGCGAAGACTGGATGCTCTGGACAGGTGCGATCAGTGTCGCTCTGGCTGGTATTTTTATCGTGTCATACGCTATCTCTTCCGGTCTGCTTGGACCCAATCTTCAGTTTGCGCTGGCAACTCTCTGCGGGATTGTTCTGCATGGCGGAGCTGAATATCTGCGCCGGCGAGACCCAGAGAATTATCAGATTTTCGGAGGTCTCGCCGCTGGTGGCAGTATCACCCTGTTTGCCAGTATGCTCGCCGGGCTCTATTACTTTGAGGTGCTGTCCGCAGGGTTCACTTTCGTTCTGTTAGCCATCATAGCTATGGGTACTATGGTCCTGGCGCTGCGTTATGGTCCACTGATGGCAATCATCGGCATGCTGGGTGCCTATCTTGTGCCAGTCATGGTCGGCGACTCCGGGGGGAAATTCCATTTTGCGCTCGGCTACATTCTGATTATCACGAGCAGCAGTCTGTGGTTGTTGCGTCATATCTACCGGCCATGGCTATGGCAGGGCATTGGTGCCGGTGCGCTGTTCTGGTGGTGGGTTGCTCTGACCCGGACCGATACTAATACCTTTCTACCCTGGTACATCAGCCTGACATTGCTTGCCTATACGCTGATACCTGTGACAGCCACCGCTGCTGAAACACGCTACCGCCGCCACCTGCTCCAGTTGACTGCGATCTTCAGTTCAATAACCTTCGCGTCTGTCGTCCTACAGGGCAGTATGCCCCCTGATTGGCTGAGCTGGATCAGCGTACTGATCGTCGCTGCAATCGCAGCAAGACGTTACGAGGGGCTGAAATTAATGCCATGGCTGATCAGTCTTGCTCTGGCAGTCGCCACTCAGGCTTACCGCTATATCGAGAACCAGGCCCTGGCCGCCACAGCTGAAATGGCGCAGTTCCAGGTCGCTATGACCGTCTGTGCTGTCTTTGCCGGCGCCTGGCTATGGACCCGGCAACGCGACTCGTATCTGCACAGTTCTCTGGCAATTCTGTCTCCTCTTTTATGGCTCGCCTGTGGCTGGCTTACCTTTGGCGCTCCTGAGACCGAAAATAGCTGGGCCGGCTGGACGCTGGTCATGACCGGTGTTTATGGGGTTCTGTCATTTCTGATGCTGCGCAGTCCCTCATACCAACGCCTGTCACTCTGGGCGATTCTCGGCCTGCATGCTTCTTACTCACTGGCCGCCGCCATCTGGCTTGAAGAAGCCTCTCTGACCGCAGCTCTGTCCGTACAACTGATTAGTCTGACACTACTTATGCGCCGCTACAGCGTGCCATCACTGGGTCTGTTGCTTAAGGCAGTACTGGCGGTTGTAGTGCTACGCCTGACCCTGAACTCCTGGTTGCTGACATACGATAACAGCGTCCACTGGTCACTCTGGACCTACGGCGGCGCCTTCCTGTCTGCTCTGATTGCCGCCCGTCTGACTCCTGAAAGCAACCCAGTGCGACGCTGGCTGGAGGCAGCAGGTCTGCACCTGTTTGTGCTGTTTGCTGGCGCCGAGCTGCGTTATTACCTCTACGACGGCCAGGTCTTCACGCACGAATACGGACTGACCGAAGCAGGCCTGAACAGTATGCTCTGGGGAGCACTGGCCCTGACATACCGGGTACGCGCACGAGTCAGCAGCAGTCTGGCCGGGTGGTACAACGCCATGGCCTATGTCCTCATCGGGCTTGCATTAATCAGCTACAGCACCCAGTTGTTGTGGAATAACCCTCTGTGGAGTGGCGACCACTTCAGCACAACTCCTCTCTTCAACCTGCTGACTCTGGTGTTTGCAGGGCCATTGTTGATCGCACTGATTTTCAGCAGAACAACGACAGATCAGGAGCGTAATTTCAGTCGCTGGCTGAGCGTCGCAATGGGCGCGGTTCTGGTGCTGCTGAGCGTACGCCATTTCTGGCAGGACGGTTATCTCGATCTCGGCCAGGGCATTGCTACCGGTGAGTGGTACAGCTACTCTGCCGCAGCCATCCTGGCAGCCGTCATCGTAATTACAGTGTCGCTATGGCGGGGGCAGGCCAGCCTTTATCGATATGGCAGCATCCTGATGGGACTGGCAACGGTGAAAATATTCCTGTCGGATATGTCCGGGCTTGATGGACTATGGCGCGCAGCCTCGTTTCTTGGGCTGGGAATCGCGCTCCTTGGTATGACCTGGCTCTACCGGCGGACCTTCGGTAGTGGTACTGTCACCGCGGATTCAGAACAGACACCGTGATAAAACACGGGCCTGATTCATCAGACACTTATCGTGACTGAGTAGCGCGATCCTGCGGATACACCACATCGAGTAGCCTGCTGCACTGGCATTCATCTGGCAGACAGTGCATCAGGCAACTGAGGGTGTCTGCTTCACCCGATGCCTGATCGGCAAATACTTCGTAGAGAATCCTGAGTCCTTCTTTCTCAGCCTCAAGCTCTGCGCGCTTCAGCAGTTCATACAGCCCGGGCGTTTTATCTTTATCGCACAGGCGGCGCTGCTCACGTACGGGCAGAATCATGGTCTTACGCCAGGCCTCGTATTCCGGCTGATATCGCTGCTCGATCTCAAGAGGCGCACCGCGTTCCGCGAGCCAGAGCGCTGTAAGCAGCCACAGAACATCGGCGTGATGATGATCCTGCAGGCGCAGTAATTCGTCAGCGACACCCGGTCTGGCATAGACGTCCAGCGCATAATGCCAAAGCGGTGTATCCGATGGTTCATGGCTTCCATCTATGGCAAACTTCGCGACCATTGGCTTCATCCCCGGCATCCCGTTTTCTGTGTGTATCTATGATTGAGTTTACTCAGGTTTCCCTGCAGCGTGGAACCAACTTTCTGTTAGAGAAAGCAAACCTGCGCATTCACGACGGCCAGAAATTGGCACTTATCGGGCCAAATGGCGCCGGAAAATCGAGCCTGTTTGCCTTATTGAATGGTGAGCTCACTCCGGACGGCGGTGATCTGGCCATGCCATCCAAGTGGCGCATTGCTCATATGAAGCAGGAAGTCGAGGCCAGCAGCCGCTCTGCGCTGGATTATGCGATTGACGGTGACCGCCGCTATCGCGATATCGAGCAGGGCATGGCGTCGTCACAAAATGATACAGAGCTGACCCGCTGGATGGATGCGATGGACGAGCATCAGGGTTATCAGGTTCCGGTGAAAGCTGAACAACTGCTGCACGGGCTGGGCTTTTCACAGTCTGATCTGCAGCGCCCGGTCAAAGATTTCTCGGGGGGGTGGCGTATCCGCCTGAATCTGGCGCAGGCGCTGATGATGCCCTCCGACCTTCTGCTTCTCGACGAACCGACCAACCACTTAGATCTTGAGGCCACCCTCTGGCTTGAGGGCTGGCTGAAGAAGTATCCCGGCACACTGCTGTTTATCTCTCACGACCGGGATTTTATTGATTCGGTCGCGGATCATATCGTGCATCTGCATAACCGGAATCTCACTGTCTACCCGGGCAATTACAGTGCCTACGAACGCATCCGTGCAGAAAAGCTCGCACAACAGCAGACGGTGTATGAAAAGCAGCAGGAACGTGTTGCTGAAATTGAGAAATTTGTAGCGCGTTTCCGTGCTAAAGCCAGTAAAGCGAAACAGGCGCAGAGCCGCCTGAAAGAACTGCAACGCATGGAGCTGATTGCCCCGGCGCATGTGGATTCGCCTTTCCGTTTTCAGTTTCCATGTTATGAAAAAATGTCGTCGCCGTTACTCGCGATTGATCAGGCCGACCTTGGCTACAGTGGCAAAACCATTCTGCCAAAAGTAAAAATATCCATCGTACCGGGTCACCGCATTGGCCTGCTGGGCCCGAATGGCGCCGGTAAATCGACACTACTGAAAACACTGTGCGAAGAAATTCCGTTATTAACTGGCGAGCGCAGTACCGGAGAGCATTGCCGGATCGGTTATTTCGCACAACACCAACTGGAGTCACTCGATGTTAAAGCCTCCGGTGCATTAATTCTTCAACGTCTGAAGCCCAAGGCCAGCGATCAGGAAATCCGTAATTTTCTGGGCGGTTTTGGTTTTCATGGAGACAAGGCACTGGAAATTATCGAACCATTTTCCGGTGGTGAAAAAGCGCGTCTGGCTCTCGCCTGTGTCGCCTGGATGAAACCAAACCTGCTGATTCTCGACGAGCCAACTAACCACCTGGATATTGAGATGCGCGAAGCGCTCGCTCTGGCGCTGCAGAATTTCGACGGCGCCATTCTGATCGTCAGTCACGACCGCCATCTGCTGAAATCTACGGTGGATGAATACTGGTTGGTTGATCACGGCCGCGTCCAGAGTTTCGACGGCGACCTCGACGACTACCATGACTACCTGAACACCCGCGAAGCGATGGCACCTGCAGCCTCTCCGGATGAACAGAATCCGACGTCCGAACCCAGGCCACAGGTGGACCGGAAAGAGCAGAAACGACTGGAAGCGGAAAAGCGTCAACGCCTGGCGCCTCTGCGTAAGCAGCAACAGGCCGCCGAGAAAAAAATGGAAAAGCTTCAGACTGAGCTGGCTACCATTGAAGAAAAGATGGGTGACCCGGGTCTGTACGAAGCCAGCCGGAAAGACGAATTAAATACATTAATTCAGCAGCAGGGAAAACTAAAAAGCGAACTCGATGAGATCGAAATGGAGTGGATGGATCTCACCGAACAGCTTGAAGCAGCCGAGTGATTATTGCGTCAGAATCTGGCGCATAGCATTACGCAGAAATGCCGGTTTAACCGGCTTATGTAACACGGCCATACCACTCGATGAGAGTGCTTTAATCCGCTCAGGCGCGGTATCTCCGGTGACCATCAGCACAGGCAGGTGCCGGCCTGTCAGCTGCCTCACTTTCCCGGTCAGTTCCTGTCCGTCCATCTCACCGGGCAAACGGAAATCTGTGATCAGAATATCGCCCCAACCGGGCGATTCGCCAACGGCCTGGATACAGGTAGTGGCATCGGCGAAGGCGCGGACATCACAGCCCCAGCCAGCCAGCAACTCTGAAGTACTCTGTCTTACCATGGCATCATCCTCCACCAGCAGTACCGGAGTACCGGTGAAATCTCCCACCGGATTTCCCGACGCATAGCTTTCTGCAACGGCAGGAGCAATGTTTTCACTGACCAGTTCAATATCGAGTGAGAACTCAGAGCCAAGGCCCGGCGAAGACACCAGCCGTAGAGAATGGCCAAGCAGATCACTGAGGCGGCGGCAGACGGAAAGCCCGAGGCCCAGCCCTTTCTGGCGGTCCCGCTCCGGATTATTCAGCTGAACAAATTCCTGAAAAATATGATCCTGCTGATCCTGTGGAATCCCCATCCCTGTGTCACGGACATACAGGCGCGTAATGAACTTTCCATCTTCCGTCTGCGAGGGTTCTGTTCCCACCGTAATGGTGCCACTTTCTGTGTATTTGATCGCGTTGGCGATCAGGTTGCGCAGAATATTCCCCAGCAGAACAGGATCACTGCGGACAATGCACTCACAGGGAATGGCGACCAGTGTCAGTGATTTTTCTTCCGCAACCGGCGTGGCTTCGCGCACGATTGAGCCAATCAGAGAATCCAGGGCAAACGTACTGATATCCGCTTTTACATCCCCCGCATCCAGACGCGAAATATCGAGAAGCTTGCCAAGCAGATCATCAATCGACGTCACAGCGGAGGTGATATTAGAAATCAGCTGTTGCCCCCGGGGCGTACCTGTTTCCTGCTTAAGACTCTCCGCCAGCAGCGAAAGCGAATGAACCGGCTGACGCAGATCGTGACTGGCTGCGGCGAGAAACTGGGTCTTGGCACGGCTCGCCGCCTCTGTCAGCCGGTATTGCTCGCCCAGCGTTTCAGCAAGCCGGATGTTTTTCAGGGTCAGTGCCATCATGTCGTTGAAGGTGCTGCTCGCGGAACGGGCAACGAAGTACGACACGAGGACATAGGCCAGAAACGCATACCCCATACCCTGATACTGAGGGTCAGCCTGATTCAGACACATATAGATCATGGGAGAGGTCGTGATCACCAGAAAAAGCGTATGACTCTGCAACCAGACAGCGTTCGTGCTGACAGACGAAATCGTCACGCCGACGATCAGAGTAAACAGCAGCATCTGCTGGGAAAACTCGCCGGCATTAAAAAACAATATCCCTGCCACGCCCCAGAGCAGGGCCAGTGAACTGACGCCGGACAGATACATGCCACGCCAGAAATTAAGACTGAAGCGGGCATAGAAACGTCGGTATGCCCAGAGCAGTCCTGCACCGAAGGTCTGAATTGCCAGCGCAGCGGCATACCAGAGATAGCCATATACCGCGCCAGCAGGTGGGCTCTGATTAAGAATCAGCACTGTGGTCAGAATAAAGGTCCCGACGATGATGATAATGATCCGGTCGTACAGGTCCTGCGTCGCGCGCTGACGACGGAAATCGAGAATTTCTCCGTCGGTCAGTACCAGCTCGTCAGAATTCATGAGTCAGCGCTCGCTATTCAGTCAGCAGTCCGAGACGGCGGACCTCGTTCAGGCAGGCGGTGCGGTTCGTTACCCGGAACAACCGGAACACATCCCGCAGGTGACCTTTGATTGTGTTTTCTGACACATCCAGTTCGCTGGCGATCACTTTATTCGAGAGCCCCTGAGCCAGCAGATGAAGGATTTCGTGCTGTCGGGGAGTCAGCCGCACCTGCGGGTGCTCCTGTTTCTGGCTGTTAATCAGCTCCTGCCATCCATCCGGCAGATAAATATTGCCCGCCAGTACCCGCCGGATCGCTTTAATCAGAACGGCAGGGTCGGACGACTTGGGCAGGAACCCCAGCGCACCGTGATCAAGCGCCTGGCGGGCATCCGCCAGTGACTCGGATGCGGAAATCATCATCACGGGGCTCCAGACCGATAACTGCTGCAGACGCCGGATCAGGGTGAGGCCGCTGACGCCCGGCAGGTTAAGGTCCATCAGAATCAGGTCCGGCTGCTCGCTCATCTGCGCCAGAAAGCGTTCTGCTTCTTCCGCGCTGCGGACCTGTGTGGTCGTGCAGGGGGCCAGTGACTGCTCCAGCAGCCCTGCCAGTCCCCCTGCGAATAATAGGTGGTCATCAATGATCAGGTAGTGCATCCATTCTCCCTAAAGGCCATCACAGGCCTTATTGGCAGCACTGTCGTCTCGCGACAGGGCCATACGAAAGTATCGGCCCTAATGTACTCTATTAAGCCCCCTGAAATCAGCGGAAAATTGCACACTCTGGTAATCACCATGAGTTCAGGGACGTTTCTGATGGACAAGACCACTCGCCATGTCGTTTTTATCCTGATGACAGCAGCGCTCGTCAGCGGCTGTGACTCAGGAAGTTCCGGGCAGGAAGACCCGGTCACCCCGCCCGTCACCCCGGCACCCGGCAATACGGAGGTCGTTATCTCCGGTGTTGTTGAAAAAGGGCCATTTCAACAGATGCAGATGAATGCCTGGACAATGGACGGTAACGGTCAGCGCTCACCGCTACCAGCAGAGGTGAACGGCAATCAATATGCTGTGTCTGCGCAGGAAGGAGAGATTGTCTTCCTTGAAGCGTCGGGCACCTTTACCAACGAATTCAGTGGCGAACTGCAACCGCTCGACCAACCTCTGCGCGCCATCACCCCCGCCGATGGTCAGCCTCAGAACATCAACCTGTTCACCGATCTCGCTGCACGATGGGCGATGACTCAGTCTGACACGCCAGATGCAGGCCTGATAAAACAGGGGGAACAGGAAACGATGCGCCTCCTCGGCCTGCCACCAGAAACAGACCCCGGGCAGCTGGGCTTCGCTGCTATCAGGGAAGGCGCCGGCCTGAGCGACCCGTCGGTGCAACTGCTGCTGTTCTCTGCCTTCGTGCTTTCTGAGCAGGGCGATCTTCCCGCTGGAGGGCTGGGTGCCGCTTTTGACACCTTCAGAGAAACCTTTGGCCCCGTGCCGGATGGCGGCCAACCACCCATGGACTTCTTTGCCGGCATGGACCCGCAATGGCTGCTGGATGCGGTTATTAATGCCGGTGTCCTGAGCGATTTACCGCCGCTGAACCTGGGTGAGATGCCCGTGTTCGTGTGCGATCCACTATGTCACTGGTTCGACCCAGAGACACCGAGCATCAGCCTGAGCGGGACGACCATCTACGAATCAGACGGTGTCGCCACTGTCACTCTGAGCCGCACCGGCACAGACCTCGGCGATCTGGATGTGACGCTGAACATTGCCTCTGCAAGTGCCATCCCTGGCGAAGATTATCTGACGCCGGCCACCACCCTGACCTTCGCGGGTAGCGACCGCACGCTGGATATCCCTCTTGAGTTAATCATCGATACACAGGCAGAAGTGGATGAAACCATCACGGTCAGTATCAATACCGCCACAGACGCTGGCGGCAACGACGTCACGCTCGGTCAGAGCAGCGCAACAATCACCATCAAAGACGGTGCGCCTGTTCTGGCGGGCAGCGCGGTTGCTCCCACCCGGCTTTGCCTGATCAGCAGTGGTCAGGGTGACGAACTCGCCGCCGACAGCAGTTTTTCAGCACCTCTGACAGACCATTGTCAGAACCCGACCGACCCGCAGGTATTACTCACGGACGAGTTACCCCTGCTGCGTCTGGGTGTCGGCCTGCAGGACAGCTGCAGCAGTGGCTGTAGCGATCAGCTGATCAATCTCTCGCTCGCCCGGGGTGGCGACTCGCCATCATCAGTGACTCTGGGCCAGTACCGCTTTCCCGCCAACTCCATATCCCCGAGCGATGGCATCACTGAACTGCCGGTCGTCGCGTTGAATGACGCCGCAGCACTGCAACTGCTGCAGGGTGCCGCCGCGGCTGGTGATCCGGTTGAATTCATTGCGGCATCAGCCACTGACTCTGCCCTGGAGGTGTCTTCTTCCAGCCCCCTGCTCATTCCTCTGCCTTCTCAGGCAGAATTCGGTGATCGTACGCTGCACTTCGAAAACCCGGTGATCGACAGTGCTCTGTCCTGCCCGGAGGGGAGTCTCGGCATATCCGATACCTACGGCTACCTGTTGAGCGATGCCGCCCCCGACGCAACCGTCGGTATTCCGGGCAGTGCCTGTATTGATATCACTTCTCTCAATGCGGCAACACCGGCGTCGGTAGCCCAGGCAGATATCGATATCGGCACCTGGGTCTCAGAACTGCCGGAGTGGCATTTTATGCAGCTCGAGGTCTTGGATGGCGCCCCCTCCGGCGACCAGCTCGCCAGCAGCGCCTCGCCTCTGTTTATCTGGGATTACAACACCCTGGTGCCCGGCATCACAGTCACCACCTACGTTGGCGCAGAGCACCTGCCGTTTCTGTACGCCATCAGCGACGCCCGCCTGACCGAGCGAGGACTCGAACTGGCATACAGCGGCACACGGCTGCGCACGCAAACCGGCTTCGCCAGCAACGACCCCCGCGCCAACGCAGGGTTCTCTAACCTCAGCCCCTATCTCAGTGGCCAGTCCGGCAGCCTGTTACTGACCGTCGATGGCATCAGCGCCAACACAAACTTCAATGCCCGGGGCGCGGTATCCGCCTACCCGCTGGGAATGATTGAGTGGGGTGGATTCACAGCCCAGGTCAACCAGGGCGAGCTGGCTCCCTCTGATGCTTATATTGAATACACACTGGCCCAGCAAAGTACCGGCTGTGCCGATCTCAGCTGTACCGCGAACGGCAGTAACCGTTATGAATTGAGTGCCGCAGCGGCACAGATTTCAGCGCATGGCATCATGGCCACCGGCGGTACACTGGCCAGTGATGCCACCTTAAGCTGGGGCGCCAACATTGCGGGCAACGCCTGGTCATCGGCAGATGCCACACTCGCCGGAGCCTCCGTCAGTCTGAACCTGCCCGGAAATGCACCCGCCAGCATAGACTCGGCGGCTGATCTGCTGCAGGCCCACCGGACAGCAAACACGATCGCGGCGCCGGGCTCGGATGACTTTATCCGTGGCAACCAGTTCCCTCCGGGACTGACATTCGGCCCTGAGACTTACGCCAACGCTTCGGAGGGCCAACCCGAAGCGGGTTCTGGCAGTCTTCTCACGGGAACCGACCTGACGCTGACAACCACATCCGGCAGTGTGTCTCTCGACAGCAGCCCCGCCACCAAGTGGGTGGTACGCAGCGACGGGGTCACTGGGGTATACAACGCCCAGCCGGACAGCCTGCCGGTCTCTGCAACCCTGCAGGGCTACGACTTTACCTTCGACCGCTTTGCAATTCGTACACGGATGAACGAAGTCGACGAGTACAACTGGGTTGATGGAGGCCTGGTTCTTAACGGTGACGCCGGTGGCAACGATGGCTGGGAAATTAATTTCACCAATCAGGTCATCGCCTGTGACGGTGCATTAGGCCGCTCGGTTCTGTCAGAAGAACAATGCGGTGGTAAGACCTGCCAGCTCGCCAGCTGGCGCGCTGACAGTGAGTTGCTCGATATGAGTTTCAGCCCGCTGGCCTCATGCAGTGCCACCAGCCAGGCCATGGAGCTGGGCATGGAAAGCCATTTCCTCGCACTCGATAAACCCGTGATGCTGAGCACCCGCTGGAACCCGGATGGCACTCTGATCGACTCACACGCCCATGCGCTGGATCAGTACCGGCTCGATCAGCGCGACGGAACGGAAGGCTTTCCGCTACAGATGAGTGCCGCCAACCTGCTCCCGGTTCTGGACGTGAATACCGGAACAGAAACCGTACGGTACGGCACCTTAGGTATGAAGGGCCGGGTCGCCCTGCCGTTCTGGAATGCACTCGACACCGAAGGACGCCTGGCCAACACACTGAGTTTCGGGCTGCCCTCCCCGGAGCCGAGCGTCCTGGTCAACGAAAACCAGATGAGCCTGCTGCTCAGTGAAAAACCGCAGGCACTGAATATGGATCTGCTCAGCCACATTAACAGCGAAGCCAGGTTTGATCTGGATGGCCGCTATGACTGGGGCAACACCGGCATGGGCTTCAGCCTGCCCGTCTATTACGCCGACACAAACACCAGCGAACAGGCGACCTTTATCGGACGGACTTTAAGCAAAGACCTGTATGTCATGGAGGTAAATGCCGGCATTAACTTTATCGAACCCGTGCGCACCAGCCTGAGCTTTGGCGCCAGCGCCGATTTTGAAAAGCTGCGTGAAGTCCGCTTTCAGATCGAACTGGGCAAAGGTGACGGGCTTGCGAAAGTTGATGACCTGCTGATCACTGCGCGCATCATCGACGACCCGGTGATCGAACCC
>Ga0208830_1000323_pt1 | contig 25089 bp, 23 predicted proteins | sample DeeseametaMP2634_FD_184169 | JGI IMG/M metagenome (GOLD analysis project Ga0208830, IMG submission 184169) | Marine microbial communities from the Deep Atlantic Ocean - MP2634 (SPAdes) | ecosystem: Environmental > Aquatic > Marine > Oceanic | place: Northeast of Antigua and Barbuda, North... | reverse complement strand
ATTAATTTTTTTTTTACTATATTTTTTTTATTCTCTTTAAAGTCAATTTTCTTTTTATTTTTTATAATTATTTTTGATATTAGCGAACATATTAATTCAATAGATTTTCTAGAATCATCATTTCCAGGAATTGGATAGTCTATTCCAATAGGGGAAGAATTAGTATCTAGAATACCTATTACAGGTATTTTTAGTTTATTTGCTTCACTTACAGCTATAGCATCCTTATTAACATCAACAACAAATATTGCTTGTGGAGTTGAACCCATATCTTTAAGTCCACCTAAATATTTTTCAATTTTTTCAATTTGTCTGTTCATTCGTAAAATTTCTTTTTTCTTAAGATTAAGGTTTTCATTTGAGACTTTTTTATTAAGTGAATTCAAAAAATTTAAAGAATTTGAAATTGTAGACCAATTTGTCAGCATTCCACCTAACCATCGTTTATTAACATAAAATTGTTTACATTCAATTGCATATTTTTTTACAATATCACTTGCTTGTGATTTTGTACCAATAAAAAGAATTAGTCCATTATTCTTTACAATACTCTCAATAAAAGACAAAGCGTTATTTAATAAAGAAACAGTTTTTCTTAGATCAATAATATGAATATTGTCCTGGGCACCGTATATGTATTCATTCATATTTGGATTCCACTTATTAGTTTTATGTCCTAAGTGCATGCCTGCTTCTAAAAGATCTCTTAATTTGAAATTTATGTTCATAAAATTAATTAATTGATTGTTTTATAATAAAAATGAACAATTACAAGAAAATTAATTTAAAAATTTAATATCTTCCATTTTATTATTTATAATATTAAAGTAATCATATCTTCCTGGAATTGATATATTTACTAATTTTTGATTAATATCTACTAATAGATTAATCTCAGACCCAGGATTACTTTTATATTTATTTAAATGGTTTTTTAATTTAGCAATATTTATTTTTTCATTTGTTAAAATTTTTATTTTTTTATTACTTTCTTTAATAAATTGTCTTAATGTTAATATTTCTTGGACTCTTAAATTTATATTATTATCTTTTTTAATAACTTCTAAAGTTAACAAAAGTAATTCATGATTTTGTATTAATTCAATTGATTTTTTCAAAAGATCGGCAAAAATTATAGCTTCAAAATTTGCAGTGTTGTCAGAGAATTGTACGTATGCATATTTATTTCCTTTTTTTGAGGTTTTCTCTTTCATACCAATTGGTAAAGAAGCAATTTTAAAAAATCTTTTTTCTTCATTTCTTACATTAGCTATTGATTTTTCTATCTCTTCATAAGTTAAGAAATTATTTTTTTTAAGAAAAGTATTAAAATCTTTAAGTGGGTGCTGAGATAAATAAAAACCAAGTGCTTCATACTCAAAATTTAAAGTGGCTGATTTACTCCATTTTTTTTCACTATGATTTAAATTTATAACATTATCAACTTCCAAACTATCTGTGAATAAGCGATTTTGGTCAATATTTTTTCCATTATCCCTAATTACTTGAACTATTTTATTTATATTATTAAAAAGTTTCGCTCTATTTTTATCTAAATCGTCGAAGGAACCTGATTTAATTAAAAATTCTAGCTGTCTTATATTTATATTTTCATCATTAAGTCTATTGCAAAAATCATCAATATTTTTATATTTTCCATTTTTTTTTCTTTCACTTACAATTTTTGATGTACTACTTGTTCCAACATTTTTCAGTGCTGACAGTCCATATCTTATTGATTTTTTATTTTGATTGTCTAATTCTATTGTAAAAAGACTATTAGAATAATTTATATTTGGTTTTAATATTTTAATATTCATACATTTACTATCATCTAAATAACGATTTATTTTATCCGTATTATTTAATTCACAATTTATAGACGCAGTCATAAATTCAACAGGATAATTAGCTTTAAGGAACGCAGTTTGATAAGCAATTAAAGCATAAGCAGCCGCATGCGATTTATTAAATCCATACCCTGCAAAGGTTTCTACTTGCTTAAAAATAGACTCAGCTTGATATTCTTTTACATTATTTTTTATACATCCTTCAATAAAATCTTTTTTTAATGAAGACATTAAATTTCTTTTTCTTTTTCCTATTGCCCATCTTAAAGTATCTGCTTGTGATAATGAAAAACCAGCAAGAATTTGAGCAATTTTCATTACTTGCTCCTGATAAATAGTTATTCCATATGTTTCAGAAAGAACAGGTTCCAATCTTGGATGTAAATAAATTATATCTTCTGTACCATGTTTTCTTTTAATATAATTTTCTATATATTCTATTGGTCCTGGCCTATACAATGAAATCATTGCTATAATATCTTCAAATCTATCCGGAGATAATTTTTTTAGGTATTCTCTAACTCCTTTACTTTCAAGTTGAAAACATCCGATTGTGTTCCCTTTTTTTAAAAGATCAAACGTATTTGTATCTTTTAAAGTAATTGAATTAATATCAATAATATTTTTATTATTGTTTACTATTTCACATGTTTTATTAATAATTGTTAGTGTTTTTAAACCTAAAAAATCAAACTTTATTAAACCAGCCTTCTCAATAAATTTCATAGAAAATTGTGTAACAGGTAATCCTGTTTTTGGATCATTTTTATAAAGAGGAATTTTTTCATCCAGATTTTCATCTCCAATTACAATACCCGCAGCATGAGTTGATGCGTGACGGTATAATCCTTCTAATTTAAGACTAATGTCTAAAAGTTTAGATATGGAGTCATCGTTTTTTTTTAAATTTTGTAGTTTACTTTCGTTATTTATTGCATCATTTAGAGATATTGGATTAGCTGGATTATATGGAATCATTTTAGCTATGTTATCTACTTGACTATAAGGAAGTTGAAGAACTCTACCAACATCTCTTACAACATTTCGAGGTTGTAATGTGCCAAATGTAATAATTTGGGATACTTTCTTTTTTCCATACTTTTTAGCTACATATTTTAATACCTCATCTCTTTTTTCCTGACAAAAATCGATATCAAAATCAGGAAGGGTGACTCTATCTGGATTTAGAAACCTTTCAAAAAGCAAATCATATTTTATAGGATCTAAGTTTGTAATTCCTAATGTCCATGCAACAAGTGATCCTGCGCCAGAACCCCTGCCAGGGCCTACTGGTATTTTTTTTCTTTTTGCCCATGAAATAAAATCTGAAACAATTAAAAAATATCCTGAATAACCTGTTTTTTTTATAATATTTATTTCATAATTTAATCTTTCTTCGTATTTTTTTTTATCAAATTTATTATTTTCGTTCTTCTTTTTTTTCAATATTTTTTTATTTAAACCTTCATGTGATAATTTATAAAGTTCATTATTTTCATTATCAATAGAATTAAGAAATTTTGGTAGTCTAGGCTTAGAAGATTCAAGCATAAAAGAACATTTTTTTGCTATTAATAAAGTATTAGAAATAGATTCCGGAATATCTTGAAATATTTTTATCATTTCGGAAGGGGATTTAAAAAAAAACTCTTTTGAAATTGAATTTCTTTTAGGATTTGATAATTTATCAATATTTTTTATGCATAATAATGCGTCAGTTGCTTCATGCATTTTTATATCAGAAAAATAATTATTGTTAGTAGCAACTACTGGCAAATTGAATTTACTGGCTACAGATAAAAAAAAGTGTTCAGTTTTTTTTTCATCTTCAAGTCCTGATCTAGATAATTCGATGAAAAAATTTTCTTTATAAATTGAATTTAAGTTAATAAGTATTTTTTCAGCTGTTAATGTATTTTTAGAGAGTATAGATTTTCCTATTGGACCATTTGCACCTCCAGACAAACAAATTATTCCTTCATTATTTTTTTCAAGATCGTTTAAATTTATTAAATTATTTTCATCATTACTATAATATTTAGTCATTAAATTGATTATATTTTTGTAGCCTTCGTAATTTTTTATTAATAACAAAATGTTTGATGGTAATTCCAAATCATCTATTTTTCCTAATTCTAAATTAATTCCTAAAATTGGTTGAATGCCATTTTTTTGTGCTTCTAATGAAAATTCAAAAGCACCGAATAAATTTTGCTTATCTGTTAAAGCTATAGCGGGCATTTGATATTTTTTACATAAATTAATTATTTCATTAATTTTAAATGAACTTTCTAATAAGGAATAATTTGAGTACTGTCTTAAATGTATAAATGTTTTCATTAATTAAATAATTTTTCCTTCAGATATCTTTACTATTTTATCAAATTTTTTTGTTATTGATAAGTTATGAGTTGCGATAATAAAAGAAATATTATAATGATTAACCATATCCTTAATTATTTTAACAACGTTTTCGCTATTCTTTTTATCTAGATTCCCAGTTGGTTCGTCAGCTAAAATAATTTTGGGCCTATTCGCAATAGCACGTAAAATAGAAACTCTTTGTTTTTCACCTCCAGATAACTCTCTAGGTTTATTGTACAATCTTTTTGAAAGACCTAAATCTGATAAAAGATTTTTTGCTCTTTTTCTTGCATTATCAAAGCCAGAACCATTAATTAATTGTGGAATAATAACATTTTCTAATGCAGAAAAACTATCAAGTAAATAAAAATTTTGGTAAACAAAGCCAATATGTTGTTTTCTTATAAAATTTTTATCTTCTTCCGATAAATGATCGCATTTTTTTCCATTTATAATAATTTCTCCTTTGGTCGGACTGTCAAGTAAGCCGGCAATTTGTAACAATGTTGTTTTTCCTGAACCTGATGGTCCTAATAAACAAATACATTGACCATCAGATAAATCAAAATTTATATTATTTAATGCAACAATATTCTTTCTTGGTTCAATAAATTCTTTAGTTATATTTTTTAATTTTAAAACTGTTGGCATTTTTTTTTTACTCTTTCCTTATTAAATCTATAGGGTTATTTTTTGAAGCCACCCAAGCTGGAAGAAAACTAGCAATAAAACATATTAAAAGACTTATTAGAACAACATATGAAACCTCATTATGATCAATTTTGGCAGGTAAATTAGATAAGAAATATATTTCTGAAGAAAAGAGTTCGGTATTTGTAAAATTTTCTAGAAAATTTTTAAGAGTATTAATATTTAAAACAAAAAATATTCCAAAAAAAGTGCCGATTAAAGTTCCAAAAAAACCAATTACAGCTCCATTTAAAAAAAATATTTTCATAATCGTACTCTGACTAGCTCCCATTGTCCTTAAAATAGCTATATCGATTTGTTTATTTTTAACTAACATAATTAAACTGGATATAATATTAAAAGCTGCGACTAAAATTATTAAACTCAATATTAGAAACATCACATTTTTTTCAGTTTGTATAGCATTGAAAAAAGCTTCATTAGAAAATCTCCAATCGTATAATTGATAATTTGATAAATTTGTTTTGCTTAATTTCTCTTTAAAATTATCTATTGAATTAATATCGTAAAATTCTAATTGGAAATATGGTTTATTTTCATTCGTTAAAAATAACTTATTTGCATCAAAAAAACTTATAAATACCAGATTATTATCATAAGTATACATTCCAGAGTCAAAATAACCTCCAATTGTAAAAGTTTTTACTTTTGGGATATTTCCAAAGGGTGTGGAGGATATTTTTGGAATTATTAATTTAAATTTATCTCCAATTTGTAAATTTAATCTTTCCATTAATTTTAGTCCAATTATTACAGAATTATTTTCAAAATTAAATTTTTTACTAATTTCCATTTTTTTTTTATCATTTTTTAAATCTATAAGATCTTTCTTATTAATACCTTTTATAATTATTCCAGTTGATTGTTTATTTGATGATAAAAGACCTTGTCCATCTATTATCTTTCTAAAGACTTTTACATCGTTATTAGAATTTAAAAAATTTTCAAATTGGCTTTCATTAAAGTCTTTATTATAAAAATGGATATTTAAATGACCATTGATTCCAATTATTTTATCTAATAATTCTATTTTAAATCCATTCATTACTGACATAACTATAATTAAAGTACCAACACCTAAAACTATTCCTAAAAAAGAAAATAAAGATATTATTGAAACCATTGTATTGTTTTTACTTGGTTTCAAATATCTTAAAGCAATGAACAAAGATGGAAAATTAGAAATCATAAATTAAATTTTTTTTATTATCTCATTCATATTTTTTATTTTTATCTTTATAATTTTTTTTGTTTTTCTATTTTTTATCTCAACACTATTTTCTTTTAAAGAATTTTCACCTAAGATAATTTGTGATGGAACGCCTATTAAATCTATGTTGGCAAATTTTTCTCCAGGTCTTTCATTAGTATCATCATACAAGACGTCAATATTATTTTTTTTGAGATAATCATAAAGTTTATCTGCAATTCTAATTAATTCTTTATTTTTATTGTTTAAATTTATTAATCCTACATTAAATGGAGAAATATTTTTTGGCCATATAATACCTTTTTCATCGTGGGAGGACTCTATAATAGCTGCAACTAATCTTGAAATACCAATTCCATAAGAACCCATTTCCACATTAATTTTTTGTCCTTTTTCATTTAAAACATATGCATCAAATTTGTCTGAATATTTAGTGCCAAAATAAAAAATATGTCCTATTTCAATACCCTTTGTTTTAATAAGCTTGCTTGCATCTAAATCTTGTTTTTTTTTGTATTCATCTTTTGTTACAGAATATAAATTTCTTAATAATTTAAATGAATTTTTTGTATTTAAACTATTAATATCACCAATCTTTTTATCATAATATATATCTGTATCACCAGATTTACTTATTAAGTGGAATTCGTGGCTCAAATCACCACCCATAGCACCAGGGTCAGCCTTAACAGGAATGACATTGATGCCGATTTCATTGAAGATTTCTAAATAACATTTAAACATATTATCATAAGACTTCTCTGCATCATTTTTTGAGATATCAAATGAATAATTGTCTTTCATTAAAAATTCCCTACATCTCATTACACCGTAACGCGGTCTAATTTCATCTCTAAATTTCCATTGTATCTGGTAGAGGTTTTTTGGTAAATCTTTATAACTATTTATATATTCTTTAAAAATTTCAGTTATTAATTCTTCATTAGTTGGTCCATATAAAAGTTCTTTTTTATTTCTATCACGAAATTTAAGCATTTCCGGACCATAGTCATTATATCTTTCACTTTTTTTCCAAATACTTGATGATTGTATAGTAGGCATTAATAATTCCTGACATCCATATAAATTATGAAATTTTCTTATAATACCTTCTATTTTTTTTAATACTTTTAAGCCTAATGGAAGCCATGCATATATTCCTGACGTAGTTTGTTTAATCATCGACGACTTAATCATTAATTTATGTGAAATTAAAGTAGCATCGGATGGAGCATCTTTGCGTGGTTTTAAAAAATAATGCGATAATCTCATTTAATTAATAATTATACTGAAAAGAAAAAATTTGTTTTTTTATAATAAAAAATACTAATAACCATAAAACAAAAGCTATTAATGAAGTTATTATAAACTTTTTTAAAATTTGTGGATTTTGAGGTGCTCCTTCAGCGTGTCCTTTTTCTACTTTATCCTGTTTTCTAATACCTATTGGCAATATTGTAAACACAACTATCCACCATATTATTATATATATTAAGAAACCTTTTAGAAATTCGATCACTACTATTCTTCTTCTAATTCAATTAATGTTCCACAAAATTCTTTTGGATGTAAAAATAAAATTGGTTTGTTATGTGAACCTGTTGTTGGTTTACCGGTTCCTAAAATTGTTACTTTTTTATTGTTTAAATTTTCTAAAGATTTGTTAATATCTGAAACTTCTAAACATATATGATGCATCCCTCCATCAGGATTTTTTTCTAAAAATTTTATTATTGGTGAATTTTTTCCATAAGGTTCCATTAATTCAATTTTGGTATTTTCTAACTCAACAAAAACAACGGTTACTCCCTGTTCTGGATAGCTTTTAGGGTCTGAAACAACAGCATTAAAATTTTGTTTATATATTTCTTTTGCTTTTTTTACGTCTGGTACAACTATTGCAATATGATTTAATCTTTTTAGCATATTTTATATTTCTAAATTCTTATTATATGTATTTGTATTATAGGATTCATATCTAAAGCTTTTCTAAAAAATTTTTGTGAAAAAGATTTAATTTTTTCCTTTAATAATATTTCTATAATTTTTTTATTTTTAAATTCCTTTATAAAATAATTAATATTGCCAGTTAAACTTTTTCCAAAATTTTTGATATTTTCATCATTAAAAAAACCTTTACTAGATATTACTGGTTTTGAAACAATTTTATTACTTTTATTTATTACTAATGAAATTAATATACTTCCATTATAAAGCATTTTTTTTCTATTTTTGATTGCTTCTTCATTTATATGTATAATTTTTTTTCCATCTAACATAAGGCGCCCTGATGGAACTGAGCCAAGTACTTTAGGTTCACCTGGAGCAATTTTTAATAATAAACCATTTTTAAGAATTATTCCTGTTTTTACGCCACATTGCTTAGCTATTTCAACATTGCTCTTTAAATGATGGTATTCACCATGTACAGGAATTACGATTTTTGGTTTTATCCAATTGTACATTTTTTTTAACTCTTCAACATAAGGATGGCCAGATACATGAACAAATTCATCGGATTCCGTAACTACATTAATATTTCTTTCTTTTAGTTCATTTTGTACTTTTGTTATTGCTCTTTCATTGCCAGGAATTACCTTTGATGAAAAAATGACTGTATCATCAGATTCTAAAAAAATATTTTGATGCATATCATTTGCTATTCTTGATAAAGCCGCTCTCGGTTCTCCTTGAGAACCAGTGCATATTAAAAGAACTTGATCTTTTGGATAAATCATAACTTCTTTTTCATCAAGGAAAGGTTTAATGTTTTTTAAATATCCTGTATCTAATGCTGCCTTATACATCGACCATAATGATCTTCCACATAAAGCTGCGATTCTTCCTGATTCATTTGCAATATGTGCAAATGTTTCTAATCTTGCCAAATTACTTGCGAAACTTGTTATAGCAATTCTATTAGAAGTTTTTTTAATTATTTTTATAAGACTTTCTCTTAGTTTTTCTTCGGAACCCGAATGCCCTTCAACATTAGAATTAGTTGAATCGCTAACAATAGCAAGTACTCCTTTATTTCCAAAAGATTTTATTTTTTCATGATTAAAATTTCTGCCAACTAATGGTTTTGGATCAATTTTCCAATCACCTGTATGAAAAATATTACCAAATTTAGTTTTAATACCTAAAGCGTTTGGTTCTGGTATTGAATGAGTTGTAGATATTACATCAATTTCAAAAGGACCTAGTTTAAAATTACTATCTAGAGAAATATTTTTTAAGAATTTTGGGCTAATTTTCAATTCCTTTAAATTTCTTTTTAAAACTGCAGATGCAAAAGGAGTTGCATAGACTGGGCATTGTAATTGGGGCCATAAATATCCTACTGCACCAATGTGATCCATATGTGCATGAGTTATTATTATTCCTAAAAGATTTTTTTTATTTTTTTTAATAAATTCGGGGTTTGGTAGAATTATATCAATACCAGGAGTTTCTTCAGAATTTCCAAAAGTAATTCCTAAGTCAACGATAATCCATTTACCTCCTGTACCATATAGATAAAAATTCATACCTATTTGGCCAACACCTCCAATAGGAGAAAATACTAGCTCATTTTGTGGTACATATGTATTAATTAAATTATCAGTTAATTTCTGCATTATAATTTAATTTAAAAATTTCAATCAAGCCATGTATTGTTAAATTTTCATTTACAGTATTAATTAAATTTATATCTTTTGAAATAATCTTAGATAAACCTCCAGTGGAAACGCAAAATAGTTTCTTTTTAAATTTAGTTTGTATTTTTTTTATTATATAAGTCACTAAACCGATATATCCCCAATATAATCCATTTTGGATTGCATTCTTAGTATTTTTTCCAATAATACTATTGATCTTTTTAAATTTTACTAATGGTAATTTCGATGTTTTACTAAATAAATTTTGAAGAGATAAATTAATACCTGGAGTTATCAATCCACCAACGTAATTGCCAGAATTATTAATAACATCAAATGTAGTAGCAGTACCAAAATCAATTACCAATGTTGGCGCATTGTAAAGTGATTTAACAGCAACAGTATTTACAATTCTATCTGCTCCAACTTGGTTTTTATTTGTTAAATTAATTTTTATGTTCAGCTTAGTTTTGTTAAATGAAACAAAATGAGGATTTTCCTTTAAAAAAAAAACACAGGTTTTTTTTAAATTATAATTAATTTCAGGAACAACGGATGAAATAATACATTTTATTTTTTTTTGTGTTCTTAAAATTTTTTTTATTTCTTTAAATTTTTTAAATAAAAAAAAATTTTTTTTTTTTATAACAATCGTTTTAAATCTTTTAATTTTAAAAATTTTAAAGTTTTGAATTATTGCAACTACAATATCTGTATTACCAACATCTATTACAAAAAAATTGTTAATATTCACGTAATTTGATCTCCATAAAAAAGTTCTTTTGTTTCTTTGCTTGTTTTTAATTTAATTCCGCCATTTATTAACAAATCTAATATTTTACCTTTTATATAATTGTTTTGATATTTAACAACAATTTTATTATTTTTTTTATATACATTTGATATCCAATTTTTTTTTATAAAATTAAATCCTTTTATTTTCCAAAATTCATAATTTCTAAAAAATCTTTGTAAAAATGAATCAATAAAATCATCTTTTCTGACATAAATTTTTTCTTTATTTAGTGATGTAATTTTAAATTCTTTAGTATTTAAATTTGGTGATTTTTTTATATTTAATCCTATCCCTATAATAACCCACTTTATTTTTTTATTTACAAAAGAAGAAGTTTCTACTATGACACCAGCAATTTTTTTTTTATTTAAAAGAATATCGTTTGGCCACTTATATTTAATATTTATATTACTTTTTATTTTTTTTAAAGTATCACCTAAAGTTATTGAAGTCATAAATGAAAGTTGATTTACTTCATTTATACTACATTTTGGTTTTACTAAAATAGATAAATGTATATTACCTTTGTAAGAAAACCATTTAGCATTTCTTCTACCATAACCATCAGTTTGATTATCAGCACTTAAGCATAAATTATTGATATTTATTTTTGATGAAATCATTTTCTTGATTTCCAAGTTAGTGCTTTTAACAGTTTTTAAATTTATTAAATTATATTTTTTTTTCATCAATTACTGATTAATGAGGCTGCGTTAATAATTTCTAAAAAATCAGAAAGAAATATTATCAAAAATATACTTATAATTAAGGTAACAACAATTATTAATTTAGAAATTGTAGATATATTTATATAAATATCATTTATTGGTTTATCAAAAAAAATAGTTTTAATAATTTTGATATAATAAAATGCTGAAATAATAGATGTTAAAACTGCAATTATAGCTAATAAATACAATTTACTTTCTATTGCAGAAATTAAAATATATAACTTTCCAAAAAAACCGGATAAAGGTGGTAATCCTGCTAAAGAAAAAAACAAAATAACAAAACTAAAAGATAAAAAGGAATTTTTTTTTAATAAACCAGAAAAACTTTTAATATTTTCCAAGTAATATCCATCAACCTTATTTTTTAAGCATAGTATGCATGTAAAAATTCCTAAAACATTAACCATATATATTGAAATATAAAGTTGGACACTTTTAATTCCTATCTGATTAGCAGTTAATATACCTATTAAAATAAAACCCATATGATGAATGGAACTATAAGCTAAAAGTCTTTTAATATTAGTTTGATTCAAAGCTGCTATAGAACCTAGAACCATTGAAGCTATAGAAACTAAATATATGATTTGAAACCAAGCATCGGAATAATTTCCGAATGGTATGTTTAAAAATTTTATTAAAAAACCTATAGCTCCAATTTTTGGAACAGTAGTAAAATAAGCTGTTATTGATGTGGGTGATCCTTCATACACATCAGGTGCCCACATATGAAATGGCACAACGGCAATTTTAAAAAATAAGCCACATAAAATTAAAACGAAACCAATGTTAAGAATTAAAAAATTTTCATTATTTTCTAATGATAGATTTATTGATTTGGAAATTTCATAAAAATCAGTTGCATTAGTAAATGCGTAAATTATAGATAAACCATATAATAATATTCCAGAAGATAACGCGCCAATTATAAAATATTTAACTCCAGATTCAGAGGACTTTATATCATATTTTCTATATGCAGCTAAAATATATAGGCAAATACTTTGCAATTCTAAACCAAGATACATTGACATAATATTTCTTGAAGAAATTAGTATTAAGATTCCAGCTAAAGATATTAAAATTAAGAAAAAAAATTCAGGTTTAAGTATATCTAAATCTTTTAAATAGTTATATGAAATATAAGTTATTATTATTGTTCCAGTAAATGCTAAAATTTTAAAAAAAAGTGTATATAAATCATTATTTAGTAAATTATTAAATGAGTTTGTTCCAACATCTACAATGTATATAGAACAATAAAAAGAAGAAATTAATGAAACAAGAGTGATATAAAGTATTTTCTTATTTGACTCTTTGCTGTTAGTAAAAATAATCCCATACAATAAAATAAAAATAGAGCCAAAAATTAAAATAATTTCTGGCGAAAATAATTTAACATCACTTAATTGCATTTTTTTTAATTAATAATTAATTTATTTGTAGATAATTCATAAACACTAATCAACAAATTTGGATATATTCCTAATATAATAATCAACAATAAAAAAATAAAAAAAACTAATGTATCTTTGGTATTCAAATCACTAATACCAGTATAATTATTATTTCCAAAACAAACACGATTGTATAACCATAAAATATAACAAGGTGAAAGTATAATTCCGAATGCTGCAAGAAAAGATATTAAAAAATTAATTTTAAATGCTCCTAGTAAAACTAAAAATTCACCAATAAATCCTGTTGTTCCCGGAAAAGAAACTGCTCCTAAACAATAAACCAAGAAAAAAATTGAAAATATAGGCATTTGTTTCCACAAACCACCGAAGTCATCAATATTTTTTGTCTGCATTCTATCAATTAAACTGCCTGCAGATAAAAAAAGTGCTGCTGAAATGAGGCCGTGACTGATCATTTGAAAGACTGCTCCTTGTAACCCCTCTAAGTTTCTGGAAAAAATACCTAAAGTAACAAATCCCATGTGAGCTACTGAAGAATATGCAATTAATTTTTTTATATTTTTTTGAGATAATGCAAGTATTGAAATATAAATAATTGAAATTAAACTTAATATAAAAATAAAAGGTGTAAAAAAATCAGAAGCCTCTGGAAATAAAGGAAGTGAAAATCTTAAAAAACCATAACCTCCTAATTTTAATAAAATTCCAGCTAATATTACTGATCCTGCAGTTGGAGCTTCTACATGAGCGTCGGGTAACCATGTATGGAAAGGCCACATAGGAATTTTAATTGCAAATGAAGCAAAAAAAGAAAGAAATAACCATATTTGTAAAGTAAATGGAATATTTGTTTTCATTAATAAAGTAAGATTGCTAGTTCCAGAATATAAATATAGAGTTAATATTCCTAACAACATAAGTAAGGAACCAAAAATGGTAAATAAAAAAAATTTGTAAGATGCGTAAATTCTATTTTTACCTCCCCAAATTCCTATAATTAAAAAAAGAGGAATTAATGATCCTTCAAAAAAAATAAAGAAGATAAATAAATCTAAAGATGCAAATAATCCAATAAGAAAACACTCAATTATTAAAAAAGATACTATAAAATAGCTAGTGTGGTCTTTAATTTTGTTCCAACTGGTAATGATACAAATCGGTATTAAGAAAGTAGTTAAAAGAATAAATGATAAAGAAATTCCATCAATTCCAAGATAATAATAAATACCCAAATCATCTATTATTTTAAAGTTTTCAATAAATTGAAATTGACTTTCAGTTTTATCAAAAGAGTAAAGTAAAATTAATGATAAAATAAAATTTATAATTGATGTCCAAAGCCCTATTTCTTTTACTTTATTTTCATAGGATTTATCATTTTTATTTATTAGTAATATTATTAAAGATCCTAAAAATGGAAAAAAAATCAATAATGATAATATTGGAATATTTGACAATTTTTAATACTAAAGAAAAAAAATAATAAAAGAAATTAATATTGTCATTCCGATAACAAAAGAAAATACATAATGATAAATATAGCCTGTTTGTAAATTGCTGAAAAATTTTGATATATTTTTCGTTGATAAAGCTAAAGCATTTGGTCCTAATCTATCAATTAGGCCAATATCTATTTTTTTCCATAAATTTTCAGATAATTTAATTATATTTTTAACAAATAAATAATTATAAAATTCGTCAAAGTACCATTTATTTAAAAGAAATTGATAAAGTAAGTTGAATTTTTTCTTTAAAAACAAAATCAAATTTTGTTTAAAAAAATATAAATAAAAAATTAAAAATATTCCAAAAAAAGCAAAAATTGTTGGAATAAAATTAATTAAATAATTCTTGTGATGCAAATCAACACCAGAAAGATTTGCAACATTTGAGTTTATCCATAACTGAACATATTTATCACTAATAAAAAAATCTTTAAAAAGATAACCAGAAAAAATAGCAAAAAAACCAAGTAATATAAGTGGCAATAAAATGTAAAATGAAGATTCTTTAACTTTATTGTATTGAGCGTTTGAAAATTTTAATGATCCATGAAAAACATAATAAATTAATCTAAATGAATATGCGGCTGTAAGTGATACAGTAATAATAGATATAAAATAAACGTATTTAGATAAAAATAAATCAGATGTTAAACCAGAATTAATTATGGCCTCTTTTGAATAATATCCAGAAAAAAAAGGAATGCCTGAAAGAGCCAAACTTCCAATTATCATAATAAAATAAGTTAGAGGAAGTTTTTTCCATAATTTTCCCATTTTTTTAATATTTTGTTCGTGATTTAATGCTTGTATAACGGATCCGGCACCTAAAAAAAGTAAAGCTTTAAAAAAAGCATGTGTAACAAGATGAAAAATAGCTAAATTATACAGAGAAAAACCAGCTGCAATAAACATGAATCCTAATTGACTACAAGTAGAATATGCAATAATTCTTTTTATATCATTTTGAGTTAAAGCAACAGAAGCTGCAAAAATTGCAGTTAGAGAACCTATAAAAATTAAAAAATTTGATGCAAAAATAGAATTATTGAAAAATAAAGACATTTTACAAATTAAAAAAACACCTACAGTAACCATAGTTGCAGCATGGATTAGGGCAGATACAGGTGTGGGGGCTTCCATTGCATCAGGCAACCATGTATGAAAACCTATTTGAGCAGATTTAGCCATAGCACCTAAAATTAGAAACAAACAAATAATATTTATTGCATCTACGTCAAAAAATAAAAAATTATATTTAATTCCACCGTAGTTATTAAAATTAGAAAAAATATTTGTAAAGGTTATCGAATTAAAAGTTAAGTAAATTAAAATAATTCCTAATATAAAAAACATATCACCTACTCTATTTACAATAAATGCTTTTAACGCGGCGTTACTAGCAGATTCTTTATAAAACCAAAAACCTATTAGTAAGTAGGAACACAAACCTACTCCTTCCCAACCTAGATACAGCTGAAGTAAATTTCCTGAAGAAACTAAAATAAGCATAAAAAAAGAAAATAAATTTAAATAACAAAAAAAACGGGCTATAGATTTATCTTCTTTCATATAACCAATTGAATAAAATTGAACTAAAGCTGAAATAATATTTACTATAAAAATCATTGTGGAGGTTAAGAAGTCAATGTTTATTGTCCAACTAGAGATTAAATTTCCAGAATTAAGCCAATTAAATAAATAAATTTCAAAGGTATCGTTAGTATTTATAATTTCCTTAATAAGTAGAAATGAAAAAAAGGTCGCCAAAAAAATATTAAAGGTTGAAATATAAACTAAAATTTTTTTGTTAATAAAATTAGAAAGAAAAATAAAAATAAAAAAACTTATTAAAGGTAAGAAAACTGGAAGTAAGTACATTTTATCCTTTTAAGGTATCAATATCATCAATATGTATTGAATCTCTTTTTCTAAAGAAAATTACTATTATCGCTAAACCAACAGCTGCTTCTGCGGCAGAAACACTTAAATTAAAAAAAACAAATATTTGACCGGTAATATCTTTATAATAATTTGAGAAAGAAACAAAATTTATATTTGCTGAAAAAAGTATTAATTCTATGGACATCAACAAAACTATCAAATTTTTTCTATTTAAAAAAACGCCTATTAAACCGATTGTAAATACAATTATTGAAAGATATAAGTAATATATAATAGGAATTTCCATTTGCTTATTTTTTTAAAATTTGCTTATAAATATTCTGCTTTTTTATCCCCTCTCTTTTTCTAATAGTTAAAAAGATTGCACCTATCATAGCAACCAGAAGAATTATGCCGGATATTTGAAACAGTAAGAAATAATCGGTATATAAAATATTTCCTATTATTTTTGTATTATCCAATATTTGGCTACTTATATTATTGTCAATGGAGCTTGTTTGCACAAAATTTAATTTTGATTGACTAACTACATAAAATAATTCTAATAAAATTATAAACCCAACAAATAATCCTATCGGTAAATAATTTAAAAAAGTTTGTCTCAATTTAGTAATATTTATATCTAGCATCATAATAACAAATAAAAAGAGGACTGCCACAGCACCAATATAAACTATAAGAACTACCATTGCTAAAAATTCCGCATTAGAAAACAAAAAAAGAATTGAAGTGTTAAAAAATACAAGTATTAAAAATAAAACAGAATGAATAGGATTCTTTGATATTATTACTAATAATGAAGAAGTAATAATTATTATTGATACAATAGAAAATAAAAAAGTAGTCAAAATTAATTTATAAAAAAATTTTTATCTATACTTTGAATCTAAATCCAATCTTTCTTTTATTTCATTTTCCCACATATCGCCGTTTTTTAAAAGTTTTTCTTTATCGTATAGTAGTTCAGATCTAGTTTCTGTAGAATATTCAAAATTAGGACCTTCTACAATAGCATCGGTTGGACAAGATTCTTCACATAAACCACAATATATACATTTAGTCATATCAATATCATATTTTGTTGTGATCCTAATACCATTCTTATCAGCAGGTCCTGTTTCAATCGTAATAGCTTGGGCAGGACAAACTGCTTCACATAATTTACATCCAATACATCTTTCTTCGCCTGAAGGATATCGTCTTAACGCATGTTCACCTTTAAACCTAGGACTTAAAGGACCCTTTTCATTAGGATAATTTAAAGTTACGCGTCTCTTAAAAAAATATTTAAACGTGGTAATTAATCCAATTATTATATCCCTAAATAATGCAATTTTTAATATTCTAAAAAAAATTTTTTTATACATATTTAAAGAAAACTAAAAAAGTAGATGTTAAAAATAACCATAATAGTGATAATGGTAAAAAGACCTTCCATCCAAGTCTCATTAATTGATCATATCTAAATCTAGGAAGTGTTGCCCTAATCCAAAAGAATAAAAATACAAAAAAAGATACTTTAAGAAAAAACCATATATAACCAGGAACATAATAAAATAATTCTAAATCAAATGGGGGTAGCCAACCACCAAAGAAAAATATCGTGGTCATAGCACTCATCAGGACAATATTTGCATATTCACCTAAAAAAAACAAAGCAAAAGGAAATGAGGAATATTCAACATGATATCCAGATACAAGTTCAGCCTCGGCTTCAGGTAGATCAAAAGGAGCTCTGTTAGTCTCAGCTAGGGTAGATATAAAAAAAATAACCATCATTGGAAAATGAGGTATAAAATACCATAAATTTTTTTGAGCTAAGACAATTTCTGTTAAATTTAATGAACCTGCAGATAATAGAACGCTAATAATTATTAATCCAATTGATACTTCGTATGAAATCATTTGAGCAGTAGAACGCATTGCGCCTAAAAAGGCGTATTTAGAATTACTTGCCCAACCAGCCATTATTATTCCGTAAACACTTAATGATGATACAGCAAATAAATATAAAACACCTACATTAATATTTGATAAAACAACACCTTTGTCGAAAGGAATTACCGCCCAACCAATTAAGCTTAATACAAATGTAATAATAGGAGCAATTAAAAAAAGATATTTATCTGAGCCATAAGGAATAATAATTTCTTTTGTTAATAATTTTATGCCATCAGCAACAGGTTGCAATAAACCTAAGGGACCAACTACATTAGGGCCTCTTCTTAATTGCATACCTGCAATTACTTTTCTCTCAATATAAGTTAATAAAGCTACAAATATTAATAATGGGATTATTATCAAAAATATTTTTGAAATTATAATTAAAGTATCATAAAACATTCTATTTATTATTTCCTTTTAATTCTTTTGAACAATTGTTCATCACTTTTGATGATTTTGTTATAGCATCTGTTAAATAAAAATCATCTATTGGTAAATTAAATTTTTCGTTAAGCAATTCTCCTTTTTTACCAAATTTAAAAAATTTATTTTCTATATTTTCTTTTTGTGATGAAGAAAAATTAATATTTTCTTTAATTAATCTTTTTCTAACATCATCAACACTGTAATATTCAAATTTCTTCTTCAATTTTTTTCCAATAGAAACAATTATTTTCCAATCTTCTTTAGCTAGCCCCGGAGGGTTGCACGCTTTAAAAGTTGTTTGTACTTTTCCTTCCGTATTTACATATGTAGCATTTTTTTCACTATAAGTTGATCCTGGTAAAACTACATCAGAGTGTTCCGCTCCAAAATCTCCATGATGTCCTTGATATATAACAAAAGAATTTGTTAATTTTTTAACATCAATTTGATCAACACCTAATAAGTAAATAAGTTCTAATTTATTTTGATTAGATAATGAATAGAGTTTATCGAGGTTAAAATTATAATTCTTAGAATAAAATTTTAAATCCAGCGCACCTACTCTTGATGCAGCATAATGAAGACAATTAAAACCATTCCAAACAATCTTATTTTTTTTTCTTTGTATAACTGGAAAATTAATACATAAATTATAAATATAATATAAAATTGATTGGGAGTCTTTTCTTGTAAAAATATTATCTCCAATAATAATAATTGGTTTTTTTGCCTTTCCTAATTTTTTTGATAATAAGTTTTTTTTATTTATAGTGTCAATTAATATAGATGGATTATCATCTAAAAATTTGCATGGATAATTTAAATCAAATTTTGGTCCAATTGAAAAAATTTCGTAGTTACCTTGAAGATATCTTTTTCTAATTCTTGCATTTAATATAGCCGCCTCTTTTCTTGGATTTGTTCCTATTAAAAGACAAAAATCTGAATCTTCAATTCCACTAATACCACTATTAAATGTATAAGCGATACGCGGTATTGATTTATAACATGCATTATTTTGTGAACATAAAAAATTATCAGATCCTAGCATATTAAAAAGGTCTTTTAATAATACAATACTTTCACAATCAACTTGGTTGCCTATAACAGCAGCCATTTTTTTTCCTTGTATTTTTTTAACATTTTTTTCAATAAAATCTAATGCCTCACCCCATGTACATTCTTCTAATACATTTTTTTTTTTTATAAATGGTTTGTCTATTCTATTAAATTTTAACCCATCATATGAAAATCGTGTTTTATCCGAAATCCATTCTTCATTAATTTCCTCATTAACTATAGGAAGAACCCTCATAACCTCATTATTTCTGGTATCCAATCTAATACTTGAGCAAACTGCATCAGAAACATCTATTGACTCAGTTTTATTTAATTCCCAAGGTCTTATTGTCAAAGAAAATGGTTTTGAAGTCAAAGCTCCCACTGGACATAGATCTATCATATTTCCAGATAACTCTGAGGATAAAGTTTTATCTAAATAAGATGTTACTTCCATATCTTCTCCCATTCCAATTGCTCCGAGCTCAGGAGTTCCCGCTACTTCTGTTGCAAAACGTATACACCTAGTACAGTGAATACATCTTGTCATTACTGTCTTAATTAAAGGGCCAAAGTTTTTTTCTTTAACAGCTCTTTTATTATAAGCAAAACGACTTTTATCCTTTCCATAACTCATAGCAATATCTTGCAAGTCACATTCACCTCCTTGATCACAAATAGGGCAATCCAATGGGTGGTTAATTAAAAGAAATTCCATAACGCCATTTCTTGCTTTTTTTACCATATTTGTAGTGGTTTTGATTTTCATTCCTTCAGTGCATGGAACGCTACATGAGGCAACTGGTTTAGGGTTTCCTTCAACTTCAACCAAGCACATTCTACAATTTCCTGCAATGGATAATTTTTCATGATAACAAAAAATAGGAATTTCAATTCCTAGTTTTTGACACGCCTGTAAAATTAAAGTACCTGATTCAACTTTAATTTTTTCATTATCTATTGTAATTTCTATCATTAAGCAACTTCCTTTTTTACATTATTATTCTTTTGAAGTTTTTGTACAATTAGATGCCTAAAGTTTTTTATTAATCCTTGAATCGGCCATGCAGCAGCATCACCAAGAGCACAGATAGTATGTCCTTCAACTTCTTTAGATACTTCATATAAAGTATCAATTTCATCTATTGATCCTTGACCTTTGCAAAATCTTTCCATTACTCTCCACATCCAGCCGGCACCTTCTCTACATGGGGTACATTGCCCGCAACTCTCATTTTTATAAAATCTTGATATTCTAGAAATAGCTTTTAATAAATCAGTAGATTTGTTCATTACAATAACTCCTGCTGTTCCTAAATTAGAATTAACTTTTTCAAGACTGTCAAAATCCATGTGAACATCGTCACAAACTTTTTTAGGTATTAATGGTACAGAAGATCCGCCAGGGATGACTGCTAACAAATTATTCCAACCTCCAATTACCCCTCCAGCATACTTTTCTATTAATTCCTTAAGAGGAATTCCCAATTCTTCTTCTACATTACAAGGTTTGTTAACGTGACCGGAAATACAAAAAATTTTTGAACCAGTATTATTCGGTTTCCCAAGTGAAGAAAACCATGCGCTGCCTCTTTTTAAAATATCTGGTACAACCGCTATTGTTTCTACATTATTAATAATTGTTGGACATCCATATAAACCAACGATGGCGGGAAATGGTGGTTTAAGTCTAGGTTGAGCTTTTTTTCCTTCTAAGCTTTCTAGCATTGCAGTTTCTTCTCCTGCTATATATGCTCCAGCACCTCTATGTAAGTAAATATCAAAATCCCAACCTGAGTTACAAGAATTTTTTCCTATAAGTTCATCTTTATATGCTTCATCTATAGCATCTTGTAATATATTAGCTTCGTTATAAAATTCACCTCGGATGTATACATAACAAGTATGTGCACCAACAGCAAAGCCTGATAATAAACATCCTTCTATAAGTTTATGAGGTTCATATCTTATTATATCTCTGTCTTTACATGTTCCAGGTTCACTTTCATCAGCGTTAACAACTAAATATTTTGGAAGTTTTGATTTTTCTGGTATAAATGACCATTTTAATCCAGTTGGAAATCCGGCGCCTCCTCTTCCTCTTAAATCTGACAATCTTATTTCATTAATTGCCCAACTAGACCCACGTTGAATAATTTTTTTTGTATTATTCCAACAACCTCTGCTTTTAGCTTCTTTTAATTTAAATGAATTATATCCATTCAAATTTGTGAAAATATGATCTTCATGTTTTAACATATTAAAAATTACTTTTTTAAATTTTTAACTATTTTTTTAATATCGTCCAATTTTAAATTTTCATAATAGTTATTATTAACTTTGATAACTGGAGCATCAATACATGCACCCAAACATTCAATTTCGTGTAATGAAAAGGATCCATCTTTAGTTACCTCACCTGTTTTAATATTTAAACCCTTTTCAAATTTTTTTAAAATAGAATCAGAACCTCTCAACATACAAGGGGTAGTAGTGCAAACACTTATGCAATGTTTACCAACTTTTTTTAGATTAAACATGTGATAAAATGTCGCTACCTCATATACATTGATTAAAGGTATTTTTAAATATTTTGATATGTATTCAATAGCAGATTTATTTAGCCAACCACCTAGTTGTTCTTGAGATAAATGTAAAAGTGGTAAAATTGCACTGCTAAGAAATTTTTTTGGATATTTTTTTATTATATTTTTTGCTTTTAGATCGTTTGAATTATTAAATTTAAATTTTAATTCAATAGTATCAGACATAAAATTACCTTTATCTATCTATCAATTTCACCAAACACAATATCCATTGAACCTAATATAGCAACGAGATCAGCTAACATATGTCCTTTAGAACAAAAATCCATTGCTTGTAAATGAGCAAAACCAGGTGCTCTTATTTTACATTTATAAGGTTTATTAGATCCATCAGAAACTAAATAAACACCGAACTCTCCTTTTGGTGCTTCTACTGATGTATAAGTTTCTCCTTTTGGCACTTTATATCCTTCAGTGTATAATTTAAAGTGATGTATTAAAGACTCCATTGATGTTTTCATTAACTTTCTTTTTGGAGGTGTAACTTTATTATTTTGTATCATTACATGTCCTTTAGGAATATTATCTATACATTGATGAATAATTTTTAAAGATTCTTTCATTTCTTCTACCCTTACGAAATATCTATCGTAACAATCCCCGTTTTTTCCAACCGGTATTTCAAAATCTAATTTATCATAAATTTCATAAGTTTCTTCTTTTCTCAAATCCCATTTAACACCAGAAGCTCTGAGCATAGGACCTGTAAAACCAAAATCTACAGCGTCTTCGGCAGACACAATACCTATATCTACAGTTCTTTGTTTAAAAATTCTGTTATCTGATACAAGATTCTCTAGATCCTCAATAAATTTTGGAAATTTAATTGCCCATTCTTTAATATCATTTAATAATCCATTTGGCATATCTCTATAGACTCCACCTGGCCTGAAATAATTTGCATGTAATCTAGCACCGCTTACTTTTTCGTAAAATTCCATTAATAATTCTCGTTGTTCAAAAGACCACAAAAAAGGTGTCATGGCACCAACGTCCATGGCCATAGCTGGCAAAGCAAGTAAATGATTTAATATTCTAGTAATTTCAGAAAATAGTACTCTAATATAACTAGCACGCAGAGGAGGTTCTATTTTTAGTAATTTTTCAACTGCTAAAGCGAATGCATGTTCTTGACACATCGGTGAAACATAATCTAATCTATCAAAATATGGAATTGCTTGTAAATAAGTTTTGTCTTCAATTAATTTCTCTGTACCACGATGTAATAAACCAATATGGGGATCGACTCTTTCAATTACTTCACCGTCCATTTCAAGAACCATTCTTAAAACACCATGCGCAGCAGGATGTTGTGGGCCAAAATTAATAGTGAGGGGTTTGATTTTAACTTCTTTCATTGGAAATTAAAATTAATTATCTGCTTTTTCATCCCCTGGTAAAGTACCACCTTCCCAAGGACTTAAAAAATCAAAATTTCTATAATCTTGTGTTAATTTTACTTTTGAATATTCAACTTTTTTCTTCCCTTCATCATATCTTAATTCTACAAATCCTGTTAAAGGAAAGTCTTTTCTTAACGGATAACCTTCAAAACCATAATCAGTTAAAATTCTTCTTAAGTCATTATTACCGTTAAATGATATACCGTACATATCCCAAACTTCTCGCTCGTACCAACCTGCAGATTTATAAAGATTTGAAATAGATGGAACAATTTCATTATCATTCAAAAAAATTTTAACTTTTATTCTTAAATGATTTTTTAAACTTAATAAAATATAAACTAATTCAAATCTTTTTGATCTTTGTGGATAATCAACAGCAGTAATATCCAATAACATCTCAAACTTTAAATCATCTATTTTCTTTAAATCATCAAGTAAATTGTAAATATTAGATATTTTAGTACATATTATTAATTCGTTATTAATAATTTCATGATTAGTTACATATTTGCATGAGGTCAAAATAAAAGTAGCAAGATTATTTAAATTTTTTTTCATAAATTCTATCTATAAAAAACATTCTCTCTTTTAATTTTTTTTTGAAGTTGCATAATTCCATAAAGTAAAGCTTCTGCAGTAGGCGGGCAACCAGGAACATAAATGTCAACTGGTACTATTCTATCACAGCCTCTAACAACAGAATATGAATAATGGTAATAACCACCGCCATTAGCACATGAACCCATTGAAATTACCCATTTTGGATCAGGCATTTGATCGTACACTTTCCTAAGAGCTGGAGCCATTTTATTACATAAAGTACCAGCAACTATCATAACATCTGATTGTCGAGGGCTACCTCTAGTAACAATACCGAATCTATCTAAATCATATCTACTCATATAAGTATGCATCATTTCTACTGCGCAACATGCTAAGCCAAATGTCATTGGCCACATAGAATTAGATCTTGCCCAATTTATTAGATTATTAAACTTTGTGGTGATAAATCCTTTTGTTTTATATTGTTCTTTAGACACATCGTTAAATAAATAATTTCTCTTATTTTTGTTTAAATTAATTATTCCCATTCAAGCGCTCCTTTCTTCCACTCATAAATAAATCCAATTGTTAAAATAATTAAAAAAATCATCATTGATGCGTATCCAAATATCCCTATGTCTTTCAAGGAAATAGCCCAAGGAAATAAAAAAGTTACTTCTAAATCGAAAATTATAAATAACAAAGCTACAAGATAAAAACGTATATCAAATTTTGTCCTAGCATCATCAAAAGGTTCGAACCCACATTCGTATGGAGATAATTTTTCATCACTTGGTTTTTTTGGCGATAAAATAAATGATAAGGATAAAGTTGCAATAGAAAATATAATTGAAATTATTAAAAATAATAAAATAGGTAAATATTCATCTAACATTTTTTTATATGAAAAAAAAACTACTAATATTAATTTAAAGTTATTTAGAAAACAATCCAGTCTATATTTTTATGGCGGG
>Ga0208830_1000322_pt1 | contig 25123 bp, 24 predicted proteins | sample DeeseametaMP2634_FD_184169 | JGI IMG/M metagenome (GOLD analysis project Ga0208830, IMG submission 184169) | Marine microbial communities from the Deep Atlantic Ocean - MP2634 (SPAdes) | ecosystem: Environmental > Aquatic > Marine > Oceanic | place: Northeast of Antigua and Barbuda, North... | reverse complement strand
TTCCTAGTAGGCCAATGATACCTAGAATTAGGAAGGCCGCCATAAAATTTGGCACAACACCTATTAAAGATAAAGTTATATTTCTAAACAAAATTAAAAACATTAAAGTTATGCCTGCCATTACAACACCCAGAGTTAATATTTGAGATTTAAACAGGCTTTGTAACAGATTATTAAAAAGAATAAGAACGCCAGCAAGTTTAAATTCATCACGGTTTAAACCTAATTTATTTTCTAAATCATAATTAATTTTTTTTATCAATTCATTTCTTCTAAGGTCTTCCCTGGAGTCTAAAACTCTCAAACTGATTCTAGCTTCATTATTTTCTATCGATATATAGGGATCAATTATTTCTTTTTTAATTGAATCAGGTATTTTATTGTACAAGATACCCATTTCCAATCCCTGTAACTTCTTTCCATCATTTAAATCCTCAGCAACTCTAACCATAGATGCAAAAGATATGACTTTACCAACGGCTTGCAAATTATCCAGGTAATCGTGAACTAGAGTAATTCTATCTATTTTATTTCTTGTAAACCAATATTTTGCTTCATCTTTTTCTTCATCGTCCCAGCTATCAAAATCGTCATCTATTTTTTCTTCTTTTTTTTTATCTGGAAATTTGACTATTATATCAAGAGGAGTTGTTCCTCCAAGTTTATCATCAATTAATTTCATGCCCTTATAAATTTCAGTTTTTTTATCAAAATAATTTATAAAGCTGTTTTCGACTTCAAGCTTAGTAATACCAATAATACTTACGATGATAACAAGCAAAGATGATACAAAAATAGTTTTTGTGTTTTGTTGTGCAACTTTACTTAAGAAAGAAGTAATTATTGATTTTTTTTCATCTTTATAATTTGTATTATCCTTACTCAAAATATTTAAAATAGCGGGCAGCAAAGTAAAAGTTATAGATAATGAAACCAATAGACCTACAGACATCATCCAACCAAAGTCTATAATAGGTTTAATGCCACTAAATATAAGTGATAGAAAAGCGCAAATGGTCGTAAGTACAGTGTAAAGTATTGGCCAAAACATTTTTCCTGAAGTCCAAAGTATAGCTTCACTATTTGAAATATTTGGATTTTCTTTTTTAAATTGTAAATATCGGACACTCATATGGATGTTCATTGCCATAGTTAAAATAAGCATTAGAGATATGAAATTTGAAGATATTACAGTAACTTTCCAGCCCAGCAATCCTAGTAAACCAACCATAATAAGAACTGAAAAAAAACAACTTAAAAGAGGAATAAATACCCACAATAAGCTTCTAAAAACAAACCAAAGTGTACAAACAATAAAAAGAAATACTCCAGCTCCAAATACTATTATATCGTTTTTTATGTACGTCATCATATCGTCAGCAATCATGGGTATTCCTCCCAAATGAATTTTAGCTGTATCCTTATATTTTTCTATGACTGTTCTAATTTCATTTATATTTTGATGATTTTTTTGATTGTATGACTTCTTGTAGTTATCATATTTTTTTAGAAATTTTTTATATTCTTTTTTATCTTCGGAAGTTAATTGTCCTTTATCCCTCTTATTTAAATAGTTATTTTTAGTTTTTATAAGATCAGATAATTTTTTATCAGTCTTTATGTAAACTAGTATTCCGCTAGTTTTGCCATCTTTACTAATTATGAATTCTTTATAAATTGGACTATTTATAATCTCTTTAAAACCTCTTTCTTTATCAGAATCTTCGCTAGATAGAGTTTTAAAATTTTTAATTCTTTCTGCTAAAGGTTCGTCGTTATTTTTTAGTAATGGAACATCCAAAATAGTTATTACATTATTTGCCCAGCTTAAATTTGTTAAATCATTTTTTAAATTTGTAAGATTTCTTATTGTATCTGGGCTTATTAAACTCTCTTTTGGAGTATAGGTTAGTACTAGAAAATCTTTCGAACCAAATTTGGTATTTACTTCTCGTAGATATTTTAAATCGGGGTCATTTTCTAGAAGCAAAGTGTCCGATGATGCGTCTAACTGAAAGTCCTTTGCAAAATATCCAAAACTTAATAATAAAACAGCAAGAATTAGTAAAGTAAATTTAGGTTTTTCAATTATTGAATTTTTATATATTTTTTCAAACATTGAAATGTTTAAAGCTATTTAGTTTCTAGGTCTTTGAACTTAGTATACATTGCTTCAAATTCAACTTTAATATTTCCAGTTGGCCCGTGTCTTTGTTTGCCAATCATTATGTCTGCTAATCTAGATATTTCATCCATTTTTTGTTGCCATTCTGCATGTTCAATTGATCCTAAAGTGGGTTCTTTATTCTCAAGATAATAAGCTTCTCTATAAACAAACATCACGACATCTGCATCTTGTTCTATAGAGCCTGATTCTCTTAAATCAGATAATTGTGGTTTTTTATTATCTCTTTGCTCAACTTGACGGGAAAGTTGGGACAAAGCAAGCACAGGTACATCCAGTTCTTTTGCTAAAGCTTTCAAGCCTTGGGTAATTTCAGAAATTTCTTGAACTCTATTGTATTCTTTACGACCGCTAGATCTCATCAACTGAATATAGTCAACAACAATTAATTCTAGTCCAAAAAGTCTTTTAATTCTTCTTGATCTATTACTGATGGCTGCAATAGTGATAGCAGGTGTTTCGTCTATATATAAAGGTAGTTCAGAAATATTTTTAGATGTTTCTATAAATTGTTCAAATTCTTTCTCTGATACTTTTCCTCTTCTAATATCATTAGACCTTATTCTAGATTGTTCTGAAAGTATTCTTGTAGAAAGTTGCTCGGAAGACATTTCTAAAGAAAAAAAAGCTACAGTAGATTTAGATCCTTTTTTTTCTATATTTTTTGCGGCATGAAAAGCAATATTTGTCGCGAGAGCAGTTTTACCCATTGAAGGTCGCCCAGCAATAATAATTAAATCCTGTTTATGCATTCCCCCCAGTCTTGAATCCAAGTCGGTTAATCCGGTTGGTACCCCAACTATACCGTCCTCATTTTTATAAGCACTTTTTGCCATCTCAATTGTCTGTTTCAATGCGTATTCAAATTTCAAGAACGATCGATTAAAATGTCCTCTCTCAGCTAAATCAAATAAAGATTTTTCAGCATTTTGAATAATTTCCTCACCTGAAGTATTAATTTCAGTATCATTAGAAGCTTGCTCTAAAACTGATTCTGAAATCTTGATTAGTTCTCTACGTACATGCATTTCCTGAACGATATTTGCATAATCAATTGCTTGTTTAGTCGAAGTTGCAAATTTAGTAATTTTTATTAAGTATTCTTGACCACCTAATTCTTTTAGACCTTCATTGTTTTCAAAATGATTTTTTAATGTAATTGGGTTAGCCAAAAGGCCCTTTGAAATTAATTTTTCAATTGTTTCATAAATTTTTATATGAATAGGGTCTAAAAATTTCTGAGCGTCTACTAAAGGCGATATTTCGTCATAAATATCGTTTGATACCAATATGGAGCCAATAACGGCTTGTTCAGCCTCAATGTTACAAGGCATTTTTTTTTGGCGATTTTCAATTATTTTGAAAGGTTGTTGAGCCATTATTATTTTTTATTCATTTAATACCAAAAAAATAATAAAAAAAACACGAAAGTTATACATGGAATAAATTTTCTGTTGAAAAACAATAAGAAAAACTAATTTGCCTCTTCTTGTTTTACAACTTCAATATGAATTTTGGCTTGAACTTCAGCGTGTAAATTAATTTTTGCCTCATAGGAGCCAACTTTGTTTATTTCTTTATCCAGATCGAACTGGGCTGGTTTTATTTCTATCTTATCTAAACTTTCTATAGTTTTTGAAAGTTCCCTGGGTTTTATTGATCCATACAATTCATTATTATCTTTTGTCCTTTTAGAAAATTTATAATTTTTTTTATTAATAATATCAAAAATTTTTTTGGCATTTTTTTTAAAAGTAATATTTTTTTCGCTAAGATCTGTCTTTTTTTTATTTACCAAATCGATATTAACTTCAGAAGCTTTAAGAGCTTTTCCATATTTAATAAGAAAATTACGACCATATCCTCTTTTAACATTTACAACATCTCCTATCTTTCCAAGATTTTTAATATTTTCTAGTAAAACAATTTCCATGACAATTTTTATAATAATGCTAAGAGTCTAGCCCTTTTTATTGATCTAGAAAGTTCTTTTTGTTTTTTCAATGATACAGAAGTTATTCTTGAAGGTAAAATTCTTCCGCTTTCAGAAATATATCTTTTTAGCAATTTGATATTTTTATAATTTAATATAGGGGCATTTTTTCCCGAAAGAGGACATGGTTTAAAAAAGTTTGTATCAGGTTTTTGAAATAAACTTAATTTAGAATATCGGGAATTTTTTTGTTTTTTATTAAATTTTCTCCTTTTTTTTATCATTTTTATCTATTTTCTAAATAATCTTTTTTTTCAAAAAAATTTTCTTCAAGATTGTGTTTTTTTACTTTAACAGTTAAATATCTAATTAACATCTCATCAATATTACCTGCTTTTTCTAATTCTTTAATTGTTGTTCCAATACCTTCGAATTTTATATGAAAATAAAATCCTTTTTTGTTATTTTTTATAATATGAGATAAATTTCTCAATCCCCATTCTTCAGTTTTTAAAACCTTCCCTGAGTTTTTTTTTATTATATCTTCGTATTTATTTACTAGTGTTTTAGTTTGACTTGAGGGTAAGTCTTGTTTTGCTATAAAAGTGTGTTCGTAACAATTCATCCACGTTTTTCCTTGGTTAATTCGATATACCTATCGAACAATCCACCTTATTTTGGTAGAGGTTGTGGTTTTATACTATTAATATTTTTAATATACAACAATTAAAATTTGATTATATTATATTTTCATTACCTTATGCGCGCTGTTTTATTTCCGGGTCAGGGTTCACAATATGTTGGAATGGGATCAGATTTTTATGAAAAATTTGACTCAGTAAAAGAAATTTTTAGAACTGTTGATAAAACTTTAGGTTTTTCACTTTCAAATATTATATTAAATGGTCCTGAAGCAGAATTAAAACTTACGCAAAATACACAGCCCGCAATTATGACTATAGGCGTTTGTATATTTAATGTTTTGAATCAGCAGTTTGGTTTAAATTTAAATAATGCAAGATTTTTTGCTGGACATTCCTTAGGTGAATATACCGCGCTTGTATGCGGAGGATCTTTGACCATAGAAAGAGCGGCTTATTTATTACATGAAAGAGGTAAATCGATGCAAGATGCAGTTCCTTCAGGCCAAGGTGCTATGATGGCTATACTTGGAATGACAATTCATGAAGTAGAGAATGAAATTAACTTACTTCCCAAAGGAGAAATTTGTGAAATTGCCAATGATAACACTAGTGGACAAGTTGTCGTTAGTGGGAAAAAAATGGTAATAGAAATTCTTAACGAAAACTTAAAAAAAAAAAAGAAAAAAGGAATACTTTTACCTGTAAGTGCACCTTTTCATTGTTCTTTAATGAAAAAAGCTGCAGAAAATATGAAGGATGAAATTGAAAATACAAATTTTCTGAAACCAAAACCAAGCATCATTAGTAATGTGACTGCCAAAGAGGAGACCGATGTAGATAAAATTAGACCATTATTAATTGATCAAATTACATCAAGAGTTAGATGGAGAGAAAGTATAGATTTCATGATAAAACAGGGAGTTGCAAGTTTTTTAGAAATTGGTCCTGGCAAAGTGCTTTCTGGTTTAGTAAAAAAAATAAATAGAAATGTAAAAGTATCAAATATTAACTCAATAGAGGATATAATAAATGATTAATTTTAAAAATAAAAATATTTTAATAACCGGTGCGAGTGGAGGTATTGGTAACGAGTTGGTCAAAAAGTTTGTTTCACTTGGAGCTAATATTCTCGGTAGCGGCACCAAAACTGAAAAATTAGAATTAATAAAAAAACAATACCCAAATATTAAAGTAAAAAAATTTGATATTGGAAATCATTCGGGAATTGAAGAATTTATAGATAGCGTTTCTTTAGAACTAGGAGGTTTGGATGTTTTGATAAATAACGCAGGAATAAATTTAGATAATCTCTCTATAAGAATGAAAGTTGAAGAATGGAAGAAAGTGATAGATATTAATTTAACTTCTACATTTTTGCTATCTAAATATGCTATAAAAAAAATGTTAAAAAATAGATTTGGTAGAATTGTAAATATCACCTCGGTTGTTGGTCACGTTGGGAATTTGGGTCAGCCAAACTACTCAGCTTCTAAGGCTGGCATTATAGGAATGTCGAAAAGCCTAGCAATTGAATACGCTAAAAAAAATATAACGGTTAATTGTGTTTCACCTGGATTTATAGTCTCAGATATGACAAAGGGTATAGCTGATAAGGTAAAATTATATTTGACATCAAGGATTCCTATGGGGAAGTTTGGAACGGGCGAAGACGTATCTAATTGCGTTGCCTTTTTGTCCTCCGAGCAAGCATCATATGTAACTGGTGAAACGATACATGTAAATGGTGGCATGTATATGTCTTGACAAAATTCATTTATAATTTATTAAGAACTAATAATTCCAATTAAGGAATTTACAAATGAAAAAAGATATTTCAAGCACGGTAAAAAAAATGGTTGTCGATCATTTAGGTGTAGATGAAACTAAAGTTACAAATGAAGCTAATTTTATTGATGATTTAGGTGCCGACAGTTTAGATACAGTCGAACTTGTTATGGCCTTTGAGGAGGAATTTGGTTCAGAGATCTCCGATACCGAAGCAGAAAAAATTCTTACCGTTGGCGATGCTATAAAGTTTATTGAAAATAAATCAACTTAAAAAATTTTTAAAAAAATATTAAGCCAATTAATATTACTATGGCAAAAGAAAAGAGAGGAATGATGTTTGTTTTATCCTCACCTTCTGGAGCTGGAAAAACAACATTAACAAAAAAAATTGCAGAAAATAATAAAAACTTCACTATTTCAATTTCTCATTCAACAAGAAAACCAAGGCCCAACGAAATTAATGGAAGAGATTATAAGTTTGTTAGCGAGCAAGAATTTAATACCTTAGTTAAGGAAAACAATTTTTTCGAATATGCAAATATTTTTGGCAATTATTATGGCACTCTTAAGAAACCAGTATTAGAATTATTATCACTCGGGAGAGACGTTTTATTTGATATTGACTGGCAAGGTACTCAGCAATTAAAAAGAATTAAAAGCTTATCACTAGTAACATTTTTTATCCTTCCTCCTAATATTCAGGCTTTAAAAAAGAGATTATTAAATCGTCACAAAGGCCAAGAAGAATTAATTGAAAAAAGAATGGACAATTTTAATGAAGAAACATCCCATTGGAATGAATATAATTATGTTTTTGTAAATGATGATCTAGATACTTGTTATGAAAAAATATTAAATGTTATAAAATCTGAAAAAAGGGGGATAAGTCAAAATCAAAACACAAATGAAATTGAAAAAAAAATAAAAGAGTTAATCGGATAATTTTTCATATTGCACAGCAATTTTATAAAACATTTCATTACTTAATTCTTCTGGTCTTTTATTTAAGTCAATATTTAAGTTTTTCATTATAGATTTTTTTTTCTCAAACAATTTATTAAAATTCTTATTTATCATTTTTCTTCTATTTGAAAATAAAACTCTAGTTACTTTTTCAAGATTTTTTGGATTTTTTAGATCGAATGGATTATTTCTTTTTGGTTTAAACGAGAGTAGAGTAGAATTTATTTTTGGTCTTGGGAAAAAACAATTTTTCGAAACATTAAAGTGTTTTTTTATTTCCAATCTCCAGTTTGATAAGACTGATAATCTACTAAACTCCTTTGTTTGCATTTTTGCCAAAATTCTATCAGCCACCTCTTTTTGAAACATTAAAATTAAAACATCATACCAAGGAGGCCAGTTTTTTAGCATGATTAGCGAGGCTAATATTTTAGTTGAAATATTATATGGAAGGTTACCAAAAACAACCATGTTTTGTCCAAAATTTTTTTCTTCAATTATATCTAAAATGTCGCGATTAATTATTTTTAAGTTTTTATAATTTTTAAATTTTTTTCTTAAAAAAAAAGCTAATTTTTTATCTTTTTCAACTGCTAAAATTTTTTTTGGCTCCATACAAACTATTGCTTGTGTTAAATTCCCATAGCCAGCCCCTATTTCCATGACTGATTTATTTTTGTTAATGTTTCCAATTTCAATTATTTTATTTATTATATTTTTATCTATTAAAAAATTTTGCCCCAAACTTTTTTTAACTTTGTGTAAAGGTTTCATTAATTAATTTATATAATTAAAAAATTTAATTGATTCGATCAAACTTCTCGGATTCGCAATTTTTTTTCCAGTTATATTTTCTGCAACACCGTGATCTGGAGATATTCTTATATAAGGTAGACCTAATGTAATATTTATTGCTTTAAAATTATATAAAGCCTTAAAAGGTGTAAGAACTTGGTCATGATACATGCCAATTATTACATCAAATTTATATTTCTTGAAAATCATAAAACTTGAATCAGGAGCAACAGGACCCGTCACTTTAATTTTTAATTTAATTAAAGTTTTGATAGCTTTATTTATAATTTCTTTTTCTTCAGATTTTTTTGATAACGAAAAATTATGTGGATTTAAACCAAGAATAGCAAAATTAGGTTTTTTGTTAAAAATTTTTTTATAAAAATTGTTTACAATTTTTACCTTTTTTACAATTTTATATTGACTTATTTTTTTACTGACCTGACTTAGAGGTATGTGGGTTGTCACGGGAGAAGTCGATAATTTTTTATTATAAATTAACATCACTTCATTACCTATTTTACCAATTTTTTTTGAAAGAAATTCAGTAATTCCTTGATATTTATTTTTAAATAAATGTTCTTTAGAAATTGGGCAATTTATAAAACCAAGAATTTTTTTATCTTTGACAAATTTTGTTGCCGCATCAAAACATTTAAAAATATATTTATTTGATTTATTTGATATTTTTTCAAAAGGTTTTTTTTGATTATATTCAATATCATACACTGGTAATTCTCCACCTTTTAAATCATTTATTCTAAATCTATCGTTGATTTTTTTTATCTTGATTTGATATTTTAATTTTTTTCTTTGCAGATTTAGTAGTCTAATACTTCCAATGACAAACAAAGGTTTATGAATGAATTGATTTTTCAATTTCCAACTCTTAAAAATGATTTCAGAGGAAATACTATTTGGTTCACCCGCAATTATCGCTATACATTTATTCATCAAAAAAATTTTATTGAAATTGATCTTCTTAAATTATTATAGTGTGAAGATGAGTGCATATTAAGTATTCGTGTTTTTTCAGAATTTACCAACTCATTTTTTACTTCTTCTAAATCTATATTTCTTTCCACTTTTCTTTTATTTCTTACTTTAAAAACCAAAATACCATTGGGTAATAAAATTGGCTCAGAGATATTACCAACAGGGGTGTTAGTTATTACGGATTTTAATTTTTTAGAAATTAAATTTTCATTTATCCATCCGAGATCTCCACTCCGTGTTGCGCTGTCAGAAATACTTAAACTTATAGCCGCACTTTCAAATCCTTCAATTTTAATTTTATTTTTTAATTCTTTAATCGCAGATTCTAATTTATCTTTCTCTACAGTTTTAATTACAATTTCTGAAATTAAATATTCTTCTATTTCTTTTTTATTTTTAATTAATTTTAATTGTTCATCTATTTCATCCAAATTAATTGATATTCTATTTTTATATAACTGAAAAATTAAACTGTTCCATAGAAGCTCCGTTTTTATTTGATTTTCAATTATTGAAAAATCTAACTCATTAGATGCACATATATTTTTTAGTGTATCTACATCTACATTTATGTTATTTGCTAATCTTAATAGTTCTTTTTTGAAATCTTGTTGATTAAATTGTAAAAAATTATTTCCTTCAATTTCAATTTGTTTTATATTTCTTATGATAATCGATTTTAGTGCCATTTCACGTAATTTTTTATCTTCATCAACAGAATAACTTTTATTATTTAAGATTAATATTACTTTCATTTCGTTTATGATATCTGATTTGGTAATAGCTTTATTACCAACGGTAGCATACAGGCCGTCTTCTATTACGGTTTCAACTTGTATTTTTTTCGTTACTTGTGTTTCTTTTAACCTTTGTTCTTCTTCTTGCTTTAACCTTTTTTCTTCTTCAATGTCAGACAATTCTTCACTTTTTGTAACTTGTTTTTCTACTATTTTTTCTTCAACAGGAGACGGTTCGAAAAAAAAAGCTGCATAAAAAAACAAAACTACTGTTAAAAACACAACTAAAGTAAGTAATGATTTTATTATGAAAAAAATTATTTTTTTTATCTTAATCACTAATTTCGAAGTGGTGTATTTACACTAGTAAATGGAACAAAAGTAATAGTGAACATTAAAGTATTTTTTGGTTCTAAATCAGCGTCTTGGTAAAATTCCCTTCTATAAGCCAGGCCAGCAGTTAAACAGTCAATTGCATATTGATAACTAAGATTATAAAGCTCTGTGCTCTCTGTTTTGAAATTCTTTTTTGTACTAAAAGTTAACTTGTTATTGTCGTTAAAATTTAAACTAACTCCAGGGCTTACGTAGTGTTCAAGGCCTATATGATTTTGTTGTTCTAAATAATCCAGGTTAAATTGAACTTTGCCAAAATTTAATTCTGTTGAAACTTCATTATAATTTAGCTCATTAAGATTATGATCAATTGAAAATTTATAATCAATTTTTCCGATTTTTGAAAAATTGTAGTTAATTTCACCTACCACATCAGACATTTTTTGATCTAGAGAACTTTTTGAAGGTATATCTTTATTTTCATCAAAATTAAAAACTTGTCCTAATGACAGAGAGAATTTTTCTTTATTGCTTTCATTACTTACCTTTTCATTTATTTTAAAATCAAAGCCCAAAATTGCACTTAAACCATCTTCAATTTCTGAAGTTTTATTCATAGAGTATAAATTTGTGTATCTCAGATAGACGTCTTTATTACTTAAATTTCTCATGTGTCCTGGTGCATATCTAAGCATAAAGTTTGGGGAAAAAAAATTAGAATAATTTATACCATCTTTCTGCAATGGTAATGAAGATTTATATGTTAAAACAGTACTTAATTCGTTTACTGTACCTTCATTTTTATATTCTTTTGTTTTTCTAGCTTCATAGTTTGTGTTTCTTATCATTCCTTCAAATGAGTTCATAAAACCTTTTTTTGTAATATAGCTAGAAGGACTCCAAATAATATCATTAGTTAAAAAAGTTTTATTTTTATTGGTGTCAAATTTACTATAGAGAGCATTTGACGTAAAATTTAAAGTACCAAATTTTTCAGTAAAAAAAGTTTTTCCATACATGATATCTGGTAAAATATACTCGTATTTATCTGATTTTTTATCTACACTTAAATCTTCATAAACAGTGGCGGCAAGATCAAAAGACGTATCATCATTAGAAAAACTATATTTTATTTCATTTTCTAGATTTGTATTTTCAGAGTCTACTAAGGCTGTGTTAATGTCGTGTTTTTTAAAATAGGTATCATTAGATGTTCTCTGAATTTTAAGGTGCAAATTACTTTGATATGATTCATCTTGATTAAAATTTAAATTAAAATCAGCAAAAATATGATTTCTAGACCCATCTGTTTTTGTACTTGAGGTGTTTTTGTAACCCTCTGTATAACTTGTGTCTAAAGTTAAAAATCCATTTCTGAAAGCTTGTCTGTACTCGTTTAAAAACAATACATTTTCTTTCGTATAGATTTTTGGAGAAAAAGTAAGATCTTTATTATCGCTAATTGCCCAGTAGTATGGAAGAGCAACACCGGTTCCTACAGTTGTACTATTTGTAAAAAATGGAGCCAAAAAGCCAGATTGTCTTTTAACAGTTGGATCCGGATGAAAAAATTTTGGAAAATAAAATATGGGTATATCATATAATTTTAACGTTGCATGATCATAATATATAGTTTTTTTTACTTTATCGTGGGTGATTTTTTTTGCTTTCAAAGTCCAGGGTGGACACTTGCCATCTCTTTTTTTACAAACAGTAAATACTCCTTTAGATAAATCTGTTTTATACTTTGATATAAAAATATCATTGGCAACAAAACGTGGATCACTTTCTTTACTTACACCAAAATTTTCCTGATCTAAGATTACACTAACATCCGATCCTATCATTTCATTTTTCTTTGTATCAACATAAAGTTCTTTAAGGAAATATTTATTTTTTTTTATGTCAATAATTTTTATTTTACCTACTGATGAAAATAGGTTATCTGCTATATGATATTGAAACATGCTTGTTTCAATTTTATTTCCATCATTGTCAATAAAAATTGAATTGCTATTTGAACTTAATATTTTTTTTCTTGTATCATACGAAATATTTTTCGTGATAAGTTTATATCCTTCTCTTAATACTAATTCAGTGTTGTCGTAAGTTGTAATAATCTCACTTATTTTGTCATATGTAGCTCTGTCAGTAGTTAAGATATTTCCTTCTATATCAGTAATTTTTACCCGTCCCTCGGCTAACAGAAATTCTCTTAATTTTTTATAGGTTATTTTATCAGCACTTATAACTTTTCCTTCAGAATCTACGGCTTTAACAGATCCTTCACCTACAAGAATTTCGTTTTCTTTATCAATCAAAATTTCATTAGCTGTTATATTAAATTCTTCTGCACTAAGATCGAAATTAAATACGAAAAAAATTAAGAAAAAGATAATTAAGAGATTTTTTCTATTTTTGGTTCGCATGAATAATTCCTACTGCACTAAAAATAAAGATAATTGCGATCGGCATCCAAACAGCGATTTCCATTGGTAATTTTCCTGTTTTGCCTAATACTGCAGAAAAATCATTGAAGAAATAAATTAGTACACTTGCAACTATTGCAATAAATACATAAGTCCAATTATTTTCTTTAAACCTTACTCCCAAAGTAAAAACACTACTTAATAAGATCATACTTAATAGAAAAAAAGGAAAAGCATAGGATCTTTGCAATTTTGATTCCATTTCTCTTGTGGAATAACCTCTTTCTTCTAAAAGTTTTATTTCATTAGCAATGCTCCAAAACGAAATAGTGTCTAAATTTGAGTATAGGCTATTAATTTTTATAACGTCATACATACTAATGTGAGAATAATTTTTTAAATTCTCTGAAAGAATTTTTCCATCATTACTTATTATTTTCACATTTTTTAAAGACCATTTTGTCGAACTTATATTTGCAGATTCAGCCTCAATTCTTCTTGTAAAATTATTGTTTTGGTCGAATTCGTAAATTGTTACATCTACTAATTCTTCATCTTTTAAAGATGTAGATCTTATAATGTTATTTATTTCTAAATTTTTTTCTTTAATCCATATTCCATTTATAGTAATTGCCGCAAGATAATCTTTATCTCTTTCGTAACTTCCTTTAATAGTTTCATATTTTTTTACCAGAAGTGAAGTAATTGGATTTACTGATGTTATAAAGAAAATACCCAAAATTATTGATAAGATGCTCGGAATTAAAATTATTGAAAAATTTGACATTCCGAAAACATTTATAACTGTGGCTTCGTTTGTTTTTTTTATTTTTAAAAAAAACCATAATCCGGATAATAAAATTATGAAAGGAAACATGTTATAGAACAAACTTGGAACGTATAATAGTGATAGGGCAATAGGAATATAAAGACCAACATCAATGTCTTTAAAGAAATTTATTTCTTCAAATACATTCATAAGAACCCCTAAGCAAAAAAAAATTAAACTCATATTGATAATGATTTTGATAAGTTCCGTAGCCAAATATTTATTTATTATGAAAGTTCTAATCATGTTTATTAGGATAAATTCTCATATTTGAATGCTCTTATTAAAGCTAAGTAAAATAATGGAGCCGTTCCTATAGGCAACAAGTAATAAATGATTGTATGATTCCATGAAATTCCAGAATATCTTACTATTATTTCGGCAAGAATTAGAATTAGAACACCAACAAAAAAATAAATATATTTATTTAAATAAAACATTTTTTTATCTTTTCTCGACGTAAGTAGAAAACAACTTATTAAAGAAATTAACGGAATGTAAATGGGCATCCCAAACCTTTTGTTGATTTCTATTTTAGTATCCATCATGGATTTTTTACTATCGTCGCAATTATGCCTAGCAGTATTATTTTGTGTTAAACAGCGCAAAATTTGCATCGTTGGTGTTTCTTGCATTTTTGGTTCAGAAATACCTTTAGTAGAAATTCCTGAAAGATTTAATGTAGTTTTTTGAAATTGAATAATATTTACATCACCATCTTCATTTAATTTTTGGATATTGCCATTGTACAAAATTAAATTCTTTTCATCTTCACTCATATGGCCAGATTTTGCAAAAATTGTAGAAGAAGATGAACCTGCTATTTTTGATAAAATTTTGCCATCATCTCGTATAAAAATATTTTTATAAATCTGATTTTCATCTTTTTTTTCAATAAATATTGTAAGACCTTCAACCGCATCATTAAACTGTTTTTCTTTAAGCAGGGATGGGATAAATTGTAATTGCGAATTTTTTAATAATGTTCTAGAAAAATTTAATAATGTTGGATTAAAAATGTTAGTCAACAAAAGTTGTAGAAGCATGACTAATACAGATATACGAAATATAAGATTTACAACATGAATCTTATTTAATCCAGATGTCCAAAGAACTATTAGCTCATTATCCCTTTCAAATTTTATGATCGTTAATATGATCGCTGTCAGGAAGCAAAAGGGAATTAATTTTGTTAACACTTTAGATAGTGTTAAAAGAGAATAATAAAAATAGGTTATAAATGCGTGACCATCCTCTGTAACAAGATCTAGGTAGTTTACGGCTTGAACGGTCCAAACTACTGCTGCTAAAGCAAACAAGGTTACAGTAAAATATATTACAAACTCGTAAAAAAAATATTTGTAAATTGTCTTTTTCATTGTAAAAGTTGTATTATATAGTTAATAAATCAACTTTGATTAGAATTCAATTTATACGTTAAAGAGAGAAAAAATGTTAAGTTTTGCAAGCAGTTTAAGCCCTGATAGTGACGCATTTGTAATATTTGTAACAGAAAAGTATGTTTACAAGGATAAAAGAGATGTTTTATCTAGTGACACGGTTCAAAAAATAAATTCTTTTCTTAGTGTATTAAAAGTAAAAAAAAAAGAGGAAGATATAAGTTCTATTGATATTTCAGATCGACAGAAGTGTTTCATAATCAGGGTAAAAAATAAATATAATAGTTATTTTCCACAGGAAAGAGGGGGAGCTTTCTTTTCTCACTTAAAAAAGTTTAAAGATATTGGCAAAGTTGATTTGTATCCAGATAGTTTAGACTTTGATAGTGATAAGTTAGTAGGTTTTTTTTCAGAATTCATTTTTGGTTTTAGTTTAAAAAGTTACAAATTTAATAAATACAAAACCCTAAATAAAAAAGAAATTGATAAAAAAATTAATTTCAAAATAGTGACCTCAAATAGGTCAAAAATAGAAAAAAAATATAAATACTATGATGCTATAAGAGAAGGTGTGTTTTTAACTAGAGATCTAGTTTCAGAGCCACCAAATATTCTAAATCCCAAAGCTTATGTGTCAGAAATAAAAAAACTTTCAAGACTAGGACTTAATATTAAAATTTATAACGAAAAAGAAATGAAGAAATTAGGTTTAAATGCTTTATTAGGAGTTGGTCAAGGAAGTGTGAACGAATCCTATTTGGTTGCAATAGAATGGAAAGGTAAAAAGCAATCAAGCCAAAAACCATTAGCTTTTGTCGGAAAGGGTGTTTGTTTTGATACAGGTGGTATTTCTTTGAAGCCAGCAAAATTTATGGAAGAAATGAAATACGATATGGCCGGATCAGCAGTTGTTGTTGGATTACTAAAATCGTTTGCATTAAGAAAAGCAAAAATAAACGCTGTTGGGGTGGTAGGCTTAGTTGAAAATATGCCTGGCGGTAACGCACAAAGACCAGGTGATATTGTCAAATCTTTTTCAGGAAAAACTATAGAAGTACTTAATACTGATGCAGAGGGAAGATTGGTATTAGCAGATGCATTAAGTTTTACAGAAAAAAAATATAAACCGAAATTTATTATAGATCTTGCTACATTAACCGGTGCAATAATTATTAGTCTGGGGGAAGAGTATGCCGGTTTGTTTTCTAATAATGATGAATTATCAAAAAATATTTTTAAATCAAGCGAGAATGTAAACGAAAAAGTATGGAGACTTCCACTTCACAAAAATTATGATAAGCTAATGAACTCTACTATTGCTGATGTACAAAATATTAATTATGTTGGTGGTGCCGGCGCCATCACGGCTGCACAATTTTTACAAAGATTTATTTTAAATAAAACACCGTGGGCCCACTTAGATATTGCTGGAATGGCATTTTCGAAAAAAGCTGCAAACTTGAATCCCGGAGGGGCAACTGGTTTTGGAGTTAGATTATTAAACTACTTGGTAAAAGAATATTACGAATAAAATTATGATTGAACAAACTTTATCAATCATTAAACCAGATGCTGTTGAAAGAAATATAGCTAATAAAATAAAAGTTTTTTTTGAAAAAAATAATTTAAAAATTTTAAAGAGCAAAAAAGTAAAAATTTCTAAAGAAGAAGCATCTGAATTTTATAAAGCACATCAAACAAAGCCATTTTATAAAGAATTATGTAATTATTTGTCATCCGGACCTATAGTTGTGATGATATTAGAAGGCGAAAATGCAGTATCAAAAAATAGGCAATTAATGGGAGCAACAGATCCGTCAAAAGCAGAGGAAGGAACATTAAGAAAAATGTATGGTCTTTCAATCGGTAAAAATTCAGTTCATGGGTCAGATAGTGCTGAAAATGGAAAAACTGAAATAGATTTTTTCTTTAAATAAAAATTACTTAAATACTGATATTATTGACTGAGGATAAAGTTTATGTTCCTGCTTTAAAATTTTTGTTTTAAGAGAGTTTTCCGTTTCATTTTTATCTATCAAGGTTTTTTTTTGCAAAATGATTTTGCCGGAGTCTAATTTTGGAGTAACTAAATGAACTGTGCAACCAGAATATTTTTCTCTACTTTTTAAAACTCTTTTATGAGTATTTAATCCCTTATATTTTGGTAGCAGGGAAGGGTGAATATTAACAATTTTATAACCAAAGGTTTTTATGAAGTTCTTTGATAGTATTTTCATAAAACCCGCAAGACACAAGAATTTAATTTTTCTTTTTTTAATTTCAAACAAACTATTTCTTTCAAATTTTTCTTTATTATCAGATGGAAAAAATTTGTATGGAATAGAATACTGTTTAGCAAAACGAAGCCCTTTTGCATTTGGATTATTTGATATAATTAATTGAATTTTAATAGGGAAATTGTAGTCTCTTGAACTTTTTATTAACGATCTAAGGTTTGATCCATTACCGGAAATAAGGACGCATGATCTTATTTTGTTTACCATCGTAATTTACCTAATGTTTTAATTTTTGATTTTTCTTTAGATATAAAACCTATTTGATATGGTTGATACTCTTTAGAAAATATTTTTTTAATCTTATTCACATTTCGTTTATTTGTAATTAAACAAAATCCAACTCCACAATTAAATGTTTTAAGCATTTCTGAGTCCTTAATATTATTTTTTCTCAACCATCTGAAAATGGATTTAGTTTTGATTTTAGATAAATCAATATTTAGACACAAATTTTCAGGAACAACTCTAATTAAATTATCTAATAACCCACCGCCTGTTATATTGGCGCAGCCATGAATTAATTTTTTTTTATTAATTTTATTAAGTTCTTTTACATAAATTTTAGTTGGTTTAATTAACTCTTTTTTAATATGTGTAGATAAAAATGAATTTGTCTTTTTTTGTAAAATTTTTCTAATAAGTGAAAATCCATTTGAGTGTATTCCCGATGAAGGTATAGCTAAAATAATATCATTTAATTTGATATTACTTTTTGTTAATAAATTTTTTTTTTCTACTAAACCAACAGCAAATCCAGCCAAATCAAATTTATTTTTGCTATATGTTCCTGGCATTTCAGCCGTTTCTCCTCCAATTAAAGCACATTCAGATAACTTACATCCAGAAACTATACCATCTAAAATTTTTTTAACTTTATTGAGTTTGAGTTTATTAATTGCAATATAATCTAAAAAAAAAATTGGTTTTGCTCCTTGAACTATTAAATCATTTACACACATTGCCACCAAATCAATTCCAATTGTATTATATTTCTTAATTTGATTTGCTATTTCAATTTTTGTACCAACACCATCCGTAGACGATACTATAAGAGGATGACTCATTTTTAATGACGACAAGTCAAAAATAGATCCGAAACTTCCAATATTTTTAAAAGACCCTGTATCAATATTTTTTTTGTAAGTTTTTCTTGATATTTTAGATATGTAGCTTACTAGCTTATCAGCAACTGCCATATTAACACCGCTTTTTTTGTAAGTATTATAGGTTTTTTTCATGAAAAATTATTTATTATTAAAATATTTAGTAGCCTTTTTAAGAGAATATATTTTTATTTTTTTTACAGCAACTATATTTTTATTCATCTTATTTACAAAAAGTTTTTCGGAAGAAAATGTTTTCACTATAAATAATGTTGCAGTCAAAGGAAATATAGATTTAAACTTTTCAAGAGAAAAATATATTAATAAGGCTTTTTCAAATTCTTTTGAGATACTTATGAACAAGATTCTACTTTCAAGGGATTTTACAAAAGTAAATAATATAAAATTAAAACAAATAAAAAGTTTAATTAACAGCTTTCAGATTTTGGAAGAAAGTTACCGTAAAGATGAATATAAAGCTAAAATTAAAATATTTTATAGTGATGCCAAAGTAAAAAAATTTTTAAGGCAAAAAAATATTTCATTTTCACAGCCTGAAAATATTTCTGCAATTTTTTTTCCTGTTCTTATTATTAATAATGAAATTCAAAATTTTAGTGAAAACTTTTTTTATAAACATTGGACAGAAATTGAAATTAAAAATGAATTAATAAATTTTATATTACCTCTGGAGGACTTAGAAGATATTTCTAAAATAATGGAAATGAAAAATAGAATTGAAGAACTTGACGTTGATGTTTTAGTAAACAAGTATGATATAAAAAGTTATGTTTTTGCATTATTTGATTATCAAGATAAGAAATTAAATATACATGTCAAAACAAACTTCAATAATAATAAAACAAATAAAAATTATTTATACGAAGTAGAAAATATGAATGATGGGTTGGTGCTAAATTCTATTGCAAAAGATCTAAAGTTTAAAATTACGGATCTTTGGAAAGAAGAAAGTCTTATCAACCTTTTGATGCCATTATCAATAAGATTACAATATCAACATTCAAATCTTGAAGATCTAGATAAATTAAGAAATATTTTTTACAAAATAGGTCTAATTGATAGTTACATTTTAGAAGAATTTAATATTAATAATTCTTTTTTTAAAATATATTATTATGGCAATCCAAAAAAACTGATAACAGAATTATTAAAATTTGGATATCAGTTAAAAAATGATCAGGGATATTGGCGACTATATTTAAATGAGTGATCAATTAATTTTAAAATTTCCATCTCATCAGGCTTATAAAAAAGAAGATTTCTATGTTTCTCCCAGCAATCAAAAGGCATATGATTTTATAAATAGTTGGCCAAAATGGATAAAACGAACTGTTAATATTTTTGGTCCCTCTGGTTCTGGAAAATCTCATTTGGCATCTATATTAAAAAGTAAAACTTCATGTTTACAAATTGAAACCAAAAAATTAAGTGACGAAATTTTTTTTAAGTTTAAAACAAAAGAGACTTTAATAATTGAAAATTTGGATAGAAAGGTTTCAGAAAAATTATTATTCTCACTGTGGAATATTGCTTTGCAAGATAACAAATATCTCTTAATTACTTCAAAAAAACCAATCAATTCAGTTAAATTTAAATTGCGAGATTTAACGTCTAGAGTCACTAGCAGCTTAATTATTGGTATAAATCTTCCTAGTGATGATTTAATTAGTGTAATTCTTGCAAAAAACTTTTCAGATAAACAAATTACGGTTGAGAAAAAACATATTGATTACATTATCAAAAGAATAGATAGATCGTATGAAAAAATATCCCAATTTATTTTAACTTTAGATAAATATTCTTTAAAAAAAGGAAGCCCATTTGCCCTAAAATTGATTAAAGAAGTGTTAAAAATGATATAAATTTTTAAAAAGGAATCACTTTGCATAAATTCAGAACTCACACTTGTTCAGAAATAACTAAGAAAAATTCTGGCACGACGGTTAAACTTTCCGGATGGATTCATAGAAAAAGAGATCATGGCAACCTTCTCTTTTTTGATTTGAGAGATCATTTTGGTTTAACCCAATGCGTAATCGAAAATAGCAATAATTTTTTTAAAATTGTAGAAAAAATAAAACCAGAATCCGTCGTTTGTGTGTCTGGCAAAGTAGTTAATAGGTCTGCCGATACTATAAATAAAGATTTGTTTACTGGCGAGGTAGAAGTAAAAATTTCCTCATTTGAAATTTTGTCTGAATCACTGGATTTGCCCATGCCAGTTTTTGGAGAACAAGATTATCCAGAGGAGACAAGACTAAAATATAGATTTTTGGATTTACGTAGACAAGAAATGCATGAAAATATTGTTCTAAGATCAAAGGTAATTTATTTTATAAGAAATAAAATGATAGCAGATGGTTTTTTAGAATTTCAAACTCCAATCTTAACTGCCTCAAGTCCTGAGGGGGCAAGAGATTTTTTAGTTCCAAGCAGAATGCATCCAGGAAAATTTTATGCTTTACCACAAGCTCCACAACAATTTAAACAAATGGTTATGATTTCGGGTTTTGATAAATATTTTCAAATTGCACCATGTTTTAGAGATGAAGATGGTCGAGCAGACAGAAGTCCCGGAGAACATTATCAACTAGATATGGAAATGTCGTTTGTTGAACAAGATGATGTTTTTAATGCAATGGAACCTATTTTTTTTAAGTTGTTTACTGAATTTGGAAAAGGAAAAACTGTTTCTAAAACTCCATTTAAAAAAATTACTTACAAAAGCTCAATGTTAAAATATGGTACAGACAAGCCCGATTTAAGAAATCCAATCGAAATATTTGATGTTACAGAAGTTATGAAAAGAAATGATGTTAAATTAGATATTTTTAAAAAATTAATTGAAAAAGGTGGAGTCGTTAGAGCTATACCTGCTCCAAACACGTCTTCTAAACCTAGAAGTTTTTTTGATGGATATAATAATTGGGCTAAAGAAGAAGGAGCAAAAGGACTAGGTTATATTGTATTAGAAAAAAATAAAGGTAAATTAATTGGAAAAGGACCTATAGGAAAGTTTTTTTCTGAAAAAGCTATCGCTGAATTGGCAAAAATTTGTAAATTAAAAGAAAAAGATACAGTATTTTTCTCTTCCGATAAAGTAAAAGAAGCGGAAAGAATTTCTGGAATTGTTAGACAAAAATTAGGTAAAGAACTTAATCTTATAAACAATAAAAAGTTTGAATTTTGTTGGATAACTGATTATCCCATGTATCAATATGATGACAAAGAAAAAAAAATTGATTTTAGTCATAACCCTTTTTCAATGCCACAAGTTAGTTTGAAAGATTTTGATAAAGCTGATCCTTTATCAATACTTGCTTATCAATATGACCTGGTATGTAATGGTTATGAAATATCTTCGGGCGCAATAAGGAACCATTTACCTAATTTAATGTATAAAGTTTTTTCTAAAGTTGGTTATTCTAAGGAAGTTGTAAATAAGAAATTTGAAGGAATGATTAAAGCTCTTTCATATGGAGCCCCACCGCACGGCGGAATGGCTCCTGGAATTGACAGAATTGTTATGTTACTAGCTGGTAAAAATAATATACGTGAAGTCACGTTGTTTCCAATGAACCAAAATGCTCAAGATTTGTTAATGGGAGCCCCATCAACGCCAAGCGAACTTCAGCTCAAAGAATTAAATATTAAAGTTTTAGAAAAAAAGAAATAATTTTTACTTATTGCTCTTTAAATTAATTTTTACATTACTGAGATCAACTAGTTTATCTTTATAGTTACTTCTAACAAAACCTTTACTCGTGATATCTTTTACTAATTTTAAAAATGTATCTTCACCATCATCATTAGTTATTTTATAATTCATGGATTTACTAATCGAAGGAGTATGAGCGAGATCTTCTCTACCTAAATAAGATATGGCTAGTTCTCTAAAAATATAGTCAAGAATTGAAGAAGCATTTAGTATTCTATCATTTCCTTTAATTTCTCCAGATGGTTCAAATTTAGTTTCTATAAAAGCATCTACAAATTCATCCAGGGGAACCCCGTATTGAAGTCCTAAAGAGATAGCTATTGCAAAATTATTCATTAAAGCCTTTACTAGCTCTCCTTCTTTGTTCATATCGATAAAAATTTCACCGACTTTTCCTTCATCATATTCTCCTGTATGTAAGTAAATTTTATGATTTCCTATTGTAACTTTTTGAATGTAGCCTTTTCTTCTATCAGGCATTTTTGATCTATCATTAGTTTTTTTGTTGAATTTTTGTGATTTTAGGTATTTGTTGTCAAATTCACTTGAAATTTGGGATTTATCAGAATTAACAATTTTTTCACTGACTATCGAAGAAATAGCAGCAGTATTTTTGTTCTGTAATTTATCAAAAGCATTATCAAGATTTTTTTTATTATCTGCTATTTTAGTTTTTCTGTTGTTTAGTTTTACATCAATTATTTGAACTTCACCATCGTTACGGTTTTCTAAATCAGAAAGATTTTTTTCATTTAGTTCATCGAGTTTATGGGTAATTTTAAATGCGCATGTATAGAACGTTTCAACTATATATTTTTGCATAATATGACAATCTCCAAAATTTGATTATTTTTATATATTGTGTACATTTATATGATATATACTAAATATATTTTAAGTCTAATCAATTATTTACAATTTTTAATTGTGCGGATTTTAAACTTGGTTAAAAAATATAACAAAACGAATCAATAATAATTTTGTGATTAATTTTTTAAAGCAAATATTTACTTGGTGGCATAGGCAAACTTTAGGAACTTTCATCTATACTTTGTTCGTAGGAAAATTTGTTGGTGCAGATGAATTTGGAAATAAATATTATTCTAATTCTAAGGGTAAAAGATGGGTAATTTATAAAAACAGTGTTGAGGCGTCAAAAATTCCCCCCGAATGGCATTTATGGATACATTTTTTGACAAAAAATAAACCTTCTGATAATCCAAATAAATTTCCATGGCAAAAAAAACATAGAGAAAATTTAACAGGAACAAAAGAAGCATACAAACCAGAAGGCTCGCTAGCCTCTGGTTCGAGACAAAATATAAAAAAATATGAAACTTGGAAATTTTAAAATTTTTATTTTCGCTTTTGTCTTACTGATTATTAGCACTTTACCTGTTTTTTCTGTAGACGAAATTGAAATAGTGCCTTTAATAAATTTAGAAGATTTATCACCCACTTTTGAAGAAGATAAAGATGAATTGGAAAAAATAAACGAAAAAAATACTAATTTAAATAAAAGCGAAGATATTTTTGAAGAGTCCAAAACTCAAAAAAATGAAAAAGTTTATATTAATTTAACAGCTTTAGATAAAATAACTGCAAAAACAACAGCAATTAGATTAGGTGTCGGTGAAAAAAAATTTTTTGCTTCTTTAGAAATTAAGGCTTTAAAATGTCAACTTTCAGAAAACAATGACTCCATAGATACCGTTGCTTATTTGCAAGTTAAAGACCTATCCGCTAAAGATAACAACCAAGTTTTTTTATTTAATGGATGGGCTTTTGTTTCTAGTCCAACTTTGCACTCAATCGATCACCCACTTTATGATTTATGGATTACGAGTTGTGAAAATATCTAATAAAAATTTTCTTTAACTAACCAATTGACATCAAAATCGGAATTAATAAATTTTTTATGACTAAGTATTTTTTTGTGCAAATTAATCGTTGTTGCTATTCCTTCAATTACAAATTCATCTAAAGCTCTTAGCATCCTCTGTATTGATTCAGTTCTGTTCCTTCCCTGACAGATTAATTTACAAATTAAACTGTCATAGTGTGGTGTAATCTTACATCCCTGAAAAATAGCTCCATCTACTCTAGTTCTAAAACCCGAGGGTTGATGACAAACACTGATAGTTCCAGGGCTTGGTTGAAAATTTTTATTTGGATCTTCTGCATTTATTCTACACTCAATAACATGACCCCTAAAGGTTATATCTGACTGCTTTAATGATGTTTTGCCTATAGAAGCAATTTTTATTTGTTCTTTGACAATATCTATACCACCTCTTATTTCAGAAACAGGATGTTCAACTTGAATTCTAGTATTCATTTCTAAGAAAAAAAACTTTCCATTGTCATAGATAAATTCAACTGTTCCCGCACCTTCATAATTAAGTGTACTAACCATTTCTAGAGTTTTTTTTAATAAATCTTGTCTTGTGCTTTCGTTTAATACGGGACTTGGGGATTCCTCGATAAGTTTTTGATATTTTCGTTGTACACTACAGTCCCTTTCGCCCAGGTGTATAGTGTTTTTTTTATCTGATAAAATTTGTACTTCAATATGCCTTGGTTTTTCAAAATATTTTTCTATATATATTTCGTCGTTTGAGAAATATTTTTTTGCCTCCTGTTTGGCTAAGGAAAGAGCGCTATCAAGTTCATTTTTATTTTTAACAAGTTTCATTCCTTTTCCACCACCCCCAGCTGATGCTTTAATTAAGACTGGATATCCAATATTTGAAGAAATTTTTTTTGCTTCTTCCAATGAGTTAATTTTTCCTTCTGATCCTTCAATAATAGGAAGTCCGAGTTTTTTTGCAGTTCTTTTTGCTTCAATTTTATCGCCCATCTTTTTCATAATTTCTGCGCTGGGGCCAATAAACTTTATATTATTTTTTGTAACGATCTCTGCAAAATGATAGTTTTCTGAGAGAAATC
>Ga0208830_1000319_pt1 | contig 25191 bp, 18 predicted proteins | sample DeeseametaMP2634_FD_184169 | JGI IMG/M metagenome (GOLD analysis project Ga0208830, IMG submission 184169) | Marine microbial communities from the Deep Atlantic Ocean - MP2634 (SPAdes) | ecosystem: Environmental > Aquatic > Marine > Oceanic | place: Northeast of Antigua and Barbuda, North... | reverse complement strand
AACCGTACCCTCAGCGGCATCCGCGATGCGATCAATACCGCCGATATGGGTGTGACTGCAACCATTATTAATGATGGCAGCGGCTACCGTCTTCTGATGACCTCCAGTGATACCGGTGCTAAGAATGCCATGCGGATCGAGGCGACAGATGATAGCGGCAACCTGTTGACGACAGGTCTTTCTGCACTGGCTTACAACGAATCCCAGAACGGTACCGGCAACCTTGAGCAGACCAGTAAAGGTGAAGATGCACAGCTGCAGGTCAATGGTCTCACGATTACCCGTACCTCCAATGCAGTGGCAGAGGTGATTAAGGGGGTCACGATTAATCTTCAGAGTGCGGACGTTGGTACTCAGGTGACTGTGAATGTCAGTGCAGACACCGACACCCTGGTTGAGAACATTCAGAAGTTTGTTGATTCCTACAATGAACTCAAGCAGTTCGTCGATGATCTGTCCGGTTACGATGCAGATCAGCAGCAGGCGGGGTTACTGCTGGGTGATTCAACCATGCGCACAATTCAGGGACAGATCCGTTCACTGATTTCTCAGCCTATTGCGGGGCTGAGCGGAAAATTCCGTTCTTTGACTGAGCTGGGCGTCAACACTGACCGTAACAACGATTTCCTGTTGGAGTTTGATTCGTCTGTTTTTACCTCGGCTGTCGCGCAGGAACGTTCGTCTATCGTCGGTATTCTGGCTAAGTCAGGTGTGACGACTGATAGCCAGATTACCTATGTGAATGATTCCATTAATACGAAGGCGGGCACCTACGACATTGAAATTACCCAGATGGCCACACAGGCGAAATATACGTCCGCCTCGCTGGCCCTGTTAGATTTCGCCTCGCCGGTACAGATTGATGCCAGTAACGACAGTTTTACCATCAATGTGAATGGCAAGGACGCTACCGTGAGTCTGACTCACGGTGATTACGCGACGGGCGACGCGCTGGCTAAAGAGCTGGCGCTGCAGATCAACAGTGATGATACGTTGGTTCAGTTCGGCCACTCGGTATCCGTTGATTACAGTTCAGCCGACCGTAACTTCAGTATTACTTCCAATAAATATGGGGCGGAATCTCAGGTTTATATCAAGTCTGTTGCCGGCAATACGGCCAACACGCTTGGTTTCAGTCCTCTTGGGGCAGGCACGTACGAAGGCGTGTCACTGACGACACTGAACGCGGATGCGTTCAGTGGCAAGGGGGCAAAAACGGACGTAGGCAGTCGCCCTGTGGATGCAGAAACAGGCATCAATTTTCAGGCAAACAATGCGACATTTGAGCTGGACGTTGACGGTGCGGGCCCTGTACTGGTCACTGTTTCCCAGAATGCCCAGGGCCAGGACCTGAACGGCGATGGTACCTTTGGCGACAGGCTCGATACCCTGCAGGCCATCCAGAGCGCGATTGACGCGACCTCGCTCTCTGGTTCTGTCATTGCCAGTTTCAACGATAATGGTTATCTGCAGTTTGAGACCTCCGCCGTCGGCGCAGCCCGCTCTATCGAGATTGCTTCAACCGGAGCTTCTGTGACGGATACCCTGCTGGGGCTGGATGCGACTCAGGGCGCGAAGACGAACGGCAAAGATCCGGGGCTGACATTCCCGTCGGCGGTTAATTTTAAAGTTCAGGTCGATGGTGTAGAGACCGACGGGTTTGTTTCCGTCTCTGCGGGCACGTATCTGACTGGCGCCGATCTGGCGACGGAAATTCAGACGCAGCTGGCTGCGACACTGAGCACAGATCCTAATTTCACCGGTGTGGTCCGGGGTGCTGAAACCAGTGCGGGCAGCCGGGATATCAGCACAAATATCGATTTTACGACCACCAATGGTGGCTTCACGCTGAATGTCTCGGGCAACGAGCAGGAAATTATCGTCAATTCCGATTCGGGCGATAACATCGTCGATATTCAGGCCGCTCTGGATACCGCATATGGTGCTGGTGTTGTTACGGCAAGTCTGGATGGCACTGGCCTGAAGCTCTCGTCAGTTGCCACCGGGCACAACGAATTTATTGAAGTCGTACAGGATGGACGTGGTGCTTACACCAGCAGTTTTGCTGATATCACGACGGGGTATGATTTTTCTGCCGCTTCCCAGAATGCAACCTTCACGCTTACCGTCGACGGTATCAATATTAATGTTGATGTGAACGGCGATGGTACTACCGGCAGTAATGATGAGCAGTCAAACCTGACTGTGATTCAGCGCGCGCTGGATACCGCGCTGGTCGACAGTGGTGAATACTCAGCGGGCGATGTTAAAGCGGCAGTGGATGGAAGCGGCCAGCTTTACTTTGAGACCGTAGCGAAAAACGGTGTTAAAACCGCGGCCACTTATGGTTCATCCGCGTCCGTTCAGGTCAGTAATCTTGGCGGTACCGCAGCTTCTGCTCTGGGCCTGTCGGCTGAAACCGTCACTAACGGATACGATGGCTTTGGGATGTCATCAGCGCGTACCTTTGGTTATGACCTGGATCCGCTGGTGGCATACGAGTACGACGCAGAGAAGAACCTGGGATCTTTCAGTGTGCAGATTGGTGGCGAAGGCACGTCGATCGGATTCACCGAGCTGGATGCCGATGCTATTGCCTTCCTGGGGCTTCAGGATGTGAGTAATTACTCACAGGAAATCCCAACGGGTAAAGACGTTGCGGGTAAGATCAACGGCGTTGAAGCCACGGGTTCCGGCCAGTTCCTGCGAGCAGTGGATGGTAATGTCAAAGCAACCCCTGGCTACTATATCGGAGCCGAATCGGCAGGCTTTGACAGCCCGGTCGTTCTGGATGCGAGCAACAGCACTTTCAGAATTGCCGTCGATGGCATTGAAGCAGAGGTTGCGCTGAACTTTCCTGCAACCTACATCAGCGGCAGTGCTCTTGCGAGTGCACTCCAGGTAGCGATCAACAATACGGCAGAGCTTAAAGCGGAAGGCAAAACGGTGAAGGTTGAATACACCTCAGACACCAGCTCTTTTGCCTATAACAAGTTCGGTATTATTTCGAACACGACCGGCGCAGAGTCCTCTGTGCAGATTAAAGATGTGTCGGCGGGTGCCGCGACGCTGTTTGGTTTTGTCACCGGCGCCGGTGACGGTGAGACCGGTAAAGACCAGAGTGGTGAGATTGACGACGCTTCTGGTCTACGACTGAAAGTCACAGGCGGCACGATTGGTAACCGTGGAAGCGTCACCTATATTTCGGGCTTTGGTGACCAGCTGAAATCCCTGCTGGACAACTACCTCAGTAACTCGGGGGGCACCATCGCCAACAAGTTGTCCGCGCTGGATGACGACCTGGATACCGTCGGCGAAGACCGGGACAAGCTTGAGGCCCGTATCTCTGCCCAGGAAGCCCGCCTGAAATCTCAGTTTCTGTATAACGACGCGCTTATCCAGACGCTCAACACGACGCTGGACTATGTGAAAGCGCAGTTTGAAGCCCTGAATGGCACGAATAAAGACTGATCACCGCGTGTGACTCCTCCTCTCTGGGTTGTCACGGATGAAACCCCTGCGTCTTTACTGTAAAATGCCGCGTCATTTTCATCCGTAAGACAGCGACAGGGGTACCCACCTTGGAAATCAATCCAATCGTCGAACAGATTAAAGACCTTCAGGCGCGCACCGACGTGCTTAGGGGGTATCTTTGACTACGCCAACAAAGTTGAGCGTCTCGAAGAAGTAGAGCACGAACTTGCACAGGGCGATGTCTGGGATAACCCGGATCGCGCTCAGGAACTGGGCCGCGAACGTTCAGCGCTTGAGATTGTGGTCAAGACCATCAACAACCTTGACGGCGGTCTGGGAGATGCCCGTGACCTGCTGGATATGGCCGTTGAAGAAAACGACGAAGACGCCGTAGAAGACGTGAAAAGCGAACTGAACAACCTTCAGAGTGAGCTTGAAGTCCTTGAGTTCCGTCGCATGTTCTCTGGCGAAATGGATGAAAACAACTGCTACGTTGAAATTCAGGCGGGCTCCGGTGGTACCGAAGCACAGGACTGGGCCAACATGCTTCTGCGTATGTATCTGCGCTGGATCGAAGCCCATGGATTCAAAGGCGAGCTGATGGAAGTCTCCGAAGGTGAAGTCGCCGGCATCAAAGGTGCCACGATTCACGTTCAGGGCGAATATGCCTATGGCTGGCTGCGGACTGAAACCGGCGTACACCGTCTGGTGCGTAAGAGCCCGTTCGACTCCGGCAACCGTCGTCACACCTCGTTCTCGTCTGTGTTCGTATCTCCTGAAGTCGATGACAATATCGAAATCGAGATCAACCCGGCTGACCTGCGTATCGACGTCTACCGCGCCTCAGGTGCTGGTGGTCAGCACGTAAACCGGACCGAATCTGCGGTACGTATTACCCACTTGCCGACGAACACCGTGACTCAGTGCCAGAACGACCGTTCCCAGCACAAGAACAAAGACCAGGCGATGAAGCAGATGAAGGCCAAGCTCTATGAGCTGGAACTGCAGAAGCGTAATGCCGAGTCTCAGGCGCTGGAAGACAGCAAAGCCGATATCGGCTGGGGCAGCCAGATCCGCTCTTACGTGCTTGACGATGCGCGTATTAAAGACCTTCGTACCGGCGTTGAAACGCGTAATACGCAGGCCGTTCTCGATGGGGATTTGGATCAATTCATCGAAGCGAGCCTGAAAAAAGGCCTCTGAGGCCGTTTCTGCTCGGTAGAGCTGTGTTGGTGGCCGGTTTCGGGATGCTCATGTACTACTTGTACACTCCGCTCCCTCAACCGACCACCGCCTTGCTCTGCCTTCGCAGAATTCGCCCTCAGCGCACAAAGTGGTGGGCGAGGCTCACCGGACTACACAGAATTTAATTTTCCCAGACACGAATGGGTGCAGAATGACCGACCAGAACCAAACCGCTCAGGAAGAAAACAAACTCATCGCTGAGCGTCGTGCAAAACTCGACAAACTCCGTGAAGGCAGTAAATCCAATGGCCACCCGAATGATTTCCGCCGCGAAAATCTGGCCGGTGACCTGAAAAAGCAGCACGGTGAGAAGAGCAAAGAGACTCTGGTCGAAGAAGGCAATCGCGTTGCCGTAGCGGGTCGCGTGATGCGTCGTGGTGGTCCGTTTATCGGCCTTCAGGATGCGACCGGTTCGCTGCAGGTATATATGGCTAAGCCACTGCAGAAAGAAAGCGAAGCCTGGCAGGCGCTGGATGTCGGTGACATCGTCTGTGCGACGGGTGTTCTGCACCTTTCAGGCAAAGGCGAACTGTACGTTGATGTTGCGGAACTGAGCGATTTCCAGATTCTGACAAAGTCTCTGCGTCCGCTGCCAGACAAATTCCACGGTCTGGCCGATCAGGAGCTGAAATACCGTCAGCGTTACGTAGATCTGATCATCAACGAAGAAACGCGCAAAACCTTTCTGCTGCGTTCAAAAATTATCGAAGGCATCCGTTTCTACCTGTCGCAGCGCGGCTTTATGGAAGTAGAAACGCCCATGCTTCAGACCATCCCGGGTGGTGCAAGTGCGAAGCCGTTTGAGACTCACCACAACGCGCTGGATATCGATATGTTCCTGCGTATTGCGCCTGAGCTGTATCTGAAGCGTCTGGTGGTCGGTGGCTTCGAACGTGTGTTCGAGATTAACCGTAACTTCCGTAACGAAGGTCTGAGTACGCGTCACAACCCTGAATTCACTATGATTGAGTTCTATCAGGCGTATGCTGATTACCGTGACATGATGGATCTCACAGAAGGCATGCTGCGTTTTATCGCTGAGACCGTCATCGGTAACACGACGATTAAATACGGCGAGTCGGAATACGATTTTGCTCAGCCATTCCAGCGTATCACTATGGTTGATGCGATTAAGCAGTACAACCCGGATATGGATCTGGCGGTACTGAACGACGCAGAAAATAATATTGAAACGCTGAAAAAATACGCCCAACAGGTAGGCATTCACCTTGGCCCGAAAGAAGCCGGTTGGGGGCCAGGTAAGCTGATTTGTGAAATCTTTGAAGCGACTGCCGAAGAGAAACTGGATCAGCCAACCTTTATTACCGAATATCCATGGGAAGTATCACCACTGGCGCGTCGTAACGATGACAACCCATTCGTGACCGACCGTTTCGAATTCTTCGTCGGTGGCCGTGAACTGGCAAACGGCTTCTCGGAACTTAACGACGCTGAAGATCAGGCGGCACGTTTCCGTAAACAGGTTGAAGAGAAAGACGCCGGTGATGACGAAGCGATGCACTACGATGCAGACTACGTTCGTGCGCTGGAATACGGCCTGCCACCGACAGCGGGTGAGGGGATTGGTATCGACCGTCTGGTGATGTTGTTTACCGATTCGCATACCATCAAAGATGTGATTCTTTTCCCGCATATGAAACCATTGGCGTAAGTAGCTACCTGCATCGCCAGAACTGTGTTGCAGCTAGCTCCGGAATGCTCACGTACTAAAGTACGCTCCGCTACCGAAGCTAGCTGCGCCTTGTTCTGCCTTCTTCGGTGACGCTCCCAGGTAGGTTTTCAGGCGACGCTCGCTGACGCCTCAGGGCGTAAGTAGTTACCTGTATCGCGCTACTTATCTGTCATCCCCGCGAAGGCGGGGATCCAGGCGCTGAACAACATTTTCAAGGACAGCTCATGACCAAACCCGGTGAACTCCATCCCTCCTGGCAGGCCATGATTGGTTCTGAATTCGACCAACCTTACATGCAGAATTTAAAAGAATTTCTGCAGGCCGAAAAATCCGCCGGTAAAACGATATACCCTCCAGGCCCTCTGATTTTTAATGCCTTTAATCATACGCCTTTCGATCAGGTGCGGGTGGTGATTATCGGGCAGGACCCTTACCACGGTCCGGGTCAGGCAATGGGGTTGAGTTTCTCTGTGCCTCAGAGTGTGAAAGTGCCTCCGTCGCTGGTGAATATTTTTAAAGAAATTCAGCAGGATCTCGGATTAACCATGAGCGGTTCGGGTGATTTAACACCGTGGGCTGATCAGGGTGTGCTGTTGTTAAATGCGACGTTAACGGTTGAGCAGGCGAAGGCCGGATCTCATCAGAAGAAAGGGTGGGAACAATTTACCGACGCTGCCATTGCCGCACTGAATGTCCAGAGAGAAGGCCTGGTGTTTGTTCTGTGGGGTAGCTACGCGCAGAAAAAAGGTGCGGTCATTGACCGCACAAAGCATCTGGTTCTGGAATCTGTGCACCCGTCGCCACTGTCGGCACATCGAGGGTTTTTTGGTAACCGCCAGTTTTCTACGATTAATGATTATTTAATCAGCCGCGGAGAGGCGCCAGTTAACTGGCAGATTTAACTCACTGCGGTTTCCGCACATAAAACTGATACATGCCGGAGAACAACGCAGGGTGCAGTTGCTCCAGCGTGTGCCAGTCATTCAGTGTGAGGTTTTCCGGCGCGAGTTTCAGTTCGTTTCTGGCGAGTGTACGCGCACCCGCCGGAGGGACGATACCCACCCAATCGAGTCCACAATGCTCGATCATGCGCCGGATTTCCTGAAGATCAAACACATGTTCCTGTGCGTGAAACAGGAGATCGCGGCAGGCACTGAGATTATAGAAATCCGGTGACTGAAATATTCCGGCCCAGTCGTCGCTGTTCTGTTGTAGCAGAGCTTCACGTACCCGACGGATGTCACTTTCGGATTCTGGTATGTCACCGGCAAGTTCTTTACGTAGCTCGGTAACCAATGTTCGAGCCTGACGACTATAGAGTGCAATCTTCATCAGCCCTCCGTTGCGCAGGCGTGCTACAAGGGCTTTCAGGCCAGCTTCCGGGCTCTTCATGTGGTGAAGCACACCAGAGCACTCAATGACGTCAAAATCCTGTCCCAGTCGTTCTGAAACGAGAATGTCACCCTGAACGAAGTCTACGTTAAGACGATATTCTTCCGCTTTCATCTGTGCGTACGCCAGCGAGGCTGAGCTGAGATCCATCGCGGTGACATTCAGTTTGTGGAAGTAGCGTGCAAGGCGCAGAGCATGGCGGCCTGTTCCGCATCCGGCGACAAGCACGTTGATCCCATGACTGCCCGACGCCAGGTCGTTCAGTTGAGACGGGAAAAGTGCCTGCAGCGACGCATAATAGTCTGCCGGTTGGTTGTATCCCAGGCTGTTCCAGCTCGGGTACGGATGAGTTTCATACTGAGCACGCACCCGGGCTGATGTGGAGCTGGCGCTGAGTCCAAGATCCGGAATTTCGCGGGCAAGCTGAAGCAGAACCTGCGGTTGTCGGATCGCTCGGTTCATCAGTGCGGTCAGATGCTCTGGCCATGCCCATTCTGCACCGGCAATCCGGCTGAACAGTGGGGTGGTGCTTAGCGGCTGGTACATCATGATCAGCAGCAACAGACCGGTGACGTCATCGCTATGCAGGTTATCAATGGTCAGAATTCTTCCGGCCAGCGCCGTCAGCTGTTCTGTCAGGCTCTGCTCGTGCGGGCTGATATACCAGACCGCATCATTCAGCTCGCACTGATGCGCGATCGCCACGACCAGAGGAAGAAAATGACTGCTGATGGCCAGCTGACGGCTGCTCGACAGCAGAATACTCTGCCGCAGTGTCATCAACAGGCGCTCGAACAGAGGATCGGCGAAACAGAAGTGGCTGAGCGCTTTGATCAGTAACGGGTCGGCCGCGAGTGTTTCAATCTCAAGAGGACAACCAGCTTCTGACAGTCTGAGTTTGTGCTTCAACAATGAGGTGGTCAGGCCCCGCAGCTGACTGTAGTCGACATCTTCAAATTCAAACCAGCGCAGCAGTTCCTCTTCCAGTTCCTGAGAATAGAAATCGGCGGTGATATAGCTGGTGGCCTCAAATAACTTGTTTCGGACCTGAGGGTCGTCGGCCCGGGTTTTGATCAGCTCGCGGTATTGCTGAAAGGCTTCAACATAATCGCCTTTCAGCAATCGTACGTGTGCCAGAAATACAGCCGCCTTAGTATTTACGCGTGAGATACGGCAGGCGTGTTCGAAACAGCTTTCTGCTTCGTCGAGGTCGTTGGCTGCCAGAGCGATGTGGCCCGCGCTGTAGAGCAGTGACGTGCTGTCTGCTTTAAGAGCAAGACCAGAATTTACCCAGTCTCTGGCTTCGTCCAGCAGGCCGCGATGCAGAGCGATCCGGGCAAGCAGGTTGATGCCGGGAAGGTAGCTGTTATTGAGTTGCCACGCTTGCAGCGCCAGCTCAGCAGCAGACGCCAGCATACGCACGTCGTCGGAGCGCGTGGCGTCGGTGTAGCAGCGGCTGGCCGCTTCAAGCAGTGCTTTGTGATCAGCACTGTGCGCGTGTTGCGTTTGCAGGTGTGACAGTGGGTTAGCCATGGCCGGCCCCTCAACAGAATGCATGTGGGGTCGTATCAGCAGTTATTGTGCCATTTTTTAACTGTATGATTTTTATAGGAAAATACTTGGGCGGCAACCCAGGCGGCGGCCTGTCTCCTCCTGTTGCCGGGCAAATTCTTGCCGCCTGAAACAAAAATTTACTAAAGAATTCCGGTTCTGAGCCGTCAAAGAGAGTAGTGTCGGAGATTCTTTCCGGCGTAAGCGATTCAGTCAGGAGACCGACTATGTATCAATCCGGAGCGTCGCAATATCAGAAAGTGAACGTGACTTCTGAAGTGCTGGATGCAGATCCACATCGTTTGATTCAGCTGCTGATGGAAGCAGCCCTGACCCGAATGGCTCAGGCGAAAGGCGCTATTCAGCGCAAAGATATGGAAGAAAAAGCCCGTCTTCTCGGACGAGTGAACGAAATTATTCAGACTCTTCAGTCCAGCCTTGATCATAATCAGGGAGGGGATCTGGCGGGTAATCTGGATCGCCTATACGACTATATGATCCGGCGCATCATCGAAGCGAGCAGCCATAACGATACCGACATGATCGATGAGGTGATGGGGTTAATGCTCGAAATTAAAACCGGATGGGATGGTATCCGTCAGGAGTACCTGCAAAGTATTCATGGTCAGCGCCCGGACTCCGCCGGAAGCGATGGTCAACGCCTGACAGGCTCTGTATCTGCCTGATTATTATCAAGTTTCTGTGCTGTTCCTTTTCTCTTGCCCCTCCCTGTGAGGGGCTTTTTTATTGGTTTTTAACGACATAAATCGATATTTCATGTGCCAGTTTCCGGGCGATTATTCTAATTCGGCCCGATTGAAAAGATTTAACGTCAGAAGTTTGACTTTGTCGGAATTTACTACTTAACTGAAATACGGGAAGTCAATTCAATGACGGACGGGTGAAAAAGGCCCCGTCGTACAGAAAGGAAAGGCAAACGCCATGTGGAGAGAGATTAAAATACTGCTGATCGATGACAACGAGCAGCGCCGCCATGATCTCAAGGTAATTCTCGACTTCCTCGGGGAAGAAGTTATTGTCGCCGGAGCGGGCGACTGGCGTAAAAAGGCTGATGCCAGCGTCGAAGACAGTACTGAAGTCAGTGCGGTCATTCTGGGTGACAGCGAAGGTCAACCGATTGATAGCCTGCTCGAAGGACTTTTTGAGTGGGACAAAGGGCTGCCGGTTCTCTACGCCGGAAGCGACAACCTGCCAGAGCAGCTGACTGAGAATCTGCGTCGCGGTGTTCTTGCATCTCTGGCCATGCCGCCGAGCTACAACAAGCTTCTGGACAGCCTCCACCGTTGTCAGATTTATCGCGAGCAGTACACGCACAACCGTAGCCGCGGTGAGCGCCGTGAAGTGCAGCTGTTCCGCAGCCTGGTGGGAACCAGTCGCCAGATTCAACATGTCCGCGAACTGATCATGCAGGTGGCAGACAAAGACGTCAGCGTCATGATCCAGGGGGAAAGCGGCACCGGCAAAGAAGTGGTTGCCCGTAATCTTCATTATCATTCCCATCGCCGTAACAAACCCTTTGTTCCCGTAAACTGTGGCGCTATTCCTGCTGAACTGCTTGAGAGTGAGTTGTTCGGTCACGAGAAGGGCGCTTTTACGGGGGCAATCAACAGCCGCCCAGGTCGCTTTGAGCTTGCGGAAGGAGGGACTCTGTTCCTGGATGAAATCGGTGATATGCCGTTGAACATGCAGGTTAAGATTCTGCGTGTTCTGCAGGAGCACACGTTCGAGCGGGTTGGGTCGAATAAAACGCTGAATGCGAACGTTCGTGTGATCGCCGCGACTCACAAAAACCTCGAAAAAATGATCGAAGAGGGCACGTTCCGCGAAGATCTTTACTATCGCCTTAATGTCTTCCCCATCGATATGCCGTCCCTGCGCGAGCGGGTAGAAGATCTGCCATTACTCCTCAATGAGTTGATTTCCCGCCTCGAGAACGAAAAGCGTGGTTCTATCCGGTTTAATTCAGCGGCCATTATGTCGCTCTGCCGTCACGAATGGCATGGCAACGTCCGCGAGCTGGCAAACCTGGTTGAGCGACTTGCCATTCTTCACCCTTACGGAGTGATTGGCGTCAACGAACTGCCTAAGAAATTCCGTCATGTTGACGAGGGCGATGAACAGTACACACCACCGGTGGTTGCGGATGTGACTCAGAGTGACGGCCTGGCCGGAGTGGATAGCCCTGCACTGCTTCCTGTGAACGGTCTGGATCTGCGTGAGTACCTTCAGGATCTCGAGTGCTCTCTGATTCAGCAGGCTCTGGACGACGCTAACGGTGTCGTCGCCCGCGCCGCTGAAAAACTGAATATCCGGCGGACGACGCTGGTCGAAAAAATGCGCAAGTACAACCTTGCCCGTAAAGAAAAGGACATGGCGTAAGCCTGTCCTTTTTTCCTCCTTTTCTATCCTCGCATAACGTCTTTTTCCTCTCTGGCACGCTAATTGCCAAATACCTATAAATGACATTTTTCCGCCACTTTTATGGCGAAATGGTGAGGTATTTATGGCGATTGCTGCTTTGAGTCCGGAGTTACCGGGCCAGTCTCTGGACCCGGTCGAGCTTAAACGCGCGTTCTCTCTGTTCAATGAGATGTCCCAGCAGCTGACCGATTCTTACGCGTTTCTCGAAAATAAGGTTGAGCAGCTGAGCGGTGAGCTGGCGACGGTGTCCGCCCAGCGGATGCACGAGCTGGCGGAGAAAGAACGTCTTGCTGACCGGCTGGAAAGTCTGCTGCAGATGCTTCCTGCTGGCGTGCTTCTTATTGATGAATTCGGGGTGGTCGTACAAAGCAATCCGGCGGCCGATGATCTTCTTCTTAAGGCATCGGGGGCGCAGAGCCTGACAGGCAGCCGCTGGCGCGATCTGATTCGCGTGTGTTTTAAACCGCGCCGCGATGATGGCCATGAAATTTCGCTCGTTGATGGTCGCCGGGTGAGCCTGCGTACGGCCGCCATGATGAATGAGCGCGGCCAGTTGATTCTGTTGACTGACATGACCGAAACCCGGGCGCTGCAGTCCCAGCTGGCGCAGCATGAAAGGCTGTCGGCGATGGGGAAAATGGTTGCCTCACTGGCTCATCAGATCCGTACACCTCTGGCTGCCGCGACATTGTATGCCGGCCATCTGGCATCACCTGATCTCGCTGAAAATCACCGCGTCCGGTTTGCCGGAAAACTACAGGAGCGTCTCCATCATCTCGAGAGCCAGGTGCGGGACATGCTCATTTTCGCCCGTGGCGAAGCGCCGTTGAATGACGATGTTTCAGTGTCTGATCTGCTCAAAGGTATTGCTGCAGCGATGGAAGTTCCCCTGGCACAGTATCGGGCCGACTGCGAGTTTGAAAATCACCTGCAGGACGCGTCACTGATGTGTAATCGAGACGCCCTGATCAGTGCAGTGATGAATCTGGTGAACAACGCGCTGGAGTCCGGTGAGCATCCGATTGAAATCCGGATCATTGCTGAGGCGCTGAGCGAAGGCCGCATGGTGCTGCGCATCATGGATAACGGCCCTGGCCTGAAAAAAGAACAGAAAGCTCAGATGATGGAGCCTTTTTACACAACAAAATCGAACGGTACCGGCCTGGGCCTGGCCGTCGTTCAGGCGGTGGTGCGTGCGCATCACGGTGAATTTACCCTGGCTGACAGCCCACTCGGTGGTGTGTCAGCAGAACTGATTCTGCCGCTCGCGCGCGGCTGATTTCCGGAGGAAAGTATGATGCGTTTACTGGTAGTGGAAGACGATCCGAAACTGCGCGAAGCCGTGGTAGATACACTGATGCTGAAGGGCTATGACGTGCTTGAGGCGCCGAACGGTATTGAAGCGATGGCGCTGGTGCGTAGCCACAATATTGATGTTGTTCTGTCCGATATTAATATGCCGGGCATGGATGGTCTGGAGCTGCTCGATCAGATCAAGACCGAACACCCCTGGCTGCCAGTGCTGTTGATGACGGCCTATGGAGATGTTGGTCAGGCGGTACAGGCCATGCAGCGCGGTGCGAACGATTATCTGATGAAGCCTTTCGAACTGCGTGAACTCGACGAGTTACTGAAACCCTACACTCATACGGGTGCAGAGAGTGATAGCGACGGCGATCAGCCCGTGTGTGAGGCTCAGGTTTCGCAGCAACTTTTTCAGATGGCTCAGCGTGTCGCTCAGACAGACTCTACCGTACTGATCAGTGGTGAAAGTGGTACGGGTAAAGAAGTGCTCGCGCGGTATATTCATCAGAATTCCCAGCGTAAAAAAGGGCCTTTTATCGCGCTCAACTGTGCTGCGATTCCGGAGAATATGCTGGAAGCCATGCTCTTTGGTTACGAGAAAGGTGCATTCACCGGGGCCTACAACGCGATGCCCGGTAAGTTCGAACAGGCAGAAGGGGGCACGATTCTGCTCGATGAAATCACTGAAATGGATCTTGGTCTGCAGGCAAAACTGCTTCGTGTTCTGCAGGAGCGTCAGGTTGAACGTCTGGGCGGAAAAAAAGTGCTCGATCTCGATGTACGAATTATCGCCACAACTAACCGCGAGCTGGCAGATTATGTGGCGGAGGGGAAATTCCGGGAAGACCTCTATTACCGCCTGACGGTATTCCCATTGCAGTGGTTACCTCTGCGGGATCGCCGTGATGACATCTTACCTCTTGCGCGTCGCCTGCTGACGCACCACGCAGCAAAAATGAAACGCCCGGCGCCCGCAATTATGTCGGATGCCGAGCAGAAGCTGCTGGCACACAGCTGGCCGGGTAACGTACGCGAACTGGACAACACAGTGCAGCGCGCTCTGATCCTGCAGACTGGCCCGCAACTGAATGCTAATGATTTTCTGCTGACTCCAGTGCCGAAAAACCGCCAGTCCGATACTTCGAATCCCGTCATAAATATGTCGCCTGTACTGGATGAAGGCGAGTTGGGCTCGGATCTCCGTACCCGTGAGGTTGAATTGATTGTTAAAGCGCTGCGGGAAGAACCCAGCAGAAAAGAAGCTGCTGAGCGCCTTGGCATCAGCCCCCGCACTCTCCGCTACAAAGTGGCACGCCTGAGGGATGAAGGCGTGGATGTTGAGTCTATGGTTTTAGCCGTTTCCTGAGGAAATCTGGCAAGCCCTTTGCAACGTCAAATAAAAGCTCTGAATTTCAATAAAATAGCGTCAAAAAAACGATAAAGAAATTCGGCACACAGGTGAGTAAGAGGGTAGTGGTATGGTTGATCGAGTCGATGTGAGTTCCGTTCTTATGCAGATGCGCCAGGTGAAAACCCAGCTGCGCAGCCAGCATGAGCAGGCAACCCAGAATGTTCGTCCCGCTCAGGAAATGGACGCTACTGCGCGAATCTCTCAGGAAGCCCAGCGTATCAGCAGCATGGCAACGTCTGAAGTCTCAGGAGACAACACAGTTCCTGATTTTCAGACGATGTTTAAAAATGCCATTGATAACGTGAATGAAAACCAGAAGGTCGCTGCCGATTTGGCGACCCGCTTTGAGCAGGGAGATGCTTCTATCGACCTGCCCGAAGTCATGATTGCCCTGCAGAAATCCAGTGTCTCTTTTCAGGCGATGACACAGGTGCGCAATAAGCTCGTTGAAGCTTATAAAGATATTATGAACATGCCGGTGTGATGGACTGAACTATGGAAAACGTACCTGCACAGGCAGCAGCTGGCGCTGGTGCTGACGACTCGCAGAGCAGCGCTTCCACTGCCATGGCTCCACCTCAGGAGTCGGCCGCAGAGAATATCGCTGGTCATCCTCTTCTGGCTGGCTTTAACAGTCTTCCCGTTACCCGTCAGGTCATGGCGATCGGTGGAGTTGCTCTGGTCATTGCCATCGGCATTGCCATCATGATCTGGTCGCAGGAGCCGACCTACAAGCCTCTTATTCACCGTATGCAGGATCACAACGCTCAGGATATTGTGGAAATTCTGCAGCGCGAAAGTATCCCTTTTGAAATTGATCCCGTAACTCAGGTTCTGATGGTCGAGGCGGGTGATCTCCATGAAGCCCGGATGAAGCTCGCGGCCGCCAGTCTGATTGACGATAAAACAGTCGGTCTGGAAGTACTGGAACAGGACAGCGCTCTGGGCACCAGTCAGTTTATTGAGAATGCCCGTTACCGCCGCGGCCTTGAAGGCGAACTGGCGCGCACAATTGCCAGCGTGAAGTCGGTACGGAACGCACGGGTACACCTGGCGATTCCGAAGCAGTCTGTGTTTGTACGTGATCAGCGTAAGCCGCGTGCGTCAGTTTTTGTTGAATTGTATCCGGGCAGCAATCTGTCAAAAGATCAGGTGGAGGCCATCGTTAACCTGGTAGCGTCCAGCGTCAGCGATATGGACCGGACAGATGTATCAGTAGTCGATCAGTTCGGTAATCTGCTGTCTAAAATTGAAGAGAGTACAGATGAAATGCTGGCGACCCGTCAGCTTGAATATACGGATAAGGTTGAAGCGTCGATCGCCAATGCGGTCAACAACATCCTTAAACCGGTGCTGGGTAGTGAGAACTATAAAGCAGAAGTCTCCGCCGATATCGACTTCACCGTGCGTGAAGAAAGCGAAGAGCTGTTTAACCCCGATCTGATTGCACTTCGCAGTGAGCAACTGATTAATGAGTCCAGCTCGGGCGCAGGTGACGGTGGTATTCCTGGGGCACTGTCAAATCAGCCACCACCGGAAGCAACGGCTCCCGAACAAGCAATCGGTACTGGGGCGGGTGCAGGCGCAGGTGGTGCTGGGGCAGCAGGTAAAAGTCGCTCGGAAGCCACACGCAATTACGAAGTCGACCGGACCTTGAGCTACCGCTCCCACCCGGTTGGAGACATCCGCCGTCTGACCGTTGCGGTGGTGATTAACGACAAAGCGGTGGTGAACGACGAGGGCGATTCTGTGTATGAACCCTGGTCCGATGCCGAACTGCAGCGCCTCGAAATTCTGGTTAAAGACGCGGTTGGCTTTAACGCCGCCCGTGGTGACAGCGTGAACGTGATTAATTCACCGTTCATGGGCAAAGACAGCATGACCCTGGGCGAGCCAGACTTCTGGACGCAGCCTTGGTTCTGGGACGTGATCAAGCAGGTACTGGCGGGGCTGTTTGTACTGATTCTTATCTTTGGTGTGATCCGGCCGACCATCAAGAGTATCGCCAATAAAGGGCGGGAAGATAATGAAGTCCTGCTGGATGAACTGGAAGATGCTGAAGCAGGTCTCGATGATGACAAAGTGACTCTGGCAGGGATGGATGAGTATCTTCTGCCGGGCGCATCTGAGAGCTATGAACGTCAGCTGGATGCACTTAAAGGGCTGATTGCGGAAGATCCTGCCCGGGTTGCACAAGTAGTTATACAGTGGGTAAACGACGATGCCTGAGAACCTTCCTGAAAACGCTAACGGCCTGGCCAACCTCAGCCGGGTCGAGCGGGCAGCGATTCTGTTGATGTCGCTGGGTGAAAAAGATGCCGCAGAAATTCTGAAGCATATGGGCCCGAAAGAGGTTCAGCGTGTGGGCTCAGCCATGGCAAGCCTGAAGAACGTTAATCAGCCTCAGGTTGAAGGCGTGGTGTCTGAATTTCTGGATGCCGTCAGTGGTCAGACGGGCATGGGACTGGGGGCTGACGACTATATCCGTAACATGCTGACGCAGGCGCTTGGGAATGATAAAGCGGGCGCGCTGATTGACCGTATTCTGCTCGGGGGAAATACCACCGGGCTGGATTCGCTTAAGTGGATGGAAGCACGTCAGGTGGCCGATCTTATCCGCCATGAGCACCCTCAGATTCAGGCCATTGTTGTGTCGTATCTGGATGCCGATCAGTCGGCTGAAGTGTTGTCGAATTTTGATGAAAAGGTTGTGCTGGATATCATCATGCGTGTTGCTTCGCTGGAAGCTGTCCAGCCAGCGGCACTGCAGGAACTGAACGACATTCTCGAACGCCAGTTCTCTGGCAAAGCAGGCACTCAGACCACCACCATGGGCGGGGTCAAAGTGGCCGCCAGTATCGTCAACTTCGTGGACAGCACAATTGCTTCCGAACTGCTCGAACAGATCAAGGAAGTGGACGAAGATCTGGGGACTCAGATTCAGGATCTTATGTTTGTTTTCGACAATCTGGTGGATGTCGACGACCGCGGTATTCAGGTATTGCTGCGCGAAGTATCAACCGATCTGCTTATTCTGGCGCTCAAGGGAGCAGACCCTTCCGTTCAGGAAAAAATCTTCAAGAACATGTCCAAGCGGGCTGCCGAATTGCTGCGTGATGATCTGGACGCGAAAGGTCCGGTCAAGCTCAGCGATGTGGAAGGTGCTCAGAAGGAAATTCTTACGATTGCCCGTCGCCTGGCCGATGCCGGCGAGATAATGCTGGGTGGTGGTGGCGAGGCCATGGTCTGATATGGCCGACATTAAGCGTGATTCGCCAATTCCGGCTGAGAATGTTGATGAAGCGCGTCCCTGGCGCCTGCCGTTCTGGACTGAGCCCGCCGCCTTTGTTGTTGAGCGTGAACAGGAAGAGCAGGACGACAGTCAGGAGGATGCTCCGGAAGAAACTGCCGCTGCAGGCTATCCGACGGCAGAAGAGCTTGAGGTTATCCGCCGCGAAGCATACAACGACGGCCTGGAGCAGGGGCGTGTTGAAGGTCGCCAGCAGGGTATTCAGGTAGGGCGAGAGGAAGGTCATGCCGAAGGCCATAAACGTGGTTATGACGAAGGCATGGCTGAGGGCCGTCGGGAAGGCAATAAGATTGGTTTTGAGGAAGGGCGGGCAGAAGGTCAGGCAGATGTTACTGCCCAGGCCAGCCGGCTCCGCGATGTGGTCGCTACGTTACAGGCGAGCGTGACTGAGCGGGACAGCCAGCTGCCGGAAGTCCTGGTGATGTTGGTAACCCGCTTAACAGAGCAGGTGCTGGAACATGAACTGAGCGCCGGAGCGCAGTCAATTAACCGTTATGTGCGTGCTGCACTTCAGTCGCTACCAGATGGCGAAAAGGCGGCAAGAGTGTTTGTCTCTGAACAGGACAAGGCTCTTATCGACGAGGCTGCTCTGCGGGTTGCGGTTGAGACAGACGACAGTCTGGCCGCTGGAGAATGTCGGGTAGAGAGTGAAAATTCCCTGGTTGAATACTCTGTCAGTGACCATCTGCAACAGGCGTTGCTGGATCTGGCCGGGCAGATGCTGACAGAAGCAGATGGCTATCCGACCGAGAGTGAATCAGCCGCATTGAGCGTGCAGGTAAAAGACGCGCCTCAGGATTCAGAAGCGCAGGCGGATGCAGATCAGCCAGCAGCCCCCTTTGATGACGTGCAGGACGAGGTGCCGGATGACTCTGAGCCACCGCTGGCGTGAGCTGGCCCCCGCCAGTGAGTATCGCCCCCGGGTCTCGGGACGCCTTGTGCGTATGGTGGGCCTGACGCTCGAAGCCATTGGGATTGACGTCCGTACGGGCGACCGCTGTCGGGTGGAACGACCGCAGGGCGGCGACGTTGAGGCCGAAGTGGTCGGTTTCGATGGCAAGCGTATTTTTCTTATGCCGATTGAGCAGGTCGATGGTTTGCGCCCGGGTGCCAGAGTCTGGCCATTGCACGGTGCGGCGGATGTGCCTGTTGGTTTTTCTCTTCTTGGGCGGGTGCTGGATGGTACTGGTCGGCCGCTTGATCTGAATGGCCCCTTGCTGAATACCGAATCCGGACATCTGCAGGGGCGATATATCAATCCACTGCATCGCGCGCCTATCCGCGACACCCTGGATGTCGGCATCCGCGCAATTAATGCCATGCTGACCGTTGGGCGCGGTCAGCGGATCGGTCTGTTTGCGGGCTCAGGGGTGGGTAAAAGTGTGTTGCTTGGCATGATGACGCGCTTTACTACCGCCGACGTTGTGGTAGTCGGACTCATCGGCGAACGTGGTCGCGAAGTTAAAGAATTTATTGACGAAATTCTTGGGCCAGAAGGGCTGAAGAGAGCGGTTGTGATTGCTTCACCGGCCGATGATTCCCCTTTAATGCGCCTTCGTGCAGCAATGTACTGCACAGCGGTTGCCGAGTTTTTCCGTGATCAGGGCCAGAACGTTCTGTTGTTGATGGATTCCCTGACCCGTTATGCCCAGGCCCAGCGTGAAATTGCACTTGCGGTGGGAGAACCCCCGGCAACCAAAGGGTATCCTCCTTCTGTATTTAACAAGTTACCGAAACTGGTTGAGCGAACCGGTAATGGTCAACAGGGGGGCGGATCTATTACGGCGTTTTATACGGTACTCAGTGAAGGCGATGATATGCAGGACCCGATAGCAGATGCGAGCCGGGCAATTCTTGATGGACATATTGTGCTTTCACGTCGTCTTGCCGAAGAAGGACACTACCCTGCGATTGACGTAGAAGCATCGGTGAGCCGGGTGATGCCACAGATTGTGGATGATGCCTGGCTGCAACGGGCACAGATGTGCAAAAGACTGATGTCGCATTATCGTCAGAATCAGGACCTTGTTGCTGTCGGCGCGTATCAGGCCGGATCGGATCAGGTGTTGGATGTCGCCATTGAGCGTATGCCGAAAATTAAAGCCATGCTGCAACAGGGGCTGCGGGAAGGAGCTGACATCAGCGCCAGTAAAGATGCCCTGGCAGGGCTTTTTCCAGGATTTGATAAAGGGAAATGAACTACCGTCACCCCCGGGCTAAACGCCTGAAAGTCGTATTTGAAATTGCTGAGCGCGAAGAGCAGGATGCGCTGCAGCGCTGGGGACTGGCACGGCAGAAACTTGAAGCTGAAAAGGCAAAACGCAGTCAGCTCTCCGACTACGCAGGTGATTACCAGCGACGCCTGGCGACCCCCGGACAGACCACAGTGAAAGCCGGTGACATGCACAACACGCTCGGGTTTATCCGCCAGATTGAATCTGCGCTGCGTCAGCAGGAAGGACAGATCGCACAACTGGAAACTCTGACAGCAAAAGCGCGCACGGCCTACCTCGAAGCACGGGGAAAAACAGAAGCCATGAAAAAAATGCTGGAGCGGCTGGAGCAGGAATACCAGAGCGAACAGAATGCCCGCGAGCAGCGCGAGGCGGACGAGTGGTCTAACCGGCAAGCGGCGCGACGCACCTTGTGACTTTTTAGTACTTTGTAATCTTATCTCCCTTTCTTTGTCGTTCAGGTCATTCCTGCCTTAAAAATATCCCTTCCTCGTCTGGCAGCTTTACAGAAGCGGTCTAGTCTTACCTTTAGGGTTTACACGAGGACACATCCTTATGACAGAAGCAGCCACCATTCACTGTGGTAACCGCCTGAGCATTGATCAGGTGGAAGGGCTTTATCAGAAGCTCGAGGCGGCCGTTCTGTCCGGAGGAGATCTGACGCTTGACGCTGGTGACGTTCATTTCTGCGACACAGCGGGTCTGCAGATGATACTCAGCCTGCGTAAGACTCTTGCTGGTACCGGAAATGATATCAGCTGGAGTGCAGTCACGGATGTTCTCAAAGATACCGCAGGTTACCTGGGTATCCGCAAATCTCTGAATCTTCCTGAATAACACACCGGCAAACTACGGGAGAACTCGTATGGTAAGTATCTTAGCTGTTGACGATTCTGCTTCTATGCGCCAGATGGTGAGCTTTACGCTCAAAGGCGCAGGCTATCAGGTTCGTGAAGCGGTGGATGGCGTTGAAGCGCTGGAAATCGCAAAGAACGAAAAATTTGATCTGGTTCTGACTGACGTAAACATGCCCAACATGAATGGCATTGAGCTGGTTCAGAATCTTCGCCAACAGGAGAACTATAAGTTCGTTCCTATGTTGATGCTGACGACCGAATCTGCAGGCGATATGAAAATGCAGGGTAAAGCCGCCGGTGCCACAGGCTGGATCGTAAAGCCGTTTAATCCAGACCAACTTCTGAGCACAATCAAACGCGTTCTGGGGTAATTTCTGATGAGTGTCGATCTGTCGCAGTTTCACCAGGTATTTTTTGAAGAAAGCTTCGAAGGCCTGGATGTTATGGAAAGCCAGCTCCTGGAGATGGACCCCGCTGACGTTGACGACGAAACGGTTAATACCATTTTTCGCGCTGCACACTCCATTAAAGGAGGTGCCGGTACCTTCGGATTTATGCCGATCTCTGAGTTTACGCACGTTGTAGAAACTCTGCTTGATGAGATCCGCAGTGGTCAGCGGGTGATGCAGCCGGAATATGTCGACTTATTTCTACAGTCTGTCGATTGCCTGCGTGGCATGTTGTCAGATATGCAACAGGGCAACGAGCCAGAGAAGGAGCGCCCTGCACAGTTACGGGCTGAATTCGAAACCATTCTGCATGGTGCTGCTCCCGTCGCTGAAGCCGCACCCACGGAAGAAGAAAAAGGCTCTGGATGGCTGATTCGCCTTACCCCATACCCGGATTTACTGCGTACAGGGAATGAACCCTTCCGTATGTTCCGGGAATTAATCGACATTGTTGGTGAAGAGCACTGCGAGATTGAAGCAGACACCAGCAAGCTTCCCGAGTTTACCAGTCTGAATCCTGAGGAATGCCATTTGGCGTGGCAGATCCGGGTGACACGGGAAATCCCTCTCGCAGACATTAAAGTCGTGTTCGAGTGGGTAGAGGACGAATGTGATCTGGTGTATGAGCCGCTCGGTGACGTTGCAACAGCCAGCCCGGAAGAAACAGCCCCCGCCGTCAGTGATACATCCGACGCTGAAGGAATTCAGGTGCCTGAAAAGGTTGCTGCCGCAATAGCGGAGACGCCTAAAAAATCCGCCGAGCCCGCCGCCCCGGCCAAAGCGCCTAAAAAAGCAAATGCTGAAAGCTCCTCCATCCGCGTGTCTATCGACAAAGTCGATAGCCTGATCAACATGGTCGGAGAGCTGGTGATTACCCAATCAATGCTGGGGCAACTGGGGCAGGATTTCGATCTCAGCCGCCTTGCTAAGTTGCAGGAAGGCCTGTCGCAGCTTGAACAGAACACCCGTGAACTACAGGAAAGCGTGATGAAAATCCGCATGATGCCGATCAGTTTCGCTTTCAGCCGTTTTCCACGGTTGGTGCGAGACCTCGGTAATCAGCTGGGCAAGAAAGTCAATCTGGTGACGCTGGGTGAGCAGACGGAGCTGGATAAAACGGTGATGGAAAAAATCAGCGACCCACTGGTTCATCTTGTCCGTAATTCGATGGATCACGGTCTCGAGACCACCGAAAAGCGACTGGCTGCTGGCAAGTCTGCTGACGGCACTATTACGCTGAATGCCTACCATCAGGGGGGCAATATCGTCATTGAAGTCGCTGACGATGGTGCAGGCCTTAACGAGGAAAAAATTCTCAAGAAAGCAATGGAAAAAGGCCTGGTGCCTGAGTCTGCAAATCTGACCCCTGAAGAAATACACCAGCTTGTGTTCCTACCCGGATTTTCCACGGCTGATGCTGTGAGTGACATCTCCGGTCGTGGTGTCGGTATGGACGTGGTACGCAGAAATATTCAGGCATTGAATGGCAGTATCGAGGTCCGTTCCAGTCGGGGGACGGGCTCAACCTTCATTATCCGTCTGCCTCTGACGCTGGCGATTCTCGACGGGCAGCTGGTGCAGGTATGTGAAGCAACCTACATCTTCCCGCTGGTATCCATTGTTGAGTCTATCCAGATCAGTCGTCGTTCCCTCAATCATGTAACGGGCAGTCAATATGTCATGCAGTTACGGGATGAATATATTCCGATCGTTCGTCTTGATGAGATATTTGGGCTGCGTGACAACGTCCAGGATATTGATGAGCTGATGCTGGTGGTTGTCGAAGGCGACAACGAAAAAATAGGCATTGTTGTTGATGATCTTCTGGGTCAGCAACAGGTAGTTATTAAGAGCCTTGAGCAGAATTATACCAAGGTGTCGGGCATTTCAGGCGCGACGATCCTTGGCGATGGCACGGTCGCATTGATTATTGATATTTCAAGTATCGGCCGGAACATCACTCCTGTGAAAAAGCATCAGGGTAAATCTGATCAGGCAGCGTGAGGTAAATCATGGAATCCACGATGGCAGAGACCAACATCCCTGATACAGGGATGGCGGATGAGCAGCAATACCTGACCTTTATCATGTCGGGAGAGGAGTACGGGGTAGATATTCTGGCCGTACAGGAAATCCGGGGCTGGGAAGAGCCTACGTCCATACCCAATGCACCACGTTATATCCGTGGCGTCATAAATCTGCGTGGGACCATCGTTCCAATTATGGATCTGCGGATGCGGTTCGGCCTGGAGCACATCGAATACACCGCGACTACGGTCGTGATTATTCTGAAGTTTGATGGCGAACATGGCGAAAGGGTCATGGGGATCGTTGTCGATGCTGTCTCTGACGTCTATACCATCGCTGACGGCAGTACCCGCAAACCCCCTGAACTGACAGAAGATGATAATTCAGACTTTATTAAAGGCCTGGTTAACGTCAATGAAAAAATGGTAATCCTCCTTGATGTTGAGGAACTCCTGAGTATTAAAAACCAGCTTCTGAATGTCGCCGGCAGTGTGGAATAAACACCTGTTCCCCTGACGCATTCAGATCGAACTAATAGTATTAAGGACTTGTGATATGAGCTTCATGACAAACTTATTCAAATCCGGCGGCGATACCGATTCAAAAACCATCCGGGAAATGCAGTCCAAACTCGATGCCATCAGCAAAAGCCAGGCTGTGATTGAGTTTAATATGGACGGTACCATTATTACCGCAAACGACAATTTTCAGGCAGCACTGGGCTATCGTCTGGATGAAATTCAGGGGCAGCACCACCGTATCTTTGTTGATCGTGATGAAGCGGCCTCGCGGGAATATCAGCAATTCTGGGATGATCTGAATCGTGGTCACTTTCAGCAGGCGGAATATAGACGGATCCGCAAGGACGGCAGCGATATCTGGATTCAGGCGACATACAACCCCATCCTCGATGAAACGGGGCGCCCTTACAAAGTGGTGAAATTTGCATCTGATATTACCGAGCAGAAAAAGAAAGCTCGGGAGAATGCGATCAACGCCAATATTGCGAATGCTCTGAAGCTCTGTCAGGCAAATGTCATGCTGGCGGACAACGACATGAACATCATCTATATGAACGATGAAGTGACCGCCATGCTTGAGGCACGCGAAGCTGAGCTGAAGCAGGCGCTCCCTGACTTTAAAGTGAGCGAGCTGGTAGGCACAAACGTTGACGTATTTCATAAGCAGCCAGCGCACCAGCGAAAAATGATCGCAGGCCTGAAAGATCCCTATAAAACGCAGCTGAATGTAAATGGTCTGAGTTTTAATCTCACCGCAACGCCCTGGTACGGTACCGATGGTGAACGTGTTGGTACGGTGGTTGAATGGGTAGACATTACTGATGAACTGAAGGCACAGGAAGAGGCAAAACGCCTTGCAGATGCCAATGCGCAGGTCAAGCAGGCGCTGGATGCGGTGTCTACCAGCGCTATGATTGCCGACACGGATGGCAACATCGTTTATATGAACGAAGCCGTAGAGAAAATGATGCGTGGTGTGGAGTCGGATCTGAAGAAAGCACTGCCATCGTTCGATGCGTCGAAACTGATGGGCGCAAATATTGATACCTTCCACAAAAATCCTGCACATCAGCGCTCTATGCTGTCTGCTCTGAAAAGCACCTATAAAACACAGATTGAAGTGGGGGGCCGCACGTTCGGCTTAATCGCTAACCCAGTATTTAACGAACAGAATGAACGACTGGGGACAATCGTTGAGTGGGCTGATCGCACTGCAGAAGTAAAAGCTGAAAGAGAAGTGGATGCGATTGTTGAAGCGGCTGCGGCAGGTGATCTGTCC
>Ga0208830_1000316_pt1 | contig 25386 bp, 20 predicted proteins | sample DeeseametaMP2634_FD_184169 | JGI IMG/M metagenome (GOLD analysis project Ga0208830, IMG submission 184169) | Marine microbial communities from the Deep Atlantic Ocean - MP2634 (SPAdes) | ecosystem: Environmental > Aquatic > Marine > Oceanic | place: Northeast of Antigua and Barbuda, North... | reverse complement strand
AACTAACATTTGACTGAATTATTTATAGATATAATTATACTCTGACCCTATTTAATAATCACTATACGTCCTTTTCGCATTAAAGAAGTATTGCAAATGACGCAGGTAAAGTTTTCTTGGAATTTTGTGTTAACATCGAGTTTGTGTGATAATACGCTGATTGATTGATATTGTATTTGATAAACTGTCTAGTACCCTCTGATTATTTTGTGTATTGATCAGAAAAAATATTCGTAGAACAATTATGCCTGTTTATAATATTTAATTATCATTGAAAAAAGAAGGAACCAATTGAGTCGTGCATATTATTCATCAACTGTTGAAAAATTATTAACTGATAAACAGGACTTAATTCTTGGTGAATTAACATATTTTCGGGATTATTATTTTAGGTCAAAATGGCTGTAGGATGGGCCCGTGAAGGGGCGGTACAGGAGCAAATTGAGGCTACAGTTGAAGATGCTGTTCAATTAGCACGAAGTCGCTTACCAGAAGGGGAAAGTTTTATCAAATGTGAGGAATGCGAAATCGAAATTCCGGCTGCCCGGCGGAAAGCAGTACCGGGTGTACGACTATGCATTCAATGTCAGGAAGAATTAGAAAAAAAGCAGACCGCGATCAGTTATTACAATCGAAGTGGGAATAAGGACAGCCAACTGAAATGATGCCCACTATTGCGGGATGTTAAGCATTAATCAAGAGCGAATTTTCCCCCATGGTGTCCCCTGCAGTCTCTGTCCGGCAATCCACAAACCCAGAATCCTGCATATAACTGCGGTAGCGAGCGGAGCAATCAGCCAGATTGTCTGATCTATGCTCAAGGGGAGGTTTGCTTCTACTGCATGTGATACGTACTGACTGCCTATAAATGCAGTGGGATCATTACTTTTTTGGAATTCACGTCGATTGCAATCCTTCCTCAACGGCTTTTCGATCTTTTCTTTTAAGCATAAAATCGTCCTCCATAATGGATAAATTTTGCGGGGGCATTATGGCAGCAAGCGTATTAGAATCATCTAAACCCAACAACACTCGAATCAGTCGACTGAAAATGTCCATGGGTGAACTGGTAGAACTATCGGTAATTTTAAGCTGTTTTTTTATCCCCTCCGGGACCTCAAATTGCCTCTTTTCTTCATTGTAATCAAAGGGGGTATTGTTTTCGCTATAATAACCATTTGGTAAAAATTTCAATCTTGCAAAATTCATCAAAAATTCCTGTGTTGTTTTGCTTCTAGCTAAATCCTGTTCCAGTTCATTTTCAAGTCCTTCACCTTGTTTGAAGGAACTTTCCATTTTGTTCAACAGGGTGAAAAATATGTGTGTGTTTGTCAACACCTGATATATCATTTTACCCTCGGATGATGTCATTTCTTTGCAGGCTTTTTTCAGAGCAATCATTTGAAATGGCTGGAAAGGATCGTAAGTTGGTTTTTTATTGCCAATAGCAAGCTCACTGGATTTTTCAGATTTTTTTGTTTTTCTAACCTTGGATTTTACCACAATAGAATCTTGCTCTGATTTTTCTTTAGTGCTTGTCAACTCTACTTTTCTTGCAGATTCTTTTATTCTAAGAGCTTTAATCCTGTCACTGACTGGTATTAACTCTGAATGAAGTTCATCGACAAAACGCTGCTCCTCTTGTACTCCAAGACCTAACATTTCATCCAGTATCCAATTCAACTCCTCCACTTGATCCGCTCTTTGCCGCAAACTATTTTCAGAAAATCCCGTGTCCTGTCCCAGCAGTGCTATTGTTTGCTCATACAAGGCCCCTGAGTCAAGTTTTTGTTCTCGCAACTTAGCTAGTTCCAGCCACATAGATTCGACTTCCTTGATGGAACTTTTCAACAAAACACATGTTTTAGTTATACTTCCAAAAAACATTGATGCTGAGGTTAAAATCGCATTTTCATCATAAGCGTTCTTCAAGAATTTATAAGTCTGCCTGGAGTCCCAGTCAGAGGCATTTGAAAGTGTTTCCAAAAAGGTTTTAAGTTTGTCACAATACTGACTCATCGCTTCTTTGCCTTGTTCAAGTAAGTCCAGCGAATGAATCATTCCTTCTGTAATTGGGTCATCAAACAAGTCAACATCATTGACACTTTGATGTAATTTAAGCAATGTATCGCTCTTTGAGTCAGCAACGCGACCACCTTTTTCCAGCATACCTTTGATCAGTTCAAGGACTTTGATCAGGAAAGAATTGGTGATAGTTTGTGAAGATGCATTGTGATAAATCTTTCCAAAGCAGATTGAAAGGTTTTGTAGAATTCCTGTCACTTCCTGTAAAGTTTCGTCAACACCTGCAAAAGACTCACTAAAAAGTTGCAGTTTCTCCAGTTCCTGTACAGCATTATCATGGAAGCTTGAGATACTTTTCTCAATACCATCACTGTCTTTTTGCTCTTCAAGTATTTTCAAATGTCTATTAAGAAATCCCAATGGTTCAAAAGGGATACGGAGCAGATGCATACGGAGGGTCATATCCGTAAGTGACATTTCGTACAGATGAATACCCCAGTCCGGAATATTTTTTGAGGTCGGAACTCTTACATTTTTAAGCTTTCTTTCAAAACTGGAAAGTTTGTCCAGAATTTCATTTGGAGTAGACTGTTCCGCAGGCGTTTTTTTTGAAAGAGCATCCGTCAGTGCTTGCTGCTCCAATTCCTGGATTTGGTGAACATTATGGAAAAACTTATAAACAGATTGAACTTCTTCTATGGTCATTGGTGGATCAAAGTTACCAATATTTTCATTTTTGAGTAATTTTTCTGCAAGTGGTGCGCTCTCTGCGTATATTTTTTCAACTTCAGTTTTTGCAGAATCATCTGCATTTACATCAATTGGCAATCGTGTCCATTTTCCTTGCTGGTGACCGTCGCGTATTTTCCGGATTTGTTTCAGAGATAATTCAATTGCTTTTCCGGCAGAAAATCCAAGTGGTTCTGTGGCATAAAATCCTTGATCCAGACTAAAATGGATGCACTCAGACTTGCGGATTATATGATTCTTCATTTTCAAATAACGAGTTGCATCTCTATTAAAATGCTCCGGAGTGCGGCATTTATTATACAGTTCCTTGTTGGTTCGGTTGATCTCCGCCAGAATTGAAACTATACTATCCTGTTCACCGGCCTGAAAAATCCAGCGATTTTCTTTACTCAGTGCAATTTTAACAAATTGAGTGATATCTTTTGTTGCCTTTACAGCTTCCTGAACATGAGATACAGGTTTTCTCTCAGCCTCAAGAGCCGATTTGGCCTGTTTTAATTGTTCCAGTGTATTAGTGGACATAAGAATCCCTCCAAGATATACTGTACCCTATGATTATCTTTTCGTACTGACAGACATGTTACATCAGTGGCCTGAGCCAATTGGGAAATAAAACTGAAGATCTGAAGACATTTATATTTTTTCCCATTGAAACTAAGTATTTAAGATTCAAGAATGAAATCGTTATTGGAAAGTATCTCACAACCTACAGAGATACAAAACTTAAATTTGCAAGAATTAACTCAGTTGGCCGAAGAATGCCGTCAACGTATCATCGAAGTCACCAGCCAACGTGGAGGCCATCTTGCTTCTTCCCTTGGTACTGTAGAAATCACAGTAGCATTGCTGAAAAATTTTAATTTCAACATTGACCGAATTGTCTGGGACGTAGGACACCAGGCCTACGCCTATAAAATTCTGACCGGCCGCAATGAAAAATTTGATTCGCTTGGTAAAGCCGGCGGCATCAAAAAATTTCTCTCACGTGACGAAAGCAGTTTCGACCATTTTGGAGCAGGACATGCCTCAACTTCAATTTCTGCAGCACTTGGAATGGCCATTGGACGTGATCTTCAACAAAAAAAACATCGTGTCATTGCTGTTATCGGAGATGGAGCAATGACCGGAGGTTTAGCTTTTGAAGCACTGAATCACAATGGTGCTCTCGATAAAAACATGCTGGTTATTTACAATGATAACAGCATCAGTATAGATCCAAATGTTGGTGCAATTTCAAAATTATTGACTCGTTTTGCCTCTTCCAGGTTTTACAACAGTTTCCGTGAAGAAACTCTGGAATTCGCAGAGAAGGCACCTTTTTCTGAACGACTGGGTCTGAAAACTACTTTACAGAAATTACACGATTCTGCAAAGAGCTTTTTTTCTCCGCCAAGTATGCTCTTTGAACAATTGGGTTGGCGATATTTTGGTACAGTCGATGGTCATGATCTTCCAGAACTGCTGGATTTAATAAATCATGTTAAGGATTTAGACGGTCCCATTGTCATCCACGCCATTACACAAAAAGGTAAAGGCTATGCTTTTGCTGAAGAAGATGCCCATAAGTATCATGGTGTTACCCCATTCGAACCAGAGGATGGAAAATTTGTAAAGAAAAAATCATCCGGAAATGCAATTAGTTTTTCTCAGGTTTTTGGAAACAAACTAGGAGAATTGATGGCACGAGATGAACAAGTCGTGGTTGTGACTGCCGCCATGCTGAGTGGAACGGGTATCGTTAAACTGCAACCAAAATATCCGGAACGTGTGCTTGATGTCGGTATCGCTGAAGGTCATGCTGTGACGTGCTCAGCAGGACTTGCAACCACCGGTAGTAAACCATTTGTTGCCATTTATTCCACATTTTTGCAGCGTGCACTTGATCACATTATACACGACGTAGCAATTCAAAAATTACCGGTACGCTTCATGCTCGACAGAGCAGGATTTGTTGGAGCTGATGGCCCGACCCATCACGGATTGTATGACTTGACTTACCTGCGTATGATTCCGAACATGACAATAATGGTACCCCGTGACGGGGAGGAATTGCGCGGCATGATGGAACTTGCCTATAATAATGAAAGCGGTCCCTCGGCAATACGCTACCCTAGAGGAAATACTGCTAATCCTGACGAAAATGATTGTTCTCAACTTGAATTTGGCAAAGCACAAATTTTACGAAAAGGGAAAGATATTGCGCTGTTTGCGATAGGTTTAATGGTCGATATTGCAGAGCAGACAGCTGATCTTCTTGAAAAGAATGGTTACTCAGTTGCTGTTGTAAACGCAAGGTTTGTCAAACCGCTGGATGAGGATGTAATTGTTAGGCTTGGTAGAGAAGTACAATTACTGGTAAGCCTTGAAGAAAACACAATTCACGGAGGTTTCGGCAGTGGTGTGCTTGAAACTCTGAGTGTAAGTGGTATTTGTGTTCCTACACTGCAGCTTGGAGTTCCTGATCGCTTCATAGCACAAGGGAACCCGGATGAACAACTAAGGTCCGCTGAATTGAGTATGGAACAAATCTACTCTCGTATTCTTGAAAGATTACCCGTTCCTGCTCATAAGAAAATCAGAAAGAAAAGAATAGTCTCACCAAAAATACTTGCCTCATAATAATTGAAGAATTATTAAACAGTGCCTGAACAATATTATCTAAACCGGCTTCTATCTCCGTTTCAGCTGATTTGTTATTGCCCAATTGTATGGTCCCCAGTTTTCATCAATCAACGATTAGTCTGAAAAATCAGGCCGAAAGTAGGTGACTGACAGTTGCATACTTTTTTTGTTAAACCTTTATTTCAGGAATTACAAGCAATCAATTGTTATTATTGTTGATTACCTTTTTCATTCAAGTATAAGCTAAAATGTACAGCTCTTGCATCAGAGTTGTGCTGAAAGTTTTGCCGGGGATCCGGTTAACGAATTCCGTGAGGAAGTTGCTACAACCATTTTTTAAGGAAATTAAACATGTCAAACGATTTACTGAAACAGCTTGAAGCAAAAATTAATGAAGCGATCGAAACCATCGAATTTTCACGAATGGAAATTACGGATTTAAAAGAAAAGAATGATGAGTTGGAAAATCGATATGAAGATTGGGAGCAAAGGCTATCATCCTTAATTGAAAAATTTGAACAGCTGGAAGATGTGGAAGCTGTTGAAGTTGAGGCAGAGGTTGATACGTCAATTCAAAAAGACGAAGAGGCTGAGGAAGTGGTTGCTGAGGAGGCTGAGTCGGAGGAAGTTGAGGCAGAGGAAGTGGTAGCTGTGGAGACTGAAGATGAGGAGGCTGAGGCGGATACGGAAGAATTTGAAGGAGATAAAATTGAAGGGTCCACTTTTGGTACCAGTGCAGATTCATACACTGAAGCCCCGGGATCCTCACAACACTACGCATGACGCTAACGACGTGTTTCAAATATACCATAATTTTTTGCACTGCTCGTTTGCCTTCATTTTTAATTGCGAAGGAAATAAAAAATCAGTTTCTTCGCAAACTTCTCCCCTTGCTGTTTACAAGCCTGCTCTTTGTAAACCTGGTGTCTCCTCAGTTTCTCCAGGCACGTCAATCAGTTGGATTACTTTCAGTTGATGTCAAATACCCTTCAAAAGGATTGAATTGGTTGGGGCTGTTTGTTCAGGAAGAACTTTCCATGCAGCTGCAACTGGCCGATCGATTCTCTGTAATAACTCCGGATATCATGCGCCGCTGGAATCAGCGTCTTCGTGACTCCGGACAGCTTACCTCAAGTAATATATCATTACAAAACTCGGAAATTTCCCAAATAAAACCGAACAGACTAATTCAAATATCTTTACAGAAAGTCCTTAACCAACTTTCGGTTACATTGAGCATCAGTATTTTCGGAAAAAGTAAATCTACTCTGAAAATACAAAACACTCATACCTGGAACTCTCCTGATAAACTAATAGTTTCACTCTTGCAAAGCCTTGGTGAGGGGGACAAATTTTTCAGTAATCTGACTCATTTCCCCAAAACCTACGATTGGGATGGTCTAAAGCATTTTTATCAGTGGAGACTTAAACAAGTACCTGTCCCTAATACTTCTGCATGGGAAGCACATAAAGATGAGTTGGAGGCATTGCTAATTAGTTATCCTTCTCTGGCATCATCGATTCAATTCTACAGAGCTGTCATGCTCATTATCGAAAGCAGAGTTTTAGAACCAGCTCTTGTCCCTGCTCTAAATTCTGCAGAAACAGAAATTTTGGCAGCCATGAAACAGCACCCTGATAATAGCGAGCATCACACTTTACTCTCGCTCGTGCACTACCTTCGAAGAGAGCCCTTGTTTGCTAAACAACAGGCAAATATTGCCAATCAGTTAAATCCCCGCGATGGTATGTCTTTGATCCTCTATGGACTTACTATCGGACAAACCCCTCAGGCAGGTGATGCTTTCGTCAGGCGGGGGCTAAAACTTTATCCGTTTGTTACCGAACCAAGTACTGATGGCTGGCAGCCTTACCATGTGCTGATCAAGGATTTAGAACCATGGATCATTCCTGCACTTTCCGAAAAAACACAAAGTTTCGAACAGCTGATGCATTCCGGTCAGCAGGATTACAATGCCCGCCGCTGGAAAGAAGCACTTCAGTCTTTTGAAGATGCTGCTGCACTGCAACCATTACAACCAGAACCTCATCTGTATCTGGCAAAATTACGGCTGGTTCAACAGGATCCGCAAAGTGCGCTTTTACTACTTGCTAAACTTCGAAAGAAATTCCCCAAACATCCTGAAATCAACCTTTATCTGGGTTATGCACATGAAAAACTAAAACATCTGGAAAAAGCCGAAACATTATACCGACAAGTACTTCACCTGAAACCTGAACATCATAAAGCACTGTTGAGGCTTGGAGCTGTGCTTATAAAACTTGGGAAACGCCATGAAGCCCGCAGTTTCCTGGAAAGTCTCACTAGAAAATATCCTATATATACTGTGGCCTGGTGGAACCTTGGAATTGTCTATTATCAGCTTGGAGAATTGCAGTTAGCAGAAACTGCGTGGGAGGAGTCGTTGAGACTTGAGCCGGATAACAGTCAAATCAGGTTACGCATCGAACAACTGCGTGAAGAATCCTCATAGATTCCTGCCACACTGTAGAATTATTAAACAAATAATCAATTAGGCTTCACACTTGCAATTGTTGTAATATACAGTTTGTTTTGCATAAAATATAAGATATATTTGAAGCTGAAATAATATTTTTGTGGAAAAATACTTTTTTATAGTGTATTTTAACTTAAAAAAAGTATATCATACGGTTTTTTTGGAATAAAAAGCTTGCAATACTCTTTAGTAAACAATAAACTTTCACGCTAGGTTGGTAAAAGATTTTCAAATTAATTAAGAGCAGAAGAAGGAATTGAACATGAAAAATCTCATAATATTACTCATATCTATCTTTTTTTCTGTCCAGGTTTTAGCTCAAACTGATAGTCAGGAGGTCGCACCGACAGATGAAACTTCAAAGACAAATTTGTCAGGAGAGTATATATACGCCAGTTCATACTTTAAGAAATCCAAAACAGGAATAGTTTTGAAGTATGCACCCACGTTGCCAACTGTGTTTTACGGGTGGCGCTTTGTTGTCTATAACACAGAGAAGTTTTTTATTGGTGGGACAGGTTTCACGGGACAGTTGGGTGGCCCTCTAGAAAGTGGTACCTTTACTACTGCTGCTTTGGTGGCTGGTTATGATTTTACCATTTTCGACGATATATACGTTGATTGGGGTATTGCAGCTGGTGGTGCTGGAGGAAGAAGGTATGATGCTTCGACATCTAAAGAAATAAATGAGGGTGGGGTAATCGTGGAACCCTGGTTTGGATTTAATCAAAAAATTGGAGAAAAGACTGACTTTAATTATTCTTTCTCATTGTTTATGATGCCAAATAGTTTAACATTTAATAACACTATTTCCTTCAATCTTCGAGTTGATTTCATTATAGAATAGGCCCACTGTTTAACAATGCTGACACAAGCACTGTTTCAAGTATAAAATCTGGGATTTGCTGATTCGTAAGTCCGGGATTTCCTTTTGTATTTTTTACTAATCCACAAATTACTTAAATTATCCATTCAGAGTTTTGTGTAGTTTCCTCCTCGTTGGCAGGCTTTGCTGTGTTAGAGCGGTTTTTCTGGCGTGGAATACTTTCCCTTAATTTGTATTTTTCGTAAATATCTAACCTCAATATTTCCTCTCTCTTAAAACAGTTTGCTAAAGTTATCAGTCAGAAATAATCAGTAGCGTGTAATTGTGTGTTTTTAAGCTTTCAATATCGTGCTATTCTGCTAGCGTGTCCTTTAGAAGAACTGGGTGAAATATTGAACTCTGTTGAAGATGTTTAGTTTGTTCTTAATTGAACTTTTCCACTTATTTTCGATCAAATTAATAGTCACGGATTTAGTCTTATTTGTGAAAATTGGCAAGTTATTTCAAACTAGCATTTCATTCTTGTAGGGAAGTTGAGACGATTAAACGTCCCTTTCAGGTTGATTTTGAAAGTATCACCACACCGTAATGTACTCAGCATAGTGCTATAATTACTGATTTCTTTTTTGAGAACTTGCGAAGGTGTGACTTGGATATTTAAATCAATCAGTGACATTTGCGGGCGACTCTCATTTAATTGAATTACGCCCTCAATAATTCCTTCTAAAGATCCTTGTAGTTGAATCTTCTTAATGTGAATTGACCGTCCGAGCTGCACCTCAAACTGAACTTCTGACAGATCTAATTCTGGTAATTGCAGATCCAGAAGTACTGTACCACCAGAAATCCGAATTCTTGCATTTTTCAACTTTCCCTTAATAGTTCCTTCGGGAAACTTTGTTTTTTGTTGCTGCAGTGCATTAAAATTTTCGATATGCGCTGAGAGTGAAAGAAAACCTGAAATAAAAGTATATGGAACTAAAGAAAATAAAGGAGCCCGTTCGATCTGTACTGAATCAATGGAGAGATCGAGTATTTTCTGTGTCAGCAATTCAGTGGAAATCCGGAAGGCTCCCTCATGAACCTGCCCATGTACTTTAGCTTTTCCTGATGTGATGATGGAGAAAAAAGGAACCTCTAAATTTTCAAGAATTAACAGGCGAATATCCGGAATTCCAGCCAACCATTTTGGGGTACGCAGGACAATCTCAGGGGTACTGATTTTGTTCCATCCCAACTCAATATCCTGAATTTCAAATGGAATTCCTGTTTGTGAGGTTAAACGAAAGCGAACTGCATCTGCTATTGATTTGCCGGGGAAATTTTGTTTAAAACCCCAAAAAGCAAGAACCAAAATCACTGCCATTCCCACTAACAAAAACGAAATATGTTTTATGATTCGCATTGATAGTCATCCTCCCAGTTGCTTGTGTACCTGAAACGAGGCTCGTACCTGACGGTTACCGGGGCTGATGCTGATACTGAGATGAGAAGTCCGTAGTACAGGACGGTGATTTTCGAGTTGATAAAGCATAGACATTAGATGATCAAGTTTAAGTCTGTCTAAACCTACTTTGACACCCTCAGTTCCCTTTTGAACATTTGTTAGTACATTGAGTTGCAAATTGTCCTGAATTTCAATGGATCGTGCAATCTTTTCCACAAAAGAGCTGAGAGCCTGCGGCATCACAGACGCAGTGGCGGAGCGCTGTACATCCTTTAATTCCCTGGATAGGAAGCGCACTTGTTTTATTTGCTGCTCCAGCTTGCCTAGTTGTTGAAGCAGCATTTTTTCCTGACGGTTAAGCTGCTGTATCCCCCACATTCCCGCAAGTACAAATATAATCAGGAACATCGAGGATATCAGAAGTTGTTCCCGCATTGACAAATTTGGCATGGGAAGCTTCTATTGAGGTAGGCAGAATTCAGTTACGTTGACTGAGAGATACATAATTTCGCTCAGTTTGTCCTGTATAAATCTGGCGTGGTCGTCCAATTTTTGAGATTCCATTCCGCATTTCCAGCCAATGTGCAATCCAGCCTGGCAGACGTCCCAGAGAAAAAAGGACTGTAAACATGTCTGTTGGAAAGCCAAGGGCTTTATAGATGATTCCGCTGTAAAAGTCCACATTTGGATAAAGATTCCGTTCAATAAAATATTCATCAGTCAATGCTGCTTCCTCAAGTTGCTTTGCAATATCCAACAAAGGATCCGGAGTTCCAAGCAGATCTAATATTTTATCGCAGTAACCTTTCAGGATAGTGGCTCTTGGATCAAAATTTTTATACACACGATGCCCAAATCCCATCAAGCGAAAACCTGAACCTTTGTCTTTGGCCAGTTTTACAAATTTTTGTACATCTCCACCGTCATTATGAATTTGTTTCAACATTTCCAAAACCGCCTGATTTGCCCCTCCATGCAACGGACCCCAAAGTGCGGCAATACCGGTTGAAATTGAGGCAAACAAATTTGCTTCACTGCTGCCCACCAATCTAACTGTGGAGGTTGAGCAATTCTGTTCATGATCTGCATGTAAAATGAAAAGTACATTAAGGGCTTTCACGAATTCCTCTGGAACTTCATAATTCGTGGTAGGTACACCAAATAACATATTCAGAAAGTTTTTAGTATAAGTGAATTCGTTAATTGGATAAACAAAAGGCTGGCCGATATTTTTTTTGTATGACCAGGCTGCGATGGTGGGGAGTTTGCCCATCAGACGCCAAATCGCCAAATCTACTGCATCACTGTCGGTAGCACTGAAATCAGGATAGAATGTTGAAAGTGCACAGACGATGCTTGAAAGAATTGCCATCGGGTGAGCGTCCTTGGGAAAGGCCTGATAAATGTGCCTGACATCTTCGTGGAGCAAAGTATGCTGTTTAACATTGTATTCAAAGTCATTCAGCTGCTGATTTGTAGGCAATTCGCCATAAATCAATAAATAACTGACTTCAAGGAAATTTGATTTTTCTGCAAGTTGTTCAATTGGATAACCCCGATAACGCAAAATACCATTTTCACCATCCAGGTATGTAATACCACTTTCACAAGATCCTGTATTAACAAAGCCCGGATCAAGAGTTATTGCTTTTGTTTGAGAACGTAATTTACTAATATCAATGCCAATTTCACTTTCACTCCCCATAACCAGTGGGAGATCAATAGATTTTTCATTGACTTCAAGTCTTGCTGTATTCGCCATGCTGCCTCTTTTTAGCTAAAATGTGGAGAATTATAGATATTTCAACCTCCTGGTGACAGGTTATCAGATCTTCACCAAATGGGCAATATTTTCAGCCTTAGAAGTTGTAGTTGTTATGGAAAGTATTTAAGGAATTGACCAGGAAATTCTCTTGATTCACTCCTGTTCTATAATGACGTCTTCCGGTCGAGTGCGGGAATATCGGGCTTCAATCTGGCGTCGCAGCCAGGATTTGATTGCATTTCTGCTGCTTGGAACGAGGAGGATAAAACCTATTGTGTCTGTTAAAAAACCTGGAGTCAGCAACACAAGTCCTGCTACACCAATTAACAAAGCATCAAGTAGTTCTCCAGAGGGCATCCTTCCTTCACGCAGACTTTCCTGGATACGAAACAAAGTTTGTAATCCCTGTATTCGAGCTAAATATGCTCCTAAAAAACCGGTAAAAATGACGAGGGCAATTGAAGTTAGTGCACCAAATACAGTACCAATTTTTATCAGCAGGTAAATTTCAAAAATGGGAATGATAGTAAAGGCGAGAAATAACTTTAATAACATAAGCCTAAGACTTGTGTGTTGTGAATATAGTGTATGAAAATCAGGAAGAATCGGAACTAACCGGTGTGATACTGAACCTGTTAATTCCCGAAACTGCCTGTCTTCCACTGGCTTGACGACCAATCACACGCCAGTAAAGCTGATTTTTCTCTTTTGCTCTCATCAATCCCATCGCCATTCCCGGAAGTTCTCCTGCAAGCGGAACCAGTTCCTTGTCAGCAATCCAGCGGTTTCCCTGAGGTAGATCAAAATATAATCCGGAGTCTTCAAATTTTTCATCAACACCAACTTGAATTTTGAATTCACTGAAAGCCAGACTGTCCCACTGAAAAAGAAAAAGCCCATTTTCTTCAAAAGTGAATTTGTCAGTAGGTAAAAGGAGCTTAATATCACTGAGTTTGATTACGTTGGATTTTGCAGCATTATTTTTTTCCTTCAGTTCTTCAATTTCGTTATCTGGATCAACAGTAGCAATAATTTGATATTTGCCCAACAATTGGTCATCCGGAAGGATGTATTCCAAGTCAAAAGTTGTGATTTCTCCCGGTGCCATCACGTGTACACTGGGCATGGCTATTACAGTCTTTCGCATTGGTTGTTTGACATTATAATATTGAACCTTAGTTAAAATATCCCTGACAATATCCCCACCTGCATTCATTAAGTTCAAACGTAATTTAAGCTTCTCACCACGAAGGGCGTGCTTTGGAAGAACCTGTACAGATTCCCAGCGCAAATCAGGCGGATCAAATCTCAAAGGAGAGATGACGTTTTTCCCGGATACTCTCACACCTGACGCTAATTGGGTTTTTGCAACTTCAACATCCTGATGAGATGCTACAAAAAAATATCTCTCATCTCCTGCAGTTGTATTGATTAATATCCGTTTGAATTTAGCATCCCAAACTCTAACCGAGATTTGATAAAGGCCGGGATCACCCAAATCAATATCATGCAGTACCCGTGTTGTGTCACGAGCCTGAATCGTATAAACTTTGCGAAGACCCTTTTTTTTCAATTCCTGATTGTCAACTCGAACTTTTATTTCTACGCCTACTTTAATTTGAATCTTAGCATGATTGGCAATTGCAGTTTGAACCAACTGTGTATCACCATGTTTTGGGCAGTCTGGATTGTTTACAGATTTAATAATGGAATCCGGAGAGTCAATTGTCATATCCGGGCCATCAGGTAATGGACAGGTTTTAGAAAGGACAATTGCAATGATTTTTAGATCAGGAGACTGATGTGCAGACAACAAGGTCGGTAAAAATAGAACAATTATCCCGGAAAAAATCAGTTTCAACAGTAAAATCCGGAACATTTTATACCAGGTTATTTAGGTTTATCAATTTTCTATTGATCTGTTTTTGCTGGGAAATGTCTTGAAACAGGAAAACGTTTTTCGTAAGAAATTTGGAAAATCACAATTTTCATACATTTTATATTTTCAGTCAGCTGGGAAATGCCGGGCTCTCATTGCACAAGCTTAAGTTGATTAAACTGTACTTCCACCCAGCATAATTTCCCTCTGTAATAAATCTCGCCCTGAAAAAATCAGCTTGCTTTCAGCAGGACTGTTTCCTCTTTTCCATTAATATTTTGTAAATGGTACCAGTGACTGATATTTTGATCAAAATCATCATGAACAGTACAGTGAATTGCGCCAAGCTGGTCAACCTGAACTATGGTGATAAGATGCAGTCGTACCATTTCCAAAATTGCCATGAACGTAATTATAAACCACGACAGAGGTTTGTTATCTTCAAACAGTTCTTCAGAAAGACAATGCTTCCGTTTCCCGAAAAGAGAAATCAGTTCGTCAATGCGATCCTCGATCCGTACATTTTCTGTTTCAATTAAATGTCTGGTTATTTTAGGAAGACGCTTCATTACCCGCCCGAAAGCTTCCATCAGAGCAGAAACTGAGATGTCTTCGTATTCCGGTGCAGTTTCCTCGTTGTCTGCAACTAACTCCACATTTTCCGGACGCTGAAATACATCCCGTCCCAGTATATCAAGAGAACTTAGTTCAAACGCTGCATCCTTGTAATGCTGATATTCCAATAAGCGGAGCCGCAGAATTTCTTCCGGATCCTCTTCTTCCACTTCTTCAATATCTTCCGGAGACTTGGGGAGCAAATTTCTGGACTTGATTAAAATCAACAAAGTGGCAATTTCTAAGAATTCACCGGCAAGATCGAGATTGATTGTCTGCATCATCTCCACATATTCCAAATATGAGGAAGTCAATTCAGAGAGCCGTACTTCTTCAATTGAGACTTCTTTTTTTCGTATAAGATGCAGCAACAAATCCAACGGCCCCTCAAATAAAGGAATTTTGATTTCGAGAGGGTTTTCCGGATTTGGGAAAATTGCTGGGATCTCTACGCTTTTCTTAATTTGTTCCATTGTTTCCATACCATCCATGTCTGGAGAAAATGCAGATTTTATTCCGTAACTTCATCTAAATTGTCAGAAAGTTCAGGTATCCCCATATCTTCCAGAACTTGGTCAGATACCTTGTTGAGTTCTTTTGCTTTTTTAAACCGGGCACTGGCACGCTGATTAACTTTTTCCAAATCTTTTTTCGTCCGGATAATGGTTGGACGAATAAAAATTAGCAGGTTGATTTTCTCAAATTGATCCAATTTGCTGCGAAAAAGCCAACCAATCAAGGGCAGGTCTCCAAATCCAGGAATCTTATTTTGATTTCGTGCAACCTTTTCTTTGATCAGACCACCCAGAACAATAATCTCACCATCCTCTGCAATCACAGAGGTTTTAATTGTCCTTTTAAATATCGTAATTGCTTCCGCACCAGGATTTACAACATCACTGGACTCTTGTGAAATATCGAGTCGTATACTGTTTTCTCCACTGATTTGCGGTCTAATTGAAAGTTTGATACCAACTTCCTTATATTGGTATTCTGTTGTGGTAATGTTACTCGCGCTTGTTACCGTTTTTGGTGAAACAGGCACAACGGAAACTACGTTAATGTTAGGTATTTCACCCTCTTGAGGATTATTGATAATCATTAATTGCGGATTTGCAAGGACATTCACATCATTGTTGTTTTGAACCGCTTTGACGAATGCACCAAAACTAAAAAATTCCTTTCCTCCAATGCTGATTGTGTTACCGTTCAAGACTCCGATTGTGGAACTATCTGCAGCAATTGCGGCGGTCCCTCCTGTTGATGCATCGCCGGTGAATGCACCTGCCCCGGGGAAACCACCTGTTATCACCCGTCCTCCGCTGGTTACACCGGTTGCTTTCCAGTTGATACCTAAATCCAAACTTTTTGAAAGTGAAACCTCCATTACAAGTGCCTCCACATAGACTTGCATTCTAGGAACATCAAGTTCAATAATAATCTGGTCTAAAGTTGTGAAGGCATCAGAAGGAGCAAAAATCAAAAGAGAATTTGTTGCCTCATCGGCACTGATCGAAATGTCAGTTTGCCCCCCTGAACCAACAGTTTTGGACTGATTTTGAGATTCAGGTTTTGGTTTTTCATCTTTTCTGGCAACCTCAGTAATTCTTCCAGTAACTTCTTTGAGCAGGACAGCAATATCTTTTGCCACAGCATGCTTGAGATGATAAAGCTTAAAATTACTTTTTATTTTTCCGCTTTCCTGGAAAACGTCCAACTTTTTGATCAGAGATAATATTTGTTCGATTTCAATCCGTCCTGCAATAATGATCAACGAGTTCAGACGTTCTTCCTCAATTATTTTAACAGGACTGGCTTTTGCGGTTTTACCCTCTCCTTTTCCGGCTACTACACCGTCCGAAAATATCTTTGATAGTAGGACGGCCATCCTCTTTGCAGAAGTATTTTCCAGTGTAACCAATTTTAGCTGAGTTTCTCCGGATGTTCCTTGTACTGTGTCAAGTTTTGCAATTAGCTGCAACACCCGATCTGTTGCCAGGCGATCTGCGATGATGATTAGTGCATTCAGTCGAGGTTCTGCGATTATTTTGACGGCACTGCCTGTTGCAGTTTTCCCTTCACCTTTACCTGCAACTATTGTATCTGCAAAAATTTTTGAAAGCAGCGGTGCTAATGTTGTGGCGTAAGCATATTGCAATGTCTGTAGTTTTATCTGACGGTTTCCTCTAGGAATATCAAGTTGATCTACCAGGTCAATAATTTGCTGGGTTGTCACTGGATTTGCAATAATTATGAGAGCATTGAAAGGTGCAAAAGGCAGAATTTTAATCGATGACGTTTTTGGAAAAACCGTCGTTATGAGTGGGATCAGTTTTGCTGCATCAGAATACTGTAGTTCATGAATAGTCGTTGTCGCACCTTCTACCGGCACATCAACCTGTTCAATTAATTCAATTATTTCAGCTGTTGTTTCTCTATTTGCAACAATAAAAAGTGAATTCAAGCGGGCCTCAATCAAGAGTTTGAATATAGGAGGTTTGCCGTTGAGGACAATGTTGGAAAACAGTTCAGAAACAGTTTTGTGTATTTCAGTAACATCATTGTGAACTATTTGCAGCAATGTGACGATTTGCTCGACTCCTTCTGGCGCAGATATATCAAGCATATCAATTAGTTCTACAATTCTACTCACATTCGATTCAACATCAATTACAATCAACATGTTCATCGGTTCGTAAACAAGCAGTGCTCCTGTCTTTGAAAAAATTGGCTGTAATGTTGACTGAATCCCTTTCAGGTCTGCGTGACGAATTGGAATAAGACGCATGACATAGTTCCCCCCCTTGGCGTTCACCTTTCCACCATCTTTTGAAATCGGTAAGCGTGAGAAACGTGCATCTGCAGCGGTCAGTATTTCCACAACCTTACTGCCCTTTTTACGTACCATAGCCAGTCCCTGACTGGCCAATATTTTTTCAAAGAAGTAAAAGGCGTCCTCTGCAGATACTTTGAAATTACGAGGAGCAGTGATGGACATTTGCCCTCGCATATTTTTTTCTTCATACACGAAAACGGTGCCGGTATGTTCTGAAATTATTTTGATGAATTCTTTGAGGATCAGTGTTTGAGGCAGATTTATTGTAACCTTTGAGCTTTTTTTCTTTTTTGCTGCTTCAATTTCTACGGGGAATGAGGCCTGAAACAGAAAGAGGCTTAAAAATATTATTCCAGACAACCGATGAAATTTACGGTATTGCTCAGATAGGATGGAAAGAAAGAAAATCATGCAAGACTAGAGAAATTAAACAGTATTTCAGGAATTACTCATTGATTTCAGTATCCAATTTGCCCGCTCCAAATCAGCAGGAGTTGTTATTTTTATATTTTGTGGTTCTCCTTCTACTGTTGAAACTTGATCACCGGTGTTTTCCACCAGTGATGCATCGTCAGTAACTAACCACTTATTTTCTATTGCCTGCTTTGAAGCATCCAGAATCAACTTAGTACGAAATCCTTGCGGTGTCTGAGTGGCAAATAATGCGCGCCTATCCAGAACCTCCGTTTTTTCCTCAGTAATTCGGCGGATAGTGTCCTCTAAGGGCAAAACCGGAATTGCGGCATTATGTTCATGTGCCGCATCTATAATTCGATCAATTAGTTTTTCGCTGCAAAACGGCCGAGCTCCGTCATGTACCAAGACCAGTTCCGGAACTTGTTCATCATGCATAATTTTCAACAAAGCATTGTGAACAGAGTCTTGGCGACGACTGCCTCCTTCAACAAGAACAATTTCTTCTGGAATCATGTTTTCAAATATCTGACGATCCTGTGAGGAAACGGTCAAATATATCTTCCGGATTCTGGGATGCTTTATAAATGTTTCAAGGCCGATCTCAAGTATTGTACGTGTTCCTAGAGGAAGAAGCAATTTATTGTGCTTCGCTCCCATGCGTGTTCCTTGTCCTGCGGCAACAATTACAGCAACCGTATCCTGCTCAGCCATTTTGTGCTTAAGAATTTAAAGATTGAGAACATCACTACATTGACAGTATATTTTTCAAATATCTCAACTGCCTAGACTAAGAAAGTTTGGTACTAAAAGTCCAGATAAAACAGTGAAATTCTTTGACAAATCAAAATGAAGTGTATATCAGACTTGTAAAAAAGATCACACAAACTAAACTAAGTGCTAACAATTGGACAGAGTGTTTTAATAATGCAAAATAACCATAAACAATAACCAACAAACTAAAAATGTCAGAAAAAACAGCGTTTATAGGACTCGGTGTGATGGGCTATCCCATGGCCGGATTTCTAGCCAAGGCCGGAAACGAAGTCACCGTTTACAACCGCACCACTGTTAAAGCAGAAAAGTGGGTCGAGGAATATGGTGGGAAACTGGCACTTACTCCAGCGGAAGCATCAAAGGATGCAGCTTTCGTTTTTGCATGTGTGGGCAACGATGATGACCTGCGTTCCGTAACAATTGGGACTGACGGTGCATTTACAGGTATGAGTTCCGGAACCGTTTTTGTGGATCACACTACTGCTTCCGCTAAAATAGCACGTGATTTGGCTGATGCAGCCAAGCTGAAGGAATGTGCATTCCTTGATGCTCCTGTTTCCGGAGGACAGGCCGGGGCAGAAAATGGTGTTTTGACCGTAATGGTGGGTGGCGATCAAGACAGTTTTGATCAAGCAGAACCGCTGATTCAGAATTATGCAAAAAAGGTCAAACTATTGGGTCCTGTGGGCTACGGACAATTGACTAAAATGGTGAATCAAATTTGCATCGCAGGACTTGTGCAGGGCTTGGCAGAGGGCATACATTTCGCTAAAGCAGTCGGCCTGGATGTTGATGCAGTGATTGGAACTATTTCAAAAGGTGCAGCCCAGTCCTGGCAAATGGAAAACCGTTACAAAACCATGAACGAAGGAAAATTCGATTACGGTTTTGCCGTGGATTGGATGCGCAAAGATTTGGGAATTGCTTTAGAGGAAGCCCGTGCGAACAAAGCACATTTACCGGTGACAGCCTTGGTTGATCAGTTTTATTCCGAAGTGCAGGCACTCGGTGGGAGCCGCTGGGATACTTCAAGTTTGATTGCCCGCCTTGAAGCGATGCAGCAGATGAACAATAAATAATTTGAGTAGAAAAAATGCATAAATTTGAAGGAAAAATTCTCATTGAAGGAAAATGGCAAACTCCGGATTCAGGCGAAACATTGCCTGTAATAGATCCGAGTGACGGCTGCGAGTTTGGACGAATTGCAAGGGGTTCAGCAGTGGACATTGACCTTGCAGTTAAATCGGCGCAAAACGCAATGCAAGGTGAGTGGGGGAAAACGATTCCGGTGGAACGGGGGCGTTTGCTGCAAAAGCTGAGTAGCTTGATTTTGGAGAATGAAGACGAACTGACTGAAATGGAAGCACGTGATGTAGGGAAACCGCTTCGTCAGGCACGTGTGGATGTCAAAGCCTGTGCACGTTATTTCGAATTTTACGGCGGGGCGGCAGACAAGGTTCACGGTGAAACAATCCCCTATCTTGAAGGCTACACAGTACTAACGCGCCGTGAGCCGCACGGAGTTACCGGACATATCATTCCTTGGAATTATCCGCTGCAAATTCTTGGACGGACCATCGGTGGTGCTTTGACAATGGGTAATGCCTGCGTGCTCAAGCCTGGTGAAGAAGCATCTCAAACAGCTCTGATGGTTGGAGAATTGGCGATTCAAGCAGGATTCCCTCCGGGAGTTTTCAACATTGTTCCCGGACTTGGAGAGGAAGCTGGAAACGCATTGCTTCATCATTCCGCAATAAATCATTTTTCATTCACCGGATCTCCGGAAGTAGGAACTTTGGTGCAGCAAGCCGCTGCCAAAAACGCAGTACCGGTAACTTTGGAACTCGGAGGAAAATCACCTCAAGTAGTTTTTGCCGATGCGGATTTGGACAAAGCTTTGCCTTTTCTGGTCAACGCCAGCATTCAAAATTGCGGACAAACCTGCTCTGCAGCAAGTCGGGTTTTGGTGGAACATTCGATTTACGAGGATGTGACAGCACGGCTTGCAGAAAAATTTTGTGCCCTTCAAGCCGGACCGGCATTCAGTGACTTAGCTTGCGGCCCGCTCATCAGTCCGGAACAAAAATTTCGCCTTGAAAAATATCTGGAAGAAGCAAAAGCGGATGGATTAAACTTTGCTGCAGAGGGAGTAATTGTTGCTGATGCTCCTTCCGGTGGGAATTATGTAAAACCGCTGCTGATCCGGGATGTTCCTCCAGATCATGCAGTTGCACAGGAAGAATTATTTGGGCCGGTTTTAGCTGTGATGCCTTTTCAAGATGAAGAGCAAGCGGTTGAATTGGCAAACGGTACGCCTTTTGGTTTGGTTTCCGGAGTCTGGACTCAAGACGGAGCACGGCAGTTTCGGATGGCCAAAAAACTCAAATCCGGACAAGTCTTTATCAACAACTATGGTGCCGGTGGTGGCGTCGAATTGCCTTTCGGTGGAGTCAAACTAAGTGGACACGGCCGCGAAAAAGGCTTTGAAGCACTTTACGGGTTTTCTGTAACCAAAACAATTGCCATTCATCACGGAGAATAAATATGCGTCTAAATAATAAAATTGCACTTGTAACCGGAGCCGGTTCCGGATTTGGACGAGGTATTGCTGCTCGTTTTGCTGAAGAAGGAGCAAAGCTCGTTGTAGCAGATATTAACGAGGAAGCGGCGAAAATGGTTGCCGGTGAAATTGGAGACAGTGCGATTGCAGTTGTTGCGGATGTTAGTAAAAATTCGGATGTAGAAGCAATGATTCAACAAACTGTTGCACAATGGGGACGGCTTGATATCCTGGTCAACAACGCCGGAACCACTCATCGGAACAAACCAATGACGGAAGTCACAGAGGAAGAGTTTGATCGGATCTTTGCGGTAAATGTGAAATCTGTATTTTTAACTGCCAGGCACGGAGTACCGCTGATGAAAGAGCAGGGACACGGTATGATTTTGAATGTTGCCTCAACGGCAGGCCTGCGTCCACGCCCGGGACTGGCCTGGTACAACACTTCCAAAGGCGCAATGATTACTGCAACCAAAGCCATGGCGATTGAACTGGCATCATTTAAAATTCGTGTCAACGCCATAAATCCTGTGGCAGGGGAAACAGGAATGCTGCATCTTTTTATGGGAGAAGACACGCCTGAAAAACGAGCACAATTTGTTTCCAGTATACCGTGGGGACGTTTGAGTCAACCGCAGGACATGGCAAACGCCGCACTTTTTTTGTGTTCCGATGAAGCAGACATGGTGACAGGTACTTGTATGGAAGTTGACGGCGGACGTTGTATTTGAAACACTGCCGCAGGATAATTACATTTTTCAACGTCAATGAACCCTGTAAAATAGCTATAAATTTTACCTTTACCAAATAAATACAAATGCTTAGTCACAAAAAAATGACAGTAGCCTGTCTTGATTTTGAAGGAGTCATAATTCCTGAAATCTGGCAAGGCCTGGCGAGACTATGTAATATTGATGACTTGAAACTGACGACCCGTGATATTGCCGATTATGATGAATTGATGCGCTACCGCTTAAAAATTTGTGACCAGTATAATCTTACACTTCGGGACATCCATAAAGTAGTGGAACAAATGGAACCGTTGGATGGTGCATTTGCATTTTTAACATGGTTGAGGCAACGTTATGAAGTTATAATTCTATCTGACACTTTTCGTGAATTTGTAGAACCTTTGATGCACAAACTTCAGTACCCGACCTTGTTTTGTCATTCATTGAAATTGGATAAAGATTTGCGAATCGTAGACTATTGCCTGCGTCAAAAAGATCAAAAACGCCATGCTGTGAAGGCGTTGAAAGCAATCAATTTTCATACAGTTGCAGTTGGTGATTCTTACAACGACATCAGTATGCTAAACGAGGCGGATCATGGAATTTTCTTCCGGCCAACTAAAAAAATCATAACAGAATATCCGGAATTTCCTGTGACCAATGAATATGCTGAGCTAAAAATTGCACTGGAACGTTTGACAAAAGATGAATAGGAAAAAGGGTGCAAAACTCAAGGAGCGAACTGAATTGCTTTATGGAATCCAGCCTGTGTTGGGAGCTTTGCAGCACAGTAAACGTCTGCTGAATCAACTTTATCTAAAAAAGGATGCAGATTCTTCCGAGCGTCTGAGAGAAATCCGGATCCTTGCAGAAAAAATAAAGCTCCCTGTGAGCGAAGTTCCAGTTTCTCAATTGACGGTAATGTGTCCGGATGCCGTTCATCAGGGCGTGGTCTTACGTTGCGGCTTTTTGCCGTTTACCAGCATGCCTGATTTTCCACAATCGGCTGTTGGAACACAACCATTACTTGTTGTTCTTGATCAAATAGAAGACCCCCATAATCTGGGTGCAATTATTCGAACTTGTGGATTTTTTGAGGTCAATGCCGTCGTAGTTACACAAGATCACTCTTCCGGATTAACACCAGTTGCGTCCAAAGCTTCTGCAGGAGTTTTAGAGTGGTTACCGGTTATCTCTGTAACAAACTTGGCCAGGTTTCTAAATGAACAAAAAACAAAAGGTTTTTGGGTAGCCGGACTTGAAGGAGAAGCTCCTGACTGCTTTACCGATTTTTCACGAGACCGGCCACTTATACTTGTGCTGGGTAACGAAGGACGTGGAATTCGTCGTCTCGTCCGGAAGCATTGTGACTGGCTGGTAAGCATTCCGGGGAACCATGAGGTTTCCTCATTAAATGTGAGCAATGCTGCTGCGGTTGCACTATATCATTTACATACCCTGCCTCAAACCCCCTGACTAATATCCCTATTCTAATTATCTTTGATGATTTTGCAGGGAAATTGCACCACAAGAAACTCATTTGTCTATCGTTCGCAGACAATTTGCAGACTGGATGCAAATCCTTCCCTAAATTGTATGTATTTGAACACAGGAATAATTCTCTCAATTGATTTAAAAGCTTAAACCAAAAACTAAATATGCCACGTTTTCGCCTGGAAACGGCCTTACACGTCCGGGAGCGTCTTGAAAAGCTCTATCAAAAAGCACTTGCTGAACAGGTACAGGTTGAACAGCAGTACCGTGACAGAAAACAGCTTATGGAGGAAACTTTAAACCACCATCATAAAGATTTAGATGAAGCAAAAACACAAGGTGTGACTATAAATCAACTGTTGATGGGAGACCGGTTTCAGGAAAGAATTGAAAGACAACTGGAACTCACGCAAGATCAACTAAACGAACAACTGGATATTGTGGAACTGAAACGACATGAATTGACCGTAGCCACTCAAAAAAAACGGGTTCTGGAGATTCTCAAAGAAAAAGAAATCAAAAAGTTTAGAGATGAAACGGAACGTTTGGAACGTTTGGAGGCGGATGAAATTGCCCAGAATTATCGACGATATTCTTATAATTAATATATTTTTTGCCTAATATTTACAGATATTCATACTTAAAATCTTTTACAACATCAGGAATGTAATGAATAAATTATTAAATTTTACTAACAATTTCAAATTCTTATGTTTATTATTTATGTTTGTCATGATGGCAAGGCCCGCTTATAGCATACCAACCACCATTGACGAAATTAAACAAGTCTTTGGAGCACTGTGTGCAGACTACGGGCTTGAATTTTGTGCATCTGAACCTGATGCAGGAAAAAAGACAAAGAAACCTCACAAGTTTACTGAGAGTGAGAAAGAAATTCTGACCCGACTTGCGGAACAGCAGAGCAGATTACGTTTGAGAGCTCTGGAGTTGGACCGGAGAGAGGGGCAGCTCAAAACACTGCAGGAAGATATTCAACGTCAAGTTAGCCAGTTGGAGAAACTTCAGCAGGAAATTGAAAATGATATCAAAAAAAAGAAAAACCAAGACAATACGCATCTACAAAAAGCTGTTGCTTTGTACTCAAAAATGGATGCGGCAATTGCTGCTCAATCACTTGCAAAACTTGATCGCATGATTGCTGTGAGCATCCTGAAACAGATGAAAGAAAAACAAGCTTCATTAGTACTTTCCAGTATGGGCGCAGAGGAATCTGCAAGTATTATTGAAGAAATAACAAGAAAAAAATGAGTTAGTGATTATGGAAGCAATTGGACAAAAGGCAGTTCTTAGCAGTACGGATGAGGTAATTATTTCTGATGAACTGGGTGTGGATTCCGGAGAAATGGGCGAAGAAAGGATGTTCGATGTTACTTTGGACGAGATCCTTGCAGAACATCCTCTTGACGAAAGCCTGCTTGAGGGACTCCTGGAAGAGGATAGTCTGACTGCCTCACTTGCCTCAAGCATTTTGACTCAAAATCAAGCTAATCCAGAATTTGTTGAGGATATTTTTGGTACAGCAGAGTTGTCAACCATTCCAGCGGAAGTTTTGGATGACAATCTTTGGACTGAAGAAACTTATACTGCTCGATCAAAAGTTTTGAATAAATCGGAACCTTTTACACAAGAATTGATTGAGGTCCTTGACCCAAGGGTTGTCTCAGATGAAAACACTTTTCAAAATTTACCGAGTCAGGGTGTGGCAGAAACTGGGCTCCAATCGATTTTGCAGGAATCTGATTTGGAGAATCCGGAGTCATTGCTGCAAACAGTATTTCATCAGGCAAAGCCTCAGGAAGAAGGTGCTGAATTTTCGGAGGATGATTTAGAGTCTGTCATGCAGAAAAATAGAAATCTGCCAGTTCATTTGGAAGAAGATACTGAATATTCAGTGTTGCAAAAAATATTACATCAGGTAAAGCCTCCGGAAGAAGGTGCTGAATTTTCAGAGGATGATTTACAGACTGTCCTTCAAACAAATACCGGACAACAAATTCCGATAAAAGGAAATAATTCGGTTGTACAAGGCCCCGAACCTGTTCAGGAAAATCTGGAAGAACTTCTTCAAAAGGAATTACGCACAGTTATTCATCAAGGATTACAGG
>Ga0208830_1000300_pt1 | contig 26060 bp, 34 predicted proteins | sample DeeseametaMP2634_FD_184169 | JGI IMG/M metagenome (GOLD analysis project Ga0208830, IMG submission 184169) | Marine microbial communities from the Deep Atlantic Ocean - MP2634 (SPAdes) | ecosystem: Environmental > Aquatic > Marine > Oceanic | place: Northeast of Antigua and Barbuda, North... | reverse complement strand
GTCTTAACGAACGTTAACCATAATACGTGTTTTCACTAGGCCTAAAATTATCCAAAAGTTGGACGTCCAGGCCGCAAATCCCCCTTCGTCGCTAAGACTTGCCAAGTGGGGGCACTGATGGACGGGATTACGAAAACCCAAAATTTTTCGAAAATACATGGGACGATCGATGCACGGATGGCGGGAATTGCCTCGTCCTTGTTCATGGATCGACCTGTGACGTTGGCCGATCAGGGCGATCGTTCGTCGGACTGCGGTGGACGGACCATCCGTTTGGCGCGTGGGGACGCGTCGGGGTTCGAACTGTCGGGCGCCGGTGGTACGATCACCTACAGCGATCCCATCGCCGAAAGCAGTATCGCCGCGCTGGTTGCGATGACATATGCCGGTGAAGGTCCTGTTGCTGCGGATCCCGCATCGCTTTCCATCATCGCACTGGCGGATCGTCTCGCACGCACGAACATCCCGGTGCTGATCAATGGGCCCACGGGCACGGGCAAGGAAGTGCTGTCGAATTTCATCCATCGCCGTAGCACCCGCGCCGCCAAGCCCTTCATCGCTGTCAACTGCGCCGCCATTCCCGAAACCATGCTGGAAGCGATGCTGTTCGGCCATGAAAAGGGTTCGTTCACAGGCGCCAATGCCGCGGGCGAAGGCTTTTTCCGTGCTGCCGACGGCGGCACCCTGCTGCTCGACGAAATCGCTGAAATGCCGCTCTCGCTTCAGGCGAAGCTGCTGCGTGCCCTTCAGGAAGGCGAAGTCGTCCCGATCGGTGCGACCCGGCCGATCAAGGTTGATGTGCGCATCATTGCCTGCGCCAACCGCGACCTCCCGCATGAAGTCCAGGAAGGCCGTTTTCGTGCCGACCTTTATTATCGCCTCAACGTATTTCCCATCGAAATGCTGGCACTTCGCGAACGCCGTGCCGATATCGCTCCGCTGGCATTTGCCATGCTGCTGCGCCATGTCGGCAAGGGCGAACGCATGCCCTGGATCAGCAATGCGGCGCTTGCCGCGCTGGCCAATTATCCATGGCCAGGCAATGTCCGCGAACTCGAAAACGTAATGCGCCGGGCACTATTGCTGTCGCAGGGCCAAGCGGAAATCGGTATCGAGCATATCGTCTTCGACATGACTGCGCGCGCCGTCGAAAAGCCGGTCGAAGCACCGGTTGCCGCTGAACCCGAAGCATCGGCAAAACTGTCGAAAATTGTCCAGATCTCCGAAGCGCGCGCCATCATGGAAGCGCTGGAATCGGTCGGCGGTCACCGCGCCAATGCCGCCCGCGCTTTGGGAATAAGCGAACGCACGCTGCGCTATCGCCTTGCGTCCTTCCGTGATGCCGGCATTGCCGTGGGAGCAGGCCGATGAACCCGGTAGGAGGCATTGGCAGTGGCGGATCGCTGGAGCAGATTATTGCGCTGCGTCAGCAAATCATCGATCGCTCCAAAGTCCTGCAGGACGTTCATCAGCCCAAGTCTGCCGGACCGGCCGAAGCGACGGGCGGGGCGCCCAGTTTTGGCGATTCACTCCGCACAGCGCTGGATAACGTCAATTCTGTCCAAGCAGAATCCGGCCGCATGACCGCCGCGTATGAACGCGGCGAGGAAACCGATATCGCCAAGGTGATGCTGGCCCGGCAGGAAGCCGGGGTCGCCTTCGAAGCAACTCTCCAGGTCCGCAACAAGCTGCTTGCCGCGTACCAGGAAACCATGCGGATGGGAATCTAATCCATGAACGGTCTGGTACCTGCCGAGAGCCAAGGCTCCGGCATGCTGACTCCGCTCACAGCCGGGGGTGGCTCGTTTGGCGACCGCCTTCGCGCCTTCACCGCGCAGCCTGCCGTCAAGCGGGCGCTGCCCTGGTTCGGCGGAATGGCCGGTCTGGGTCTGCTGGCACTGACGTGGGCGATGTTGTCGCCCGCCCCGCAGCGTGTCTTGTATTCCTCCCTTGCCGATTCCGAACGCGCCAGCGTGGTAGAGACTCTCGACAAGGCCGGGATCGATTATACGATCGACAATGGCACCGGTGCGCTGACGGTCGGCGAAGACGACGTCTATCGCGCGCGGATGCTGGTGGCGTCCGATGGATCGCTCGCATCTCCACAAAGCGGTACCGACCTTATCGAAAGCCTCCCGATGGGGGCCAGTCGTACGCTGGAAGGCGATCGTCTGCGCGCGGCGCAGGAACGCGAACTGACCATGACCATCGCGGAAATCGACGGCGTCGAAGCGGTCCGCGTCCATATCGCCAAGGCCGAACGTTCGGTGTTCGTGCGCGAAGATGTCGCACCTTCCGCATCGGTGATGGTCCGTCTGGCGCGCGGTCGCCAGCTTTCCGACGGACAGGTCACGGCTATCACCAATCTCGTGGCAGCATCCGTACCCGGCCTCGGGATCGATGCGGTCAAGGTCGTGGATCAGCACGGCAAATTGCTGACTCAGGCTCGCGATCCGAACAGCGGCCGGCTCGATCTGCAGGCGCAGATGGAAGCAAAGCTTAATGCGCAGGTGGATCACCTGCTTGCACCGATGTTCGGCAGCGATGCCTTTACCTCCCAGGTTCAGGTAGAGCTGGACATGAACGAGGTCACCTCCGCGCGCGAAAGCTATGACAAGGATGGCACCGTCCGTCGCGAAACCACGCAGCAGTCGCAGAGCGGCAACGCACCTGCCGGCGGAATTCCCGGTGTGCTGGCGAATACGCCTCCTGCTGAAGGGGAAGCACGGCAAGGTGCGCCACAAGATACACAGGGCGCCCAGACTACTGGCGGCGTGGGCGAAAGCAGTGCGACCCGAGTCTATGAAATGGGCCGCGAGGTTTCGGTCTCCAATCTCTCGCCTGGTTCGATCAAATATCTCTCGGTCGCCGTCGCAATCGATCAGGCCGCCTTGGCCAAGGCGAGCGCGGCGGACATCAACAAGGTCAAGGAACTGGTGACGGCAGCCGTTGGCGCGCGTCAGGATCGCGGCGATCAGGTGACCGTGGTGATGCGGCCCTTCGAAAAGGTGGAAGGGGATGAACTTCCCTTCTACGAAACGAGCTGGTTCGGCATGGCCGTGCGCAACGGCGTCGCCATTCTCGCCGTGCTGCTCGTCCTGCTTTTGGCCGTGCGGCCTGCGATCAATGCGCTGCGCAGCAACGCCAAGGATGGCGGCACGCTCGACCCGCAGGGCGCCGGTGGCGAGGTTGCCGCTCTGGGCGGTCCCGGCATGGGCGTCGTCACGCCCTATGACCGGGAAGCTCTCGACGGGCAGATCGAACTCGCCCAGCGCATCGCGCGCGAGAATCCCGATGATGCCGTTCTGGCACTACGTCGCCTGCTCGCCGAAGATATGCGCCAGGGAGCTTCGGCATGACGGCGCCTGCGCAGCATCTGCTCGGCGGCACCGACAAGGCGGCCATCATGGTGATGCTACTGGCCGAAGAAGACGCCTCGCGAATTCTCAGCCAGCTCACCCCGGACGAACTGCGTCAGCTTGCGGGCACGATGTGCGGCATAGGCGAAGTCGAGCCGCAGGCGATCTCCGACGCCATCGCCGGCTTTTCACGCTCGACCGAGCATAGCGGCATTTCCGGACATGGCCGCGTCGACAATGTCCGCCGGTTGCTGAACGGCGCCGTCGGCGAAGTGAAGACCGACAATCTAATGCGTCAGGTGGCTCCGGAAGCGGAAGAGGAAGGATTACCTGCCCTCGGCCTGCTGCGCTGGCTCGATCCCAAGATCATCGGTGAAATCCTCGCCGACGAACACCCCCAGGCGATTGCCGTTTTGCTGCTGCAGCTCGATACTGATGTCGCTGCTGCCGCCCTGGCCGCGCTGCCCGAAGATCTGCACACGCCGGTGCTGCACCGCGTCGCGCGTCTCGGCCCGGTGTCGCGCCAGGCGATCGAAATTCTCGAACACACGCTCAATGCCAAGATCGAGAAGCTGCATGGCACGATCCCGCTCACCATGGGCGGTATTCGTCACGCGGCGGACATCATCAACCGTTCGCATCGCAGCATCGAGAAGAACGTCATGCCGAAGATCGGCAAGATCGACAAACAGCTCGCCAAGGAACTCGAGAACGAAATGTTCAAGTTCGAGCACCTGTTCGTGCTCGATACGAAGATGACCGGCGTGCTGCTGCGCGAAATCGAAAGCGATACGCTTATTCTCGCACTCAAGGGTCTGGAAGAGGAACAGCGCGAACAGTTCTTCGGTGCCATGTCCTCGCGTGCGGCAGACGGTTTGCGCGATGAAATCGAAGCGCGTGGCCGGGTCAAGAAAACCGAGGTCGAAGCCGCGCAGAAGGACATCGTCACCATCGCCAAGCGCCTGATCGCCGACGGCGAACTCATCATGGGCGAAGGCGACGAAGACTATGTCTAGGATCGCCTACGCCGCCCTCGGCCGGCCGGGCAGTTTCGCCCGCGACGGACGCTATGCGAAGCCGCAAGTTCCTGAAGAACCGGTCGAGACCGAAGACGTGGCCGAAAAGGCCTATCGCGCTGGCTATGAAGATGGCCAGCTGTCCGCCCGTGCCGATTTCGATGCCCAGCTGACTGCCGAACGGGCTGCCCGATCGGCCATCGAACTCGCCTTCGCCCGCTTCGATGCGGAAAGCGAGCGTCAGCTGCGCGACCGTTTGCTCGCGACCGTCCACGCGCTGTGCGAGGAAGCGGTCCTGCCGCTCGCCCTCGACAGCGAAGGGCTGGCCCGCCGGGTCGAAGCGGCGGCCGCCATGCTTCAGCGCAAGCACGACCAGCGGATCGTCCATATCCATCCCGAAGATCTCGAACTCGTCAAAGCCAGTGTCCCGGCGAGCCTGGAACTGGTTGCCGACGGCAGCGTCGAGCGGGGCGGATTGCGCGTCGAAACCGACGACGGCGGGGTCGAGGACGGGCCGCAGCAATGGCGCCGCGCACTCGCCGAAATCTTCGATTCATGCACGCGCTGATCGATCGCACATTCTCGGCCGTCGCCTCGGCCTCGCTCGATCTGGCCCCGCGCCGGTTCGGGCGGGTGGTCGCCTGCGATGGCGGCCTGATCGAGGTCTCCGGCCTTGGCGTACCCATCGGCACGATCTGCGCGATCGCGCAGGGGGAATCGTCCGAACATCGCGCCGAGACCATCGGCTTTCGCAACGGGCACACCATGATGATGATGCTCGGCGATACGGTTCTGCTGCGTCCCGGTGCGATCGTTCGTCCCGAAGGGCGACCGGGCATGCTCGGTGTCGGGCAGGAATTTCTCGGCCGTGCGGTCGATGGATCGGGCGAACCGATCGATGGCGGCGGCCCGGTCATGGCCACCACCAGCTGGCCGGCGGGCGGTTACCGTGTCGGTGCGCTCGACCGGTCGCGCGTGACCCAGGTGTTCGACAGCGGCATCCGCTCACTGAACGCGCTGACCACCTTCGGCGTGGGCCAGCGCATCGGTATCATGGCCGGATCCGGCGTCGGCAAATCGGTACTGATGGACATGATCGTCGACAATGCGCAGGCCGATGCCGTCGTCGTCGGGCTGATCGGCGAACGGGCGCGCGAAGTCTCCGATTTCGTGACCCGGCACATGGCCGGCGATCGAGCGGCGAAAACCGCTATCGTCGCGGTTCCAGCGGATCACGCGGCCAATTTGCGACTGCGCGGCGCCATGCTCGCGACATCCATTGCCGAACATCTGCGCTCGCAAGGCAAACGCGTTCTCCTGATCCTCGACAGTCTGACCCGCGTTGCGCATGCGGCGCGCGAGATCGGGATCCTGCTGGGCGAGCCGGGCGCGGCGCGCGGGTATCCGCCCTCGGCCCTGTCCGCCATTACCAAACTCATCGAACGCGCCGGCAATTCGGAAGAATCCGGCGGGGCCATCACCGGCATCTACACCGTGCTCGCCGATGGCGACGACCAGAACGATCCGGTCGTCGATACCGCCCGTGCGATCCTCGATGGTCACATCGTGCTTTCGCGGGAAATCGCCCAGCGCGGCCAGTATCCGGCAGTCGATGTCGGCGCCTCGCTCAGCCGCGTGATGAACGATATCGTTGCGCCCGAACATGCCGTGAATGCGCGGCGGTTCCGCGCGCTCAGTGCGACGTATGAGGCCAATCGCGATCTCGTGATGATGGGGGCATATCGGCAAGGGTCCGATCCCCTGCTCGACGAAGCCATCGCCCTTCATCCGCACATGAGCCGGTTCCTGTCTCAGGGCCATGGCGAATGCGTGGATATCGCCGCCGCATCCGAACAATTGACGCAGCTCGTCAACCGTGACGCCTGAACGCCGGAAGCTGAGGCGCGCCGAGCTCATCCAGCGCATCCGGTCGGTGGAGCGCATGCAGTCTGTCGCGGCCGCCAGCGAAGCGGAGGCCACCCGCGCGCGCCTGTTCGGCGTGGCAGAACGCACCCGCAGTCTCGCCGCGCACTATGCCCAGCGCGAAGGTGACATCGTCGGCGCCGATCTGCGCAGCGGCAAGGCCATGGGCGACCAGTTGCAGCGCCTCACCGAACTGAGTGAAAAACAGGCGGAAGAAGCCGAACTTCAGTCGCAGGCCAAGCGCGAAGTGCTCGCCCAGTCCGACATGCGTCTGCGCAAGGCCAAGGAAAGCAGGCGGGATCTGGTGCGCCAGATCGTTGCCAGCCTGGAAAAGGGGTAGCAGAGCGAGAGTTTGGCACGCTTCTTGATAGACTGTTCGTGAACCTAACACGGACTTGCCATGAACATCTCGTTTGCCCTTTCGAAAACGCCCGACACCCAATCCGTCGCCGCCGGTCTGGATGGCGAAAGCGGGCGTAAAAACGGTGCTTCGCAGGGCGTGGACGGCTTCGCCGACCTGCTGAACCAGCTCGCATCGGTCTTGCCGGTCCTGCCGGCCGGACTCGGTACGGCAGAGAGCGGCACCGAAGAGCGGCAGGACGGTGAATTGCCGACCGGCAATATCTTGCCGCTTTTGCCGGTCGATCCGGTTGCCGATGCCGATGCCGATGCCGATGTCGAACTGGCCCTGGTGGCTTCGCCCCTCATGTCTCTCGTGCCTCCGGCAGCCCAGGCTCTGGTTGTCGCAGGCTCGTCCGACGCGTCGCTCGCGGCAGGCAAACCGATCAATAACGCTTCGGGCATTGCGCCTCAGGCCATCGCTGCCGAACTCGTCGCTACCGGTGCCGAGGCACCACCTTCCGAAAGTTCCGAGCCCACATCCTTCGTCGTGCGTATCGCCGCGGCCGACAAACCGGTAGATGCCAAGGCGGCCGATCTGTTCGTCACCGCGCCCGAGGGCAAGGCGCAGTCCGCTTCGCCTGCTCCTGCCACGAACGACCGCCTTTCCCAGGCCGTCGCGGCTGGCACGGCACAAGCCACGCCGGTCGATGCGAAAGCCGCAACGGCTTCTGCCACGACCAGCCAGCCAGCCGTCCAGCCTACTCTCGATCCCGCCAGCGGCGACCGCAAGCAGGATGGTGACCGTCCCGCCAGCGACAGGCAGGCTCCCGCCAGCCAGACCAGCACGGCCGATCTCGCCAAGGTATCGCCGCAGCTCGTCTCGGCCCGCTTCGAAGATACGATGGTTGCCGCCCGGGCGGGCACTGTCACGCCGCGTACGGTGACCACCGATCAGTTCGCTCAGGTCGAACGCGTCGTCGAACATCTCACCGCAGCCCGCCAGATGGATCTGTCCAAACCGGCAGCCATCGCCGTGGCCCACAAGGAATTCGGCGCTCTGACCGTGACCTTCGATCAGTCCGGCGGCAAGATGAACGTCGAGATCGCAGCCGAAAATCAGGAAAGCCAGCGCGCGCTGGCGGCGGCGATGGCCAGCGATCGCGGAATGCCCCGCCAGCAGGATATGGGCGGTCATTCCCAATCCGCGCAGAACCAGAACAATCACGCCGCTGCGGACCGTCATGGCGGCAACGGCAATTCCAGCGCGGCATCCGGTCAGGGCAATGCGGGGGACAATGGCCGTTCGCAGCAATTCGACCAGCGTGGCCGCCACGATGAACGTGCCCGGCCGGGCACCCAGACGCCTGCCAGAAACTCCGGCGACGACGCTCTCTACGCCTGATCTGTCAGCATTCCATTCAACAGGATTACCCCATGTCGAACGATAAAACTTCCGAAGAAACCGCGAAAAAGAAAAAGGGCGGCAAGCTCAAGCTGGTGCTTTTCTCGCTGGTTCTGCTGGGTGCAGGCGGGGGCGGCACTTATGCCGCATTCGCCAGCGGCATGCTCGGTGCGCACGGGGCGAAGGAAGAAGATCGCAATCCCAAGCTGGTGCTCAAGGGCGAAGAAGATCCCTATCCCTTCGTCGCAGAAGGCGGCGAGAAGGAAGCGGCGCCCGCCATCCACGGCGGCGGCGGGGGTAAATACCGCACGGCCTATTACAATTTTTCCGACGAGTTCACGTCCAACCTGGCGAACGGAACTGCGCTGATCCAGGTCAGCCTCGCTGCATCGACCCATTACGATGGGCGCGTGATGATGTGGCTGAACGAGCATGAAACCGCTCTGCGGTCGCGCATTCTGGCCGAGCTTGCTGCAACCAGCGAAGAAGATCTCGCCAGCATTCGCGGCAAGGAAGAACTGCAGAAGCGTCTGACCAAGGCGATCAACGAAACGCTTGAAGAACGCGAAGGCTTCGGCGGCGTCGACAGCGTCTATTTCCGGTCCTTCATCGTCCAATGATCACGACCGGTATCCCCGAGGCTGTGGCCCGGGCAGCATGTCACTGCGACGAGCTGCTCAGCCGCGCGGCAACTCCGCCCGAACTCGATATCGAGTTCGCCCGGTTTGCGCGCGGCATCGCCCAGCAGTCGCAGCATCAGCTGTCCCAACTGTGCGATGATCGCGGGCTTGCCGTGGACATTGCGGACGCCGAACTGCTGCCTGTTGGCGAATGGTTTGCAAAGGTCGGGGCGGCTCATCGCCACAGCTTCTATTCGATCGGGCAGGAAAGCCGCGGAATCCTGATTTCGGTCCGGATCGGCGAACTGGTTGGCCAGTTCGAAAGGATCCTCGGCGGCACGGGCGAAGTGGACGAAAAATGCACCGTCCTGCCTGCCTCCGCCAACCGTTTCGCACAGCAGTTCGAAGACCGCATGGCCGAAGTCATTCAGGCAGCCAGCGATCGGCGCGGCATCGCGGCAAGCGCGAATGGCGAAGAAGTCGAACAGGTTGCACCCTATGCATCGGGTGATCGCGTCTGGACGGTAACGCTCACCATCACGTCTGCCAAAAGCGCGCGACCGTGGAAGGTCCGGCTTGCGGCGTGCAACTCGACGATCGCCGAAATCGTCGGCACGCGCGCCGTCTCGCCGGCTACCGGCCGGACGATCGGTGCACGCGGTCTCAACGGTTCGGCCATTGCCGAAGTCGATCTTCCGCTGCGCGCCGTACTGGTCGACGTTCCGATGTCGATCGCGCGGCTCGCCAGCCTTGAACCCGGCTCGGTCATCCCGGTCGCGGTCAACCGCAACGTCCCGCTGATGACCGGAAATCTCACCATCGCGCATGGCTGTGTCGGCGAACTCGACGACCGTGTCGCCCTCGAACTTACCCAAACATTCCTCTCGGAGTAGAACCCATGGTTTCGCACGCAGACGGCTTCGGCCTCATTCAGGACATCGACGTCCGCCTCACCGTTGAACTCGGCCGCAAATCCATGCGCCTGCGCGACGTGCTGGCTCTGGGCGAATCCAGCGTCATCGAACTCGACCGCCTGACCGACGAACCGCTCGACATGTTCGTCAACGGCAAGCTGATTGCGCGCGGCGAAGTCGTCGCCCAGGGGAGTCGCTTTGCCATCCGTGTCCTCGAAATCGTCGGTGCCAGTTCCAGCGAAGCCGCGATCGACCGCCGCACTCCGCCGCTGACGGTCACGCCGACCGGCGCAGGCGAGCACGCCTGATGTTCTGGTACGTCCTCAAGCTCCTGATCCTGCTGCCGCTGATTGGCGCAATGATCTGGGGCAGCCTCAAGCTCGCCAAGAAGATGCAGGGCCAGTTCGGTGCCCCCGCTGGCGGCAGCAAGGCGGTTCGCATCGTGGAAACCACCATGCTTTCGCCCACCCTGCGTCTGGCCGTGATCGAATTTCATGGTCGCGAGATCCTCGTGTCAACGTCGCGCAACGGCCTCACCCGCCTGGCCGAAGCGCCGGCGCGCCCGCAGGCAGAGGAAACCGTTCAGTGATCGCCCGTTTCGCCAGGCTGACAGCCTTTCTGACCGCACTCGCCTATCCGGCGCTGGTGCATGCGCAGGCCTCGGATACCGCGGTTTCGGGCGCACTCGACCGCGCCTTCGGCCAGATGGCAGGTGCTGGCGGCGAACCGCTGAGCCTGTCGCTCCAGCTGCTGCTGGTGATGGGCCTGTTGACGATCCTGCCAGCGCTTCTTCTGATGATGACGAGTTTCACGCGCATCATCGTGGTGCTGGCGATCCTGCGTCAGGCACTCGGTCTGCAGCAGTCGCCGCCCAACCAGGTGCTGATCGGTATCAGCCTGTTCCTGTCCATGTTCATCATGGCGCCGACTCTGGAAAACGTGAACCAGAACGCCATCGCCCCCTATTCGGCGGGTGAAATCGGCGCAGAGGTCGCGATCGAGCGGGCAGGCGACCAGTTTCACGCCTTCATGATCCGCCAGACGCGCGAATACGATCTTCAGATGTTTGCCGATATCGCCGATGCCGGTCAGTTCGCCAGCCCGCAGGACGTACCCTTCTCGATCCTGCTGCCCGCCTTCGTGACCAGCGAACTCAAGACCGCATTCCAGATCGGGTTCATGCTGTTCCTGCCGTTTCTCGTCATCGACCTCGTCGTCTCAAGCGTGCTGATGAGCCTCGGTATGATGATGATGAGCCCGATGATCGTTTCGCTACCCTTCAAGCTGCTGCTGTTCGTCCTCGTCGACGGGTGGGCACTGCTGATGGGTTCGCTCGCCTCAAGTTTCGGATAATATCATGGACGAAAGCGCCATCCTTCTTTCCATGGCCGACCGGATGCTGTGGATCGCCGCCCTCGTTGCGGCGCCGATCCTGATCGCCAGTCTCGCCATCGGTCTCGTCATCGGCCTCGTGCAGGCCGCGACCTCGGTCAACGAACAGACGCTGACCTTCGTGCCGAAACTCGGCGCGGTGGCCTTCGTGCTCGTTATTCTGGGGGCGTCGATGATGTCGGTCGTGGCCGATTTCACGCAGGACATCTTCACCGAAATCGCGCGGATCGGCGACTGAGACTGACGCGGTGAACGGGCTCGATCTCGGCATTGGTGCGCTGGAGCAGGACATGTGGCGGGTCGTCTTTCTGATGACCCGGCTCGGTGCGGCCCTGCTTGCCGCCCCGTTCTTCGGGGCGACATCGGTACCCATGGCGGTGCGCATATCGATCACCGGCGCACTTGCCATATTCGTGTCGATATGGATGCCCGCCATCGCCACGCCGCCGGCACTGCTCTCGCTCGACGGCGTTCTCACCATCGCCGGCGAGGTCATCGTCGGCCTGGCTCTGGGCTTCGTGCTGCAGCTCGCCTTCGCTGCGCCGACCGTTGCCGCCGAACTGATCGGTGGCGGGATGGGGATGAGCATGGCGGTGTCACAGGATGCGATGGGTGGGGGGACGACCACGTCCTTCGGTCAGTATTTCATGATCGTCCTGACGCTGATCTTCCTCGCGACCGGCGCGCATCTTCACTGGATCGCGCTGGTGACGGAAAGCTACAACGCGTTTCCGCCCGGACAGACCTGGCTCGGCGCCGAACGGTTCGGCGCCATCGCCGGTTTCGCAAGTTTCATGTTCGAAACCGCCTTGCGGATCGCGCTGCCGGTAACGCTCATCCTGCTGCTGGTGCAGGTGCTCACCGGCATCCTCAGCCGTTCGGCCCCCTCGCTCAACCTCTTCGCATTGGGATTGCCCGCAGGCGTCCTTGCCGGAATGGCCGCGCTCATCATTTCCGCCCCGCTCATCTACGACCAGTTCACCGGCCTTGTCGGCGACGCGCTGGACCAGACCGAAAGCGTGATTGCGCGATGAGCGAGGAAACCGCCGGCGAAAAAACTTACGCGCCTACTGAAAAGCGGCTCGTCGACGCCGCCAAGAAGGGGGACGTGCTGCGCTCCAAGGACGCCGGCACGGCCGCCGTCATGCTGCTCGGCGGCGCCTGGCTGGCCATCGCTGGCCCATGGCTCCTGGAAGGCCTCTCGCAGCTCGCCCGCGAAGCCTTCATGTTCGATATGCGCGATGTTAATGATTTCAGCGTCGACGCGCTCCTGCACCAGAGCCTGCTCCTTGCTCTCCCCGCTATTCTCACACTGGCCGTACCGGTCATTCTCGTAACCCTGCTTTCCCAGCTCGCATTCGGGCGGGGACGCTGGGTGGTCGACAATCTCAAGGCGAAGGGACAGCGTATCAATCCCCTGTCCGGCCTGAAACGCATGTTCGGCCCGCAAGGCCTTATCGAAATGGGCAAGGGCCTGCTCAAGATCGCCCTTCTTGGGAGCATCGCCGCCTGGTGGTGGTGGACCAGCATGGAGACGGTCGTCGGTCTGGGCAGAGGCAACCTATCCGCGCAATTGTCCGCGGCCTGGCATGCCATCATCTCGCTGATTTTCGCGCTGGCTGCCGGGCTCGTGGTAATCGCGTTCGTCGATCTTCCGATCCAGTGGATGCGCCAACAAAAGCGCCTCAAGATGAGCCATCAGGAAATGCGGGACGAAAACAAGGAATCCGAAGGCTCGCCCGAAATGAAAGCCGCCCGGCGCCAACGTCAGCGTGACATCGCGACCGGCTCCGTAGCTGGCGCGATGCGAGAAGCGCAGTTCGTCATCACCAACCCGACCCATTTCGCCGTCGCCATGACATACGATCCGCTAAAGGCGTCCGCACCGATCGTTCTGGCCAAGGGGCGCGGCGACAAGGCGATGGCCATGAAAGAACTGGCGCGCGAGCTCGATCTCCCGACACTCGAGATCCCGCAGCTTGCGCGTTCGGTCTATTATACGACCCGCGAACGGCAGATCATTTGCGAAGACCTGTACGGCGCGGTCGCATCGGTCCTTGCATACGTGTTCTCGTTGAAACGGGGCGAAACGCCGCCGCTGCCTGCCGTCGACGTGCCTGCAGCCTTGTGTTTCGATGCGGATGGTCGTTTGACGGTTAATCCGCACGCTGAAGCGTCGTTATCATAGCGATGAGTATCTCAGCTTCCTCTATCGCCTCCTCTCTCGGGATCGGCAGCGGCGTCGACATGACCGGCCTGGCGGTGCAGCTGGCTGAAGCGCAGTTCGCAGGTCGCAACCAGCGGCTGACAACCCAGTCCGAGACGCTCGAACGGCGCATCTCGCTTGCCGGTTCCATCCGCAGCAGTTTCTCGACCTTCGCTACGGCATTGGGAGAGCGTTTGCGCACTGGCGACCTTGCACCTTTGCCGACCATCTCGAACCCCGCTGTTGCAGCAGTGTCGAGCCCGCTGGGCTCGATCGGGAAGGGTAGCTATTCGCTGGAAGTCACTAAACTTGCCAGTGGGCAGGTTCTGACCGGAGGCTCGTACGCGAGCGCGCAGGATACTGTCGGTGCCGGTACGCTGACGATCCGTTTCGGAGAAACGAACTCGGCCTCGTTTGCCGAGAATGCCGGCAAAGCTCCGCTGACGCTGGACATCGCTGCCGGTGCGACTTTGGCCGATGTCGCGCAAGCCATAAACGGCAAGAATGCCGGTCTCAGCGCCTATGTCGCCCAAACAGCTACGGGTGCGCAACTTGTCATAAAGGGTGCTGACGGGGCGAAGAACGGTTTCGTCATCGAAGCGACTGAGGATCCTGCAAACCCTGGACTATCCGCAATGGCGTGGCAGCCTGGGAGCGATCCTGCACGATTGGTAAAGACGTCGGCCGATGCCGAGTTCGCACTCGATGGGATCGCGCGCACGAGTTCGTCCAATAAAATAGACGGGATCGCGCCCGGTTTGTCGCTGGCGCTGACAGGTACCAATGTTGGTGCGCCAGCGGTCATCAACTTCAACAACCCCTCCAGCGCGCTTTCGTCTGTGATGCAAGACATCACCGGTGCTCTCAACGAAATTTCCGGTGAACTTCGCAGCGCCACCGATCCGAAGACGGGCGAACTTGCGCGGGACACCGGCGCGCGAGCGCTGAGGACCCAGCTGGCCGCTCTCGGGTCTACGGTGATCATGCCCAACGCCCCCGAAGGATCGCCACGGACCTTAGCCGAGCTCGGCCTTGCAATTCAGCGAGACGGTAGTTTCACATTCGACAGTTCCAAACTGACTGCTGCCATGGCCCGCGACCCCGCAGGCGTGGCCGCGATGTTCACCACTGGCCTAAATGGCGTTTATTCGACCATCGATCGAATGGCCCGGTCAAACAGTGTTTCCAGCAATCCAGGGACACTGGCGGGATCCGTCGCGCGCTATCAATCGCAGTCGCAACAGATCAACCGTGATCTGGAAAAGCTCGCCGACCAGCAGGAAGCCTTACGAGCCAACATGGTCGCGCGCTTCGCAAAGGCGGACAGCCGCATCGCCGCATCGAATTCGACGCTTACCTTCCTTCAGTCGCAAATCGACGTATGGAACTCTCAGCGGGATTGAGATGCTTAGCCGGTCCAAACCCAATGAAGCCTATCGTCAGGCGAGTTTCGATGCCCGTCTTCTTGGCAGCTCGAAAGAGGATCTCGTCATCTTCTGCCTCGAAGATTTCATCGAGAACCTCGGGCGGCTCGAAATGGCGGATAGCCGCTTCGATGCAGCCGGGCGAAGCCAGGCCATTACGCGCTGTGTCACTGCTTTGACCGCTCTGGAACTCGGCATCGACCGAACGGCCGAATTGGGAGCCAGCCTCGCGCATCTTTACGGATCTGCCAAAGGCGTTTTGCTCAATTCGATCCGGCAGACCGATGTCCCTGCCATCACGGCCATCAAGGACGATTTCAACGAAATCGCTGCTGCGTTTCGCGGCGCAATGCACAGATAGACTGACCTGGGCGTAGGTATTTTCACCTATCCGCTTGGCAATCGGGTGTGAACCATAATCCAGCAAAAGTACCTCTACACCAATCGGGGGCTGTTATGGATATCGCTGACTTTACCTTTTACGTCATCGACCAAAACCTGCAGAGGCGAAATGCTCTGGCGCGCCTGCTGAGCAAATATGCGCGCGCTGTTCCGCTGGACAATGTCTCGGAAGTTGGTTCTGTGAGCGCCGGTAAACCCTGCTTTCTCGTTTATGACGAAGAAAGGCAGCTGCAGGCGTGTCTGGGCGAAAAGAACGTTCAGGAGGCACTGGCTGCGGTTCTGGCCTATTCCGAAAAGCCTGAGCTCGAGAGAGTATTCGAAATACTCGATCAGGGCGCGGGCGGATATTTCGATTACGATGGCGGGGAGGCAGATCCCACCCAATCGATCATGCGTCTGCTGCGTCGGAACGCAAAGTTCGAAGGTATGCGACGCCGCCGCCAGGCCGCAGCTCAGAGACTGCAGGCCCTGAGCCAACGTGAACAGGAAGTGCTTCGTGCCGTTTCCGAAGGGCAGTCGAACAAGGCTATCGCACGGCACCTGTCGGTCAGCCCCAGAACGATCGAAGTTCACCGGCGCAATATGATTGCCAAGCTCGACGTACCATGTTCGATTTCGGCGGTGCGGCTCGCTCTCGAAGCCGAACTCTGACCTAATCCGGCCTCGTCATTCAGGCCGGATCTTCTCGATCGACGCGCCTCCCAGAAGGAGAAGTGCGCGCGCGCAAGCTGCGACGAGCGCGATTGCCGGATCGTCTCCGAAGAAGTTGCCTTCTTCTATTTCTCCGGAAAAAGAAACCAGCGCCGAAGATGGGCCACTGGCCGCACGGGTAACAAGAATTCCGCAATATGGTCCCACAAGTTCCATCGCCGCGCAAACAAACGCGCGCGCATTGCACAGTTCTGCCAGACGTTCTTCAGTGACGGGTTGATCGAATAGCGCCGCGTATTTCGCCGGCGCTATTAAACGCAATTCAGCGAAAGCTTTAAGCGCAGCATGGGGATCATGCAAACGGCCTTCAACGCAATCATCGACAAATTGCTGAACACTAATTTCCCACGGCGACATTCGCCCATAGCTCCACTTTGTCTGGGGGATCATTGAAAATTTCAATAGATCAAATTGAGTGCGCCAACATACGTCAATGCACTTAAGTTCCCCAAGCTTTGGAGCCGGTGTCTACTTATGGCACGGAAATAAAGCTTCTAAATGGATTCGCGCGCCGTCAAACCGATGCGCAGTTTTTCAAGCGCATTTGCCTTGAGTTGATGGACCCGCGGAACACTCACATCGAGGATTGCTGCGATCTCGGTCAGATTGAGTTCTTCGAGGAAGTGCAATTGAATAACCAATTGCAGACGCTCGGGAAGAGCCGCAATCGCGTGGGCCAAAGCGGCCTTGTCGGCAGCTTCCAACAGCACCGCTTCGGCGGTGGGTTCTTCACTGGTGAAGGCAGGATTGCTATCGGAATAACTGCTCTCCAGATCGACTACGCGAGTGGCAATCTGGTTTCGGGCCTTGTGGTACTCCTCGAGTGAAATTCCCATGGCATGGGCCATTTCATCGGCGCTCGGATCGCGGCCAAGCGTACGCCGCAATTCGTCGGCGGTGCCGTCCATTTTGCGCCTGGTGGCCGCCGCGCCGCGTACGTGATGGGATTGCGATCGCAGGAGATCGATCATGGCGCCGCGAACCCGCATTTTGGCATAGGCCGCAAATCCGTCCTCGCTCGGCCGTTCGTGTCGCTGCGCGCATTCGGTCAGCGCGATCATCCCGGCCTGCAGCAGGTCGTCCACGTCCAGCGACCCGCCGCAGCTGCCTTCGTAGAACCATGCCAGTCTGTGAACCATCGGCAGGAATTTCTCGATCCGTTCGTTTATCTCGCTCGCATAGGCGCGCTGCGCATTGAAATTGGCGTGGTCGTATTTCATGCTGCGAGGGCCTCCATTTCATGGCCAAGTTGTGCAGGTTGGGCCGGTGCTTCATCGCCAATCACGGCGATCACTTCGATCGGCTGCGCGGCGGGGAGTTCGTTGATGGATAGAACGATGCATTGTGGCGCGCGCAGCCGTAGTAGGGCCGAAAGCGCACGGCGCGCACGAGGTTGGACGATCAGTGCGGGACGCGTAGCCGCAGGATCGCGTTGCGAAAGGATCGCCGCAATCCGTTCGCCGATCGACCGGGCAAGATCCGGTTCGATCACGATTTCGCCCGATGCCGGATCCTGCAGTCCGCTTACCACCATATCCTCAAGCGCTGCCGCCAGCGTGAGCACCGGCAGCTTTGCGTCGGGAGGGCAGATTTCGGCTACGATCATGGCGCCCAGATCTGCGCGAACGATATCGATCAAGCGATCATGATCGGCTGTTTGCTGGGCGGCGAGCGAGATGCTGGAGAAAACACGCAGGCCGTGACGCAGCGAGATGCCGTCTGCCAGCAGCGCTTTCAGCAGGCGCGTCACGGCGGCGAGTGACAGTGGCTGCGGCGTGATGGTCTCGATCAGTTGTCCATGCCGCGCGCGCAGATGATCGATAAGGTCGCGTACCTGATCCGGCCCGAGAAGATCCTGCGCGCGTGCGGCAAGCAATTGGTGGATCTGCGTCGCGATCACGCTTTCCGGATCGACCGCGAGGTATCCTTCGGCAACAGCCAGGTCCCGCGCACCAGGGTCGATCCACAGGGCAGGGCAACCGAAGCTCGGATCGATTGTCGATTCACCCGGAACGGCCTGCGAATGCATGACTTCTCCCGTGTCGATAGCCAGCATGTGGCCGGGCTTGATTTTGCCACCGCCGATGGTCGCGCCGCCCAGAGTGATGCGGTAGCTGTCGGGCTCGACCTCGAAGCTGTCCTCGATCCGGAACTGGGGAACGATGAAGCCGAAATTCTGGCACATCTGCTTGCGCAGTCCTGTGAGCCGCGCGACCAGCGTGGCGCCACGCTTCTGATCCGTCATGCTGATAAGCCCGTAACCCAGCTGGATGGTGACCAGCGTCTGGTCGGTCACGTCCTCGATCCCGATATGTCCCGGATCGGGAGTGGTCACCGGTTCCGGAATGTTCTGCGCGGCATGCTGGCGCTTGCGCAGAGTATGCCACAAGCCGAACGTGCCAGCAGAAAGTGGCAGTATGATCGATTGCGGCATGGCCGGAATACAGCCGATTGCGAGCAGAATGCAGGCAACCGGTAGCCATATTCTTGGGTCAGCCAACTGGCCGCCGATCTGTCCGGTCAAATCGCGAGCATCTGAAACGCGCGTGACGATAACTGCCGCGGCAATGGAAAGCAGGAGCGCGGGCACCGAAGCTACCAGAGCGTCGCCAACGGCCAGCGTGACATAGAACTCGGCCGCTTCACCAGCCGAGAGCCCATGCGTCGAAATACCCAGCACGAGACCGGCGATGACGTTGATCAACAGGATCAGCAATGCAGCAACCGCATCGCCCTTCACGAATTTGCTGGCACCGTCCATCGACCCGTAGAAATCGGCCTCGGTGGCGATTTCGCGGCGGCGAGCCTTGGCTTCGTCGGCGGTGAGCAGACCTGCAGCCAGATCGGCGTCGATCGCCATCTGTTTGCCGGGAAGCGCATCGAGGGTGAAGCGTGCCGAAACTTCCGATACGCGGCCCGCGCCCTTGGTGACGACCATCAGGTTGATGATCATCAGGATCAGGAACACGAAGATGCCGACGGCGAAGTTGCCGCCGATAAGGAACGCCCCAAACGCTTCGATCACCTTGCCCGCTGCTGCGCCACCTTCGTGGCCATTCAGCAGCACGATACGGGTAGACGCCACGTTGAGTGCCAGCCGTAGAAGCGTGGCAAACAGCAGGACCGAAGGGAAAGACGAGAAGTCGAGCGGCTTTTGCGCGTTCATCGCCGCCATGAGGACCGAAACCGAGAGCGCGATGTTCATGACGAAGAACACGTCGAGGAGCATCGCCGGGATCGGCATGACCATCAGCAGAATGATCGTGAGGATCCCGACGGGCAGAGCCAGGCCGGGATTAAGGAACTGACGCGCGCTCACAGGCCGAATGCCCTGAATTTGCTATATGCGGCTGCTACCTGCTCGGTAGCCCGTCCGCCTCCCGAGCTCGCATCACCGAATGTCGCGCGAAGGGTATCGGCCATCGATGCTCGCCGCCCGCCGTCGGGAAGCGAGGGGACGGCAAAACCGCTTCGCGATGCGCCGGGTTGGCGCATCGGTGACTGGGCGGCAAACCGTGCAAAATCGTAACCGGCCGGCTCTCCGTTGCGAGGAATGGATGTATCGCCATAGGCGCCGGCAACCTTCTCCTGCATGACCGCCATGACCTCTCCTACCGAGCGGGGTGTATCGCCGGAAAAGAAGATCGATTTATTGGCGTGCGCGGCCTGTGGCAGCAGAGCAACCGCCGACTGAGAAGGGTTGCTTCCTAGGGCACCGAGGAACTGTTGCGCGCCGCCAAGGCCCAGAAAGTGAGCAAGATAGAGTTCGGCCGGTTGAGGTTCGCGCCCCAGCGTGGTGCGTAAACCTTCTGCATTTTCGCGCGTGAGCTCGGCCGCCATGAGCGAGGAAGTGTCGGCATCGTAGCGAAGCGAGAGGAGATGATTGCGAGTTGCCGCATCGGTTACACGCCCGCCCGGTCCGATGGCCGCATCCGCCCAGTCCATTCCGTGTTTGGCACCGTGCCGGTCAAGCGTCCGCAGCCAGGTTGAATCGATGAACTGGTACAGACCGGTCGCGCTCGAAGTTTGTGCCTTGGCGCTAGGGTCCAACCCAGATTCAAGCCTCGCCTGCGCCAGGAGGTAATCGAAATCGACCCCCGTACGCGTCGCAGCGCGGGCGATAGCGCCCTGCACTTCGGCGGTCTGGACTGGATTAATGGTAGGCACGCTTCCTCCGGGAACTGGTTCCCCGGAAGTTCAGCAAGATGCGTGCCAAAAAGTCCTGCGTCTGGCTAATGCCCTGTCAGGCGAGCGCCATGCTCGTGCCCTTGCGCGGCAGGGCCGCATAGGGAGCATTGTTGCCGGTCAACGCGCCCAGACGGTTCTGCACATTGCTGGCGATGAGGTTACGCAGGCGCCGATTGATCTCGTTCAAGCGCCGAACCGCGTCGAGTACGCCGAGGCATTCTTCGTCCAGGCTGGCCTTCTCGACGGCTTCCAATTTTACGCACAGGTCCATCTTGCCGCTTGTGCATGTAACAATGCGATCGAGGTCGAGAGCGGCAAGAGCCTGCCGCTCACCCTGCAAAAGTGCGAGCATCTGTTGCAGGGTTGCGAGCGTTTCCTGTTTGGCGGTCATTTCCCAATCTTTCCGTACATGCCCGCGGCGATGATTGCGTCGGCGATCTTGGTGGGGATCAGTGGGTAGGTGCCAGTTTCGAGTGCTTTGCGAATCTCTGAAACGCGATCGCTATCGATCGGAGCTTCACCACTTGTGGAGAGGCGCGATGTGGCAACGGCTGCTTCTGCTTCGCGCGAAGAGCCAGCCGCTTTCTGCACGGCGGAGACCTTCGCGGTTGGCTCCACGGCATTGCTTGGCCGCACCAACGCTCCTGAGAATTCCGGCAATCCGACAATACGCATCGTTTCGCTCCATAAGCTGGTTACCCAACAGAACGGCTCTTGATGCGATGGTTTAACTCCCCGGCAATGAATTTTGCCGATTACGGCAAATCAATGCCGACCTGGCCTGGGCGAAGGACGAGGGCGCGCAGCGTTTCCGTCCGCTGGTCAGATGCGCGGACCTTGATCCACTGGCCTTCGGCACCGTCCTCTACGGCGGCACCCTGGCGGGTCAGCGTAAAGCCCTTTCCGCGGACCAGAATGCTCACGTTTTCACCGCGTTTGATGATCGCTTCGCCAAATTGCTGCGGCATCCGGTTGGCATTGGAAAAGCCCGCATCCACGGCGACATAGATACGCCATCCCGCACCAGGACAGACGACCTGGACCGATCGCTGATCGCGCCCGAACCACTGCATATCCAGAGCGGACTCGCAGTTCGCTAGCCTCAGGCGCCGGTCCACCGGCAATTTGGCACCGCCCGGTTGACCGACTTCGGCGCCGGTAAAGTCCGCGACGGCACGATCGATGATCGTGAGGTCCATCGGCGATGCTGCTGCTGCGCCTGTCGCCAAAAGCGCGGTCAGGGCGGCTGCGAAGAAGGGTTTACGCATGGTCGTTACTCACTCCGGTTCACGGGGCCGCACGGTTATCGTGCCGTATCACGCTTGGGCGGAGCAAGGTTCGTGCCATTCCTTCATTGGTGTCGGAGATAATCGACCGTAATTACGACATCGTCTGTCGCGTTCGGCGTGGCTATCAAACGTGCTGGGACGCCCGCGCTGTCGGCCTCGGCCAGCAACCTTTCCGCCTCGGTCAGGGCTTCGGCCCGTTTTTCCTGAGTATATCCCACAGAGATCGTCGCCATCTGCCTCTGGTCCGTGGTCGAAGCGATGAGCCATTCTCGAACGGACTCGCCCTGTTCCGGCCGATGCACTGCCAATGCAGACGAGGATGCAGGAGGCTGCCTTTCTTCCTCCGCCTGGCTTTGCGTTGCGGGTTTCTTGCCAACGGCCTGCGCGGTAATCAGAAAGAGGATTAGCGCGAGGTCTGCTATGATGGTTTGCCAACCGGATGCGGCACGCACAATCATGCCACTGCCTCGGCATGCTCGGCATAAGTCACTGCCACCCCGCTTTTACGAATGCCGTGTTCCAACCACTCCAGAACTTCGTCGCGGTCCAGTTCTTCACGTCGCGATTTGCGTGCAATGGCGTTGCCGAGTGGCGAGAAAAGGAAATTGGCCGCTATCAGCCCATACAGCGTGGTCACCACGGCCATGGAAATTGCGCCGACGATACCGGTCTGTTCTGACGCGGATCCCTGTGCATGGCCCAAAGCGATCAATGTGCCGGCGAGTCCAAGAATAGGGGCCAGTTCCGCCGCGTTGTCGAAGACGCGTATTGCAGTCTGAGCGGTCGCCACCCGCACTTCCTTGAATTTGTGATGCTCGCCATGCAGCGACTGGATCGATCGCTGGCTGATGATGAGATCCGACAGGCTGTCGAATTCATTGTCTCCGAAATGCTGCGGCTCGGCGCGCAGAAAGCCATCGTCGGCAATTTCGCGTATCTGGACGGAGAGCGCTGCCTTGGCCTGAGTTACGTTGAACGGCGTTTCGAACAATCCGCGCAGAGCGCTGATAGCTACACGGCTATCTGCCACCCCGCACCGAAGCAGGGTCGCAATGATCGTACCGACGAGAACTATGGCGATAGAGGCCGGGTCGAGCCAGGTTTCCAGCATGGGGTAGCTACTCCTTGCAGACAAGAACGGCCTCATTTCGCGCAGATTTACGGGGAGGACGAACTTTGCCGCTCCCCGGCAAAAGCTTGCCGCAATCTGCCGATATGGCCCTGTGCTGCCTCAATTTTGGATTTTGGCACGCCCCTTGCTGAACACTTCCCGTAATCTTTTGCGGAGGCTCGTATGAGCGAAGGACTGTTTGGCATTCATGGGGCGGCGCTGGAAATCCGGTCGCAGCGCATGGGTGTGCTCGGCTCGAATATCGCGAACGCAGCGACGCCCGGCTACAAAGCGCGCGACGTCGATTTCGCTTCTGCGCTTCAGGCGCGCCTCGGCGGTGCCGAAGCTGAGCAGGCGACGGGTCGCTCGATCCAGTATCGCGTCCCGACCATGGCAACGCTCGACGGTAACACGGTCGAAATGGCCACCGAACAGGCCGCCTTTGCTGAAAACGCCGTAGCCTACTCGGCAACCCTCAACTTTCTGCGCGGCCGGGTAGAAACCGTAACCCGCGCGATCAGAGGCGAATAACGATGGCCGGACCGACATCCTTCTTCGAGGTGGGCCACCGCGCCATGTCGGCGCAGCTCGTGCGCATGAACACAGCTGCTTCCAACCTTGCCAATGCCGGCTCGGTCGCAGGTAGCGAAGCAGAAGCGTACCGCCCGATGCGTACCGTGTTCGAACAGGAACTCGACCGCGCAAGCGGCCTGTCCTCTGTCCGTGTGGGCGGTGTGGTGCGCGAAGATGTCGCACCTATTCGTCGTCACGACCCGGGTCACCCGCTGGCCGACGAGAATGGCGATGTCTGGGAAACTCCGGTCGATGAAAACGCCGAAATGGTCGAGATGCTCGAAGCGTCCCGTCAGTACCGCAACATGGTCGAAGCTCTGTCGACCGCCAAGCAGCTCATGCTGGAAACGATGAGGATGAAATGATCAATTCCGTCACCAACATCACGCCCGGGACAAGTTCCGTCGGCCAGGTTCAGGGCCGCGGCATGGACTCACTCGGGCAGGGGGATTTCCTCAAGCTGCTGACAGTCCAGATGCAGCAGCAGGATCCGTTCGATCCGGTCGATAACAAGGAAATGCTGGCACAGATGGCGCAGTTCTCTTCGCTTGCCGGTGTCGCTGAAACCAATGCCTCTCTCGAGCGGATCGCGGACAAGCTCGACCTGCTCATAAAGTCCAACCAGTCGCCGTCCGACGACTGATCCAGGAGATAATCCATGTCCTTCTATACTTCGCTCAACGGCATGAAAAATGCGCAGACCTCGCTCGGGGTCATCGCGCACAATATTTCGAACTCGGAAACCTATGGGTTCAAACGTAGCCGTACGGAATTCTCCGAAATCGTCGCCGGTTCGGCGCTGACCAATCCGCGCATGATTCAGGGTATCGGCGCGTCGGTGAAATCGATCACGCAGAACTTCGCGCTTGGTCCGGTGGAACAGACGGGCTCGGCTCTCGATCTCGCGATCACGGGCGACGGCTTCTTCACGACCCGTTCGGCTACCGACGGATCGACGCTGTACACGCGAGCCGGATCGTTCACGCTCAATGGAAACGGCAACATCGTCAGCAACAGCGGCAACCGCCTCCAGCTGTTCCCGGTAGATGCGAACGGCCAGGTCACTGGCAATACCCTGGCCGATGCCAATCTCCCCCCACAGAACGCCGCCGGTTCGGAATTCGTCGGGGTTACGATCGACGATGTCGGCGTGGTGTCGGCATCTTATGCTGACGGTTCGGTCGAACCAGTCGGTGCCGTCGCGCTTGCCACCTTTATCGCTCCCACTGGACTGAAAAAGGTCGGTGACGCGAACTGGGAAGGCACTGGCCTTTCCGGTCAGGCTGCCTACGGGTCGCCGGGAACCGGAGCGTATGGCTCACTCTTGTCGGGCGCTCTTGAACGCTCGAACGTCGATATCGCGGAAGAACTTGTCGGGCTGATTACCGCCCAGCGCAATTTCCAGGCGAACGCCAAGGCAATCGATACTGCCACCCAGATCTCGCAGACCGTCATCAACCTGCGGACCTGATCGCCATGGACCGCCTTATCCACACCGCGCTTTCGGGCATGCGGGCATCGATGGACAGCCAGCGCGTCATCGCGAGCAACATGGCCAATGCCAATACGCTCGGTTTCCGTGCGGAACTGCTCGATCAGCGCGCCGTCACGATCGAAGGCCAGCCCCTCGAAGCCCGCGCGATGCAGGTCGCACGGGTGCGCGGTGCGGATATGGTCGCCGGCGAAATTATCGAAACGGGCCGCGATCTCGATATTGCGATGGCGACCGATGCCCTCATGGCAGTGCAGGCTGAGGATGGCACCGAAGCCTACACCCGCCGCGGTGACATGTCGATTTCGGCCACCGGCCTACTGGTCAATGGCGAAGGCCGTCCAGTGCTTGGCGATAACGGGCCGATCACCATTCCGCCGGTCGGAATTCCGGGCATTGCACCGGATGGTACGGTAACCATCGCGGATCCGGCAACGCCCGATCAGCCGCCGGCCGAAGTCGGCCGGATCAAGCTGGCAGCGTGGCAAGGCTCGCCGATCAGCAAGGGGCTCGACGGGCTCTTCCGTGTCGAGGGCGGCGGAATACTGCCGACCGACGAAGCGGCGACCGTTCAGGTCGGGGCGCTCGAACAATCCAACGTTAAAACCACCGAAGTGCTGGTGGAAATGATCGATGCTCAGCGGCTTTTCGCCATGCGCAGCAAGGTCATCGCGACGGCACGTGAAATCGACGAAAGCGGCGCGCAGCTCATGCGCCTCGGCTAACCAGACAAGAGGATAGTCAATCATGCCCACTTCAGCTCTGCAGGTCGCCCGCACCGGGCTCGAGGCTCAGGATGCGCGCATGCGCGTCATTTCGAACAACCTCGCCAACGTCGGGACCACCGGCTTCAAGCGCGACCGTGCCAACTTTGCGACTCTCGCCTATCAGGACGCCCGCGTTGCCGGCCAGCGTTCGTCGGGTGAAACGGCTTATGCAACCGGGCTCAACCTCGGTACCGGCGTGGCGGTCCAGTCCACCAGCCAGATCATGACGCAGGGCGCCCTTAATACGACAGGCAATGCTTTTGACCTCGCGCTCGATGGCGATGGCTATTTCCAGATCGAAATGCCGGGCGGCCGCATCAGCTATACCCGAGCCGGGAATTTCACGCTTTCCGCCGAAGGCCAACTCGTGACCCAGCAGGGGTATGCGGTCCAGCCAGCCATCACGGTGCCAGAGGGTGCTACTGCGATCGCAGTTTCACCGGACGGTATCGTCTCCGCGACGTTGCCGGGAGAAGCCGAGCCGGCGGAACTGGGCCAGATCCAGGTCGCCCGCTTTACGAATCCTTCGGGCCTTCAGGCCATCGGCGACAACTTCCTGGTCGAAACCGCAGCCAGCGGTGCCGCCGAACTGGCGCCGGGCGGTGAGAACGGCCGTGGCAACGTCCGACAGGGCATGCTGGAATCTTCGAATGTCAACATCGTCGAGGAACTCGTCGAGATGATCGAATGTCAGCGTGCCTACGAGATCAGCTCGAAAATGGTGTCCGCCGTGGACGAAATGCTCCGCAACGCTAATCAGACCCTTTGAGTATCTTCACCATGAAATCCGCACTCTGTCTCGTCCCACTCGCTCTCGCCCTTGCTGGTTGCGGTGGCGGTTCTGCCCGGCCCGAAGGCTTTGCAGTCGCACTGCCGCCAGCGCCGCAGGTGGAGCCTGATCGCCACCGGGATGGTGCCATTTATCAAGC
>Ga0208830_1000299_pt1 | contig 26117 bp, 24 predicted proteins | sample DeeseametaMP2634_FD_184169 | JGI IMG/M metagenome (GOLD analysis project Ga0208830, IMG submission 184169) | Marine microbial communities from the Deep Atlantic Ocean - MP2634 (SPAdes) | ecosystem: Environmental > Aquatic > Marine > Oceanic | place: Northeast of Antigua and Barbuda, North... | reverse complement strand
AAAAATAAAAAGTCCCTACAATAAGGGACTTCTTAATTTATTCGATCAAATCTAACTGCCGGTATTTTTCCGTATACTTATCCCGCAGCATCTTGTGCCGGTCGCTCATATCCACTTTTCGTCCCTGGATGTAGAGCTGCTCCACGTTGGTCATGACCTCCAGTGGATCGCCATCAGTAATAATAAATGTGGCATCTTTACCTGTTTCCAATGAACCCACTCGATCTGCAATACCCAGGATTTCAGCGGCATGGATAGTCACAGACTTAAGGGCTTCGTCTTTTGGCAATCCATGGGCAGCGGCTGTGGCCGCTTCGTAGGGCAGATTCCGTAAATGGGGTGTCTGGAAAGATCCACTGTTAGATGTTATACAGAATTTAATCCCTGCTTCATAGAGTTTCAGGGGTGTTTTAAAGGGTTCATCATAATCCGACCAGCGCCGGGAGGGCAGCTTGTGGGTGGCTTCAATTATCACAGGAATAGCGTTCTTTTTCAACAAATTTGTTACCATCCAGGCATCCCGTCCCCCAACAAGCACCATTTTCAATTCCTGTCGTGTGGCCCATTCAACTGCCGCTTCGATCTGCTGAACACCATTGGCGTGGATAAAAGCAGGGAGTTCACCCTTAACTACGGCAGCCATGCTTGCCCATTTCAAGTCCGTTTTTTGCAAAGACTTTTCCGTGTCCGAGCTTTGCACATAAGCGCGGGCTTTGTCCAATATCTCATCCAATTCCTTGAGCTGTTTGTCACGTTCCTTTTTCTGTTCTTCAGGGCTTTTTTGCACCCAGGGTGAATGGCTCACGGTCATGCCCGGCCAGTGAATATGCATGCCAACCGGTGCTTTGAGTGTTGCCGTTTCCCAGGTCCAGCCGTCCAGCATCATGGCGGCAGAGGTCCCGGAGACCAATCCGCTTCGAGGTACGGACAGTACAATGGCTACGCCGTTGGAGCGCGTGACAGGTATGATTTCTGAATCAGGGTTGTAACTGACCTCCGCCCGTACATTTGGGTTAAAGGATCCGACTTCCGCATAATCCCTCGTTGAACGAACAGCATTTACTTCCACCAGTCCCATTACCGTATTGGCCGCAATCAAGCTTGGATAGATGTGCTTGCCAGGGAGTGATATTTCTTCAGTTCCATCGGGAATCTGCGCGATAAGGTTGCCCATGGCCATGATCTTTCCATCCAAAAATAAGATCTGTCCATTAGCGATAGTAGGGCCGGAAACAGGATGAATGGTCACATCTTTAATTAAAATGGCATGATCTTGCTGAGGCGCAGGAATTTGATCCGATGCAAATGTGAATGAAAAGAAAGCTATAAGAGTAATAAACCGTTTCATCGTGCACCTCCATCAGAACAGGAGAAGGAATGGTTGTGCCAGTCTCCTTTTGGTTTCATGGGCTTGTCTTCGTCCGTGTCATCACTGGCAAGAATCTTTTGTATCAGCATATTCCGCTCTGCTGCGATCTGTTCACGCATAGCTGTATCCCGCTCTTTATTGAAATAATTCGTTCCTTCGATCCAGGTCTGTTCACATGATGCATAGGAAGAAAGGGGATTATCATTCCAGATGACAAAATCGCCGTGCTTCCCTTTTTCCAGCGAACCCACATATTGGTCAATACGGAGCTGCTTGGCGGGATTGATGGTGACAAATTTCAGTGCGTCTTCCTGGGACACACCGCCGTACTTCACCGCCTTTGCCGCTTCGGTATTCATGCGCCGGGCCAGCTCATTGCTGTCCGAATTATAAGATACTAATACACCCACTGAACTCATGAGTGTGCCGTTATAGGGAATGGCATCGATCACTTCAAATTTATAGGCCCACCAATCGGTGAAGGTGGAGGCGCCGGCGCCGTGTTCGGCTAAACGTTCCGCAATTTTATAACCTTCCAAAACGTGCTGGAATGTTGCTATGGTAAAGCCAAAATCATCAGCGATTCTAGACAACATAAGGATCTCATCCTGGCGGTAGGAATGGGAATGTACCCAGCGTGTACCCTGCATGATTTCCACCAGTGCATCCAGCTCCAAGTCTTTCCGTACCGGTAAACTGTTGGGATCTGACTTCTTTTCAAAACCTTTTAAACCAAGGGATTCTGCATAATCAGTTGCAGCGGTAAAGGCATCGCGGATAATCTGTTCCACGCCCATACGGGTCTGGGGATAACGGGTGGTAAATTTATCTCCCCAGTTGGACTGCTTCACGTTTTCTCCCAAGGCAAACTTGATTCCCTGGGGTGCTTCATTGAATAGAATTCCATCTGGATCTTGTCCCCAGCGTAGCTTTATCACGGCGTTCTGCCCGCCGATGGCATTGGCTGAACCGTGGAGTATATTGGCAGTGGTCAAACCACCGGCCAGTTGGCGATAGATGGCAATATCATTGCTGTTGAGCACGTCGTAGATGCGCACTTCCGCTGTAACCGATTGACTACCTTCATTAATGGCAAAAGCAGAACTATGGTTATGGGCATCAATAAGTCCCGGGGTAACGTGCTTGCCAGTGGCATCAATTTTAAAAATATCTTTTCCGGATACATTCAGATCTTTTCCTATTTTTTCAATAACACCATTTTTAATGAACATATCGGCATTTTCAAATTTTCCTTCAGGACCGCAGGTCCAGATGGTGGCATTTTTTATTAATATCTTTTTGGTCTGTTCCGGTAGTTGAGAAAAACCATAGGCGCCCTCAGGATATACGGGTGTCAGCTCACTAGATGATTCTTTTTTAGCCTCCTTTTTTGCATCATCTTTCTTTTCAGATTTATCTTTTTCATCAACTGCGCTTGTCCATATAGCCGTCCATTGAATACTGGAACCATCCGGGGCAATACCATTGCCAGAAATGGATTTATCCTGAAATGTACCGGAAAGGCGGATACTACCTTCAACATTCAATTCCTTCCCTGGAAATGAAAACGCGAGCCGGTGAGCTTCATTTTCCACAGCCTTAAGTTTGATTTCTGTTGAATCCACCACCAGCTTGCCGGACACTTTTTTGTCTTTTTGGGTCAATTCCAGTGTTGCGTCAATGGTTAATCCGCCGGTTAAAGCAATGTCCCAGTTCCCGGATACATCATGCACAGGTTCATCCTTGACGATGTATTGTTTACCTTGTATCCATACTTCAGAAATCTTTGATTTTTTATCAAAATAGTCCCCATCAGTAATAACCAGGTTGGCCACAAAACCTTTAGCAATCATTCCCATATTATCCAATCCGAGTTGTCTGGCTGGAGCGGTGGTCAAGGCGGCCAGGGCATCATGCTTAGATAATCCTCGTTCCACGCTCCGCAGCAGGTTTTTGCGGAACTGTTTTCTGTCCTTTAGATCATTGGATGTAAGTGCGATATCAATACCGGCTTTGACCATCCGTGCGGCATTATCCGGTGCCTGGTCCCAGTGGCGGAGCTGTTCCAGATTATAATCCAATGCATCTTCCCATGAATCCACATCCGGTTTCTTGGGATAGTTCATGGGAACAATGATTGTTGTATTCAAGTTCTTGAGCTCATTTAACCTGCGGTATTCATATCCACTGCCTTTTAACGAATAATTGAAATCAAATTCTTCAGCGATCTTATCCACCCTCAATGCCGCTAGTTCATGACCTGTCTCAAAGCAAAAGGGTGCGTTAGTATTCATATACTCTGCCAGTGTTTCCAAAGCTCTGTCCGTTTCGGGAGGTTCGGTCTTATCACTATTGCGGTTATAGTATTGCCAGGCATTGGCATACCATTGAGCATCGTAGAATGTTTGCCGCATTAATGAAATGGCGCCCATGAGAGAACCGGGATAACCGGGGTCACCCCAACTGCCATGCTCAAAAGCCATGAACTGTGCAGGACCATTTTCCTTAATGACCGCTTCTGATTGCCAATCTCCCAAATGAATCAAAGCTGACCGTCCGCGGAAAATGCCTTTGGCCGGTACAACCTGTGCTGTGGTAAAACCCATTGCACGCAGACTTTCCAATTCTTTTTCTTTTGGATGAAAGGTGTCCAAGATGTTGGTTTCTGGATGTACTTTTTTATTCCAATGGTCGGTTGCTGGTCTGGGTTTGTCTTTCTTCTTCTCCTTATTTAAATCAAAAGCAGCTGGTTTTTTGTTCTCCCGTTTCCAATAGCTCTCGATAAAACCGGCATAGACTGTTTTTCCTGATAGATCAATCTCAAAAGCCTCATCAGGAACATTTATTTTTTTGCCAGCAGCTTCAATTACACCATTGCGAATTATTACTGTTGCATTTTCGATCATTTTTCCGGGCTCGGGAATTAAGGTCACATTTTTCAATGCAAATATACGGGGTGTATTATCATGAAGCCCTTTTACCGGCGCAACTTGGGCTGAAATGCCAGTAATAAAAGCTGAAAGAAAACCAGTCAATATTACTAATCGTACTTGCATAAATTTTACCTTCTATTTGTTTGTTAAAAATTTCTGCCCTGCAGATGGGCTTTGACAATTTCAGTGGTCAAGTATTTGTATGCTTCATCAACAGTATCTGCAAAATAAAACAAATCCATATCTTTTACAGATATTGTTCCCATTTTCACCAAATAATCAAAATCCACGACCTTTTTCCAGTATTTATTGTCATAAATAACAATAGGTACTTTTTTACGGATCTTTTCTGTTTGGATCAGGGTGAGGAGTTCCATGAGTTCGTCCAGTGTACCGAAGCCGCCGGGGAAAACGACCAATGCTTTTGCTAAATAAAGAAACCAGAATTTGCGCATGAAGAAATAATGGAAGTACAGGCTTAATTCTTTTGAAATCCATTTATTGCCTGCCTGCTCAAAGGGGACAGAAATGTTGAGTCCTACAGCCAAGCCATTGGCTTCAGACGCGCCGCGGTTGGCGGCTTCCATGATACCCGGTCCGCCCCCTGATGTAATGATAAAACGACGCCTTTTTTCTTTCAAGCGCTTACTCCATTTGGTGAGCTTATAGGCCAGTTTTCGAGAATCTTCATAATAGCGGCTCATCTTAAAATCGCGCTTAAGCTGGTCTTTTTCCTTTTTGGATATATTTTTCGGCGCGTTTTTTAGGGCTTGTTGTGCTTCTTCCTGTGATTTGATCCGCGCCGATCCAAAGAAAACAATGGTATCGGCGATCTTATTGCGGCGAAAGCGCTGGAGCGGGCCAAAGTATTCGGCGAGTATTCTTAAGACTCTACCATCCGGGCTGCCGATAAATTTTGAGTCGTAATAAAATCTATCTTTATTTTTGTCTGCCATCGTATATCCTATAAATGAGCGGGAAGTTAAACAAAAAAAATCAGATGGGAATGTATTCAGATTATATGTTTCCGCTACGATTGATGTAATTTCCACGTTATGAAAAAGCGACCACCACAGCAGTATTACCATGATTATCTGCAATTAAATAAAATTCTGGATAGCCAAAAACTCCTGAGTAGTGAGTATGGTCAGGAGGCCCACGATGAAATGCTTTTTATCATAATCCACCAGGTTTATGAACTGTGGTTCAAACAGTTATTACACGAATTAGATTCCATTCTTGCAGCATTTGATCGCGATGTGGTACAGGAATCCCATATTGGTATTGCCATCAGCCGCATCAACCGTATCATTGAAATTCAAAAAATTCTTATAGAACAGATTCAAGTATTAGAAACCATGACACCTATGGATTTTCTGGACTTTCGAGATCTGCTCATCCCCGCGTCCGGTTTTCAAAGTGTGCAATTCAGATTGCTGGAAAACAAACTTGGCCTGGATGAAAGTAGACGATATAGATATGGAGGAGGTAGTTATAAATCCCACGTAACCGATAAACATAGATCAGAAATTGAAGAAGTAGAAGCATCATCCTCACTGTTTGTTTTATTAGAAAAATGGCTGGAACGTACCCCATTTTTAGAATTTGAGGATTTCAATTTCTGGGAGCAATATCGGTCTGCGGTAAATAGAATGTTGGCCAGTGACCGCAAGGTTATTGAGGAAAATGATCACCTTTCTATTAAAGAGAAACAAACACATTTGAAAGAGTATGAAAAAACAGAAACCATGTTCGATGCTCTCTTTGATGAAGAAAAACATATTGAGCTGATCGAAAAAAAGGAAAGACGGCTGTCATACAAAGCAACACAAGCGGCATTGCTTATTTTATTATATCGAGATCAACCCATATTACATAACCCTTATATATTATTAAGTAAACTCGTAGATGTTGATGAACTCCTTACCACTTGGCGCTACCGTCATGCACTAATGGTTATGCGCATGATCGGCAGAAAGATCGGTACCGGCGGTTCTACGGGATCTTCTTATTTGAAGGAAACGGCAGAACGACATCGTGTATTTGAAGATTTAGCCAATTTAACAACATTCCTGATTCCGCGGTCAGCCCTACCGGTTCTACCTGATCATATTGTACGCAACCTTGGTTTTTATTACGATGCTGGAGAAGATAAATGAATTTAAGTCTTGAAGGAAAACGAGCACTTGTTTGCGGCAGTACTAATGGCATCGGTAAGGCCTGCGCACAACTCATGGCTGCGAGGGGAGCGGTGATCGTATTGGCTGCCCGGAATAAAAAAAAGCTGCAAACCACTTTAAATGAATTGGCTGGAGCTGGGCACAGTTATATATGCGCAGACTTTGATGATCCAGATGATTTGAAACAAAAAACAACCGACCATCTAGCTGAAACGGGTCCAGTTCATATATTGATGAATAATACTGGTGGGCCCCACGGCGGTCCGCTTATTGAAGCCAAAGCTGAAGAATTTGAGATAGCTTTTCGTCGACATGTCATTTCTAATCAATTTTTAGCGCAAGCAGTGGTTCCGGGAATGAAAAAACTGGGGTATGGCCGCATCATTAATATTATTTCCACATCTGTTCGCCAGGTGATCCCGGGACTGGGTGTATCTAATACCATCCGCGGAGCTGTGGCCCAATGGGCGAAAACGTTGGCCCTGGAACTGGGTCCGGACGGCATTACTATCAATAATATTTTACCTGGCTATACTAACACAGACCGCTTGAAAGAACTCTTGGAGAAGTGGGCAGACAACGCTGGTGTCAGCTATGATGAAATGGTGGAAAGCATTGCCAATAAAACATCCATGCGCCGTATTGGAGAACCGCAGGAAATTGCTTATGCTGTTGCCTTTTTAGCATCTGCTGCCGCTAGTTATATAAACGGTACGGATTTTTCTATTGATGGCGGCCGCTTCGGAGCTTGATGGAAACAATAGCCAATTACATTAATGGTGAATTCGTTCCATCAAATTCTGGAAGTTATCTGGACGTTTTTGAACCGGCTACAGGCCAAGTCTATGCTCAAGTACCGGATTCAAAAAAAGATGATGTAGAATCTGCCGTCCAAGCTGGGTCTGATGCTTTTGAATCTTGGTCTAAAACATCTCCAGTAGACCGTTCACAGATCATGCATCGGATTGCGGATGGTCTTGAAAATCGACTGGCTGAATTTGCTAAATATGAATCCAGAGATACAGGCAAACCCGTTTCTTTAGCAACGCATGTCGATATACCGAGAGCAGTCTCTAATTTCCGATTTTTTGCTAATCATTTACTGACCTTCGATTCAGAAACCGTTTTAGATGGAAATGGTTCTACAAACAGAATTGTGCGTTATCCATTGGGCGTAGTGGGCTGCATTTCACCATGGAATCTACCATTGTATTTATTTACTTGGAAAATTGCTCCGGCTCTTGCTACAGGAAATTGCGTGATCGGAAAACCTTCTGAATTAACGCCATTCACAGCATTCAAAATGGGTGAGATCTGCCAGGAAGCAGGTTTGCCAGATGGTGTGTTGAATATTGTTCACGGATCAGGGCAAAACACAGGATCAGCTATTACCACCCATCCAGATATCAAAGCTATTTCTTTTACAGGCGGAACCAAAACGGGTGAGATTATCAGTCAATCTGCAGCACCGCAATTCAAAAAATTATCATTAGAATTAGGCGGTAAAAATCCCAATATTATTTTTGCTGATTGTGAATTCAATGAAATGCTGGAAACAACATTAAAATCTTCATTTTCAAATCAGGGTGAGATCTGTTTATGCGGTTCAAGAATTTTGGTGGAAGATTCGCTCTTTGAAAGATTTCGTGATGCTTTTGTAGAAAAAACGAATTTATTAAAAGTAGGTGATCCCAATGATGATAATACAGATCTTGGAGCGCTTATTTCCAAAGATCATTTGGAAAAAGTACTGGGGTTTGTTGCTTTAGCTGAAAAAGAGGGTGGAACTGTTTTAACGGGTGGAAAGAAAATTCCAATAAATGGTCGCTGTGAAAATGGAAATTTCATGGAGCCAACGATTGTTGAGGGATTAGGAATTGAAAGCCGCACCAATCAGGAAGAAATATTTGGTCCTGTGGTCACACTTGTCCCATTTTCATCTGAAGAAGAAGCAGTTTCAATCGCCAATTCAACTGATTATGGATTAGCGGCCACTGTTTGGAGCAGCGATTTGGATAAAGCGCATCGTGTGGCTGACCGAATTGATTCTGGGATCGTATGGATCAATTGCTGGATGGTTCGGGACTTGCGGACACCCTTCGGTGGTATGAAAAATTCCGGTGTCGGTCGTGAAGGTGGTGATGAAGCATTACGGTTTTTTACTGAACAAAAAAATATTTGTGTGAGTTATTAATGACACCAAGGTATGAAAAACATATATTCGTATGTATAAAAGAGAGACCTGAAAGCCATCCCCGTGGTTGCTGTTTGGAAAAAGGTAGCATGGACATCCGCAATAGATTCGTCCAGCTAATCAATCAGCATGGTTTGAAAGGGAAAGTCCGGGCAAATAAAAGCGGTTGTCTGGATGTCTGCGAAATGGGTATCAATCTTGTTATATATCCAGATAATCTTTGGTACACTGGAGTAACTGAAGCAGATGTAGATGAGATCTTTGAGAAATCCGTATTGAACGATGATATTGTGGATAGGCTTGCTGCCACAGAGGAAACCTGGGCAACTTGTCAAAAAATTAGAAATAATGAGTTATGAGTAAATTAATACGATCAGATAAAGCGCCCGAGCCCGTTGGATTGTATCCCCATGCACGGAAAGTGGGTAATCTGCTTTTTCTTTCTGGTGTTGGGCCTCGTAAACCGGATTCAAAAGAAATCCCAGGCGTTGAGTTGGATGAAAATGGAAATGTGATCGCTCATGATATTAAGACCCAATGCCATTCTGTTTTTGAAAATGTTCGCATAATTCTGGAAGAATCCGGCAGTAACTGGAATAACCTGGTGGATGTGACTGTATTTCTAACCGATATGAAAAATGATTTTGAGACGTATAACAACGTCTATGCTGAATATTTCAAAGACAACCAACCGTGCAGGACAACGGTTGAAGTATCATCTTTGCCCACTCCCATTGCTATAGAATTAAAATGTATAGCAACAATTGAATAGGAAAATAAAATGTCAATAACATCACCAATTAACTTTCAAAAGTGGATCGCTGAAAATAAGCATCTCTTAAAACCACCTGTTGGGAATCAGGTTGTCTATGACGGGACGGATTTTATGATTATGGTTGTTGGCGGCCCCAATTCACGAAAAGATTATCATGTCGATACAGTTGAAGAATTCTTCTACCAATTGGAAGGGGATATGCTGTTGAAGGTCATTGATGATGGTCAGCGGGTAGATGTGCCAATTAATGAAGGTGAAATTTTTCTACTTTCGCCAAATATACCTCATTCTCCACAGCGGTATGAGAATACAGTTGGGCTTGTAGTTGAATACAAACGGGCAGAAGGAGCTTTGGATGGCTTTCAGTGGTATTGTGATGAATGCGATGAGCTTCTATATGAAAATTTCTTTGTATTGGAAAATATAGTTGAGCAGTTGCCGCCTCTATTTCAAAACTTTTGGGATACGATCGAGTATAGAACCTGTGAAAAATGCGGTGCTGTACAAGAACCTCCTAATTAGCAATCAAATTTGAAAATAGATATACATACTCATATTCTTCCTAGAGAATGGCCAGACTTAAAAGAGAAGTATGGTTATGGAGGCTGGATCCATTTGGATCATCATCAGACCGGTTGTGCGCGCATGATGAAAGATGATCATTTTTTCAGAGAAGTAGAATCAAACCTCTGGGATCCGGGAGAACGCATGTCTGAATGTGAAAAACACGGTGTTGATGTCCAAGTACTTTCCACGGTTCCGATCATGTTCAGTTACTGGGCAAAAGCAGATGATGCCCTGGATATTTCCAAATTACTAAATGATCATATTGCAGCAATCATTGCTGAATTTCCCAAGAGATTTATAGGTTTGGGTACTATACCATTACAAAACGAAGGTTTGGCTATCAGAGAATTGGAACGTTGCACAAATGAATTGGATTTAGCTGGTGTACAGATTGGTTCTAATGTAAATCAGTTAAATTTGGATGCTGATGCACTGTTTTCAGTATTTGAAGCTGCGCAAGATCTGAATGCAGCCATTTTTGTCCATCCGTGGGATATGATGGGCGAGAGCGAAATGAAAAAATACTGGCTGCCGTGGCTGGTGGGTATGCCAGCAGAAACGAGTAGAGCTATATGTTCCTTGATCTTTGGTGGCGTATTTGAACGTCTGCCAAAGCTTCGCGTAGCCTTTGCCCATGGCGGCGGCTCGTTCCCCGGAACAGTAGGACGTATCCAGCATGGTTTTGATGTACGTCCGGACTTATGCGCCGTTGACAACAATGTTGCCCCAAAAAATTATCTTGAAAAATTCTGGGTGGATTCCCTTGTCCACGATACAGATGCCCTGGATTATTTGATCAAAAAAATTGGTGTTAATAAGATCGCTTTGGGAACTGATTATCCCTTCCCGCTGGGTGATCTGGAACCCGGAAAACTCATTGAGTCATCCAATTATTCAGATGAGATGAAAGAGAAAATGCTCTCGAGAAATGCCCTGGATTGGCTGGGGCTGAATCACGAAAATTTTAGCTAATGTATTGTTCAATAGAAATTGATAACCGTCTTTATCACTATAATACGGATAACTTTTATGATTTATCCATACCATTGGATTTTGAAGGACCTCAAGCCAATTATTTCGATGTTGAAAAAGCATCTGCCACACCCTTCAAAAGTGATGCTGTTATTGGGGATACAGAGCTGGGCGGAGGTTGCAACTTCGATGTGGTATCGTTCATACCTCATTGCAATGGCACACATACAGAATGTGTAGGGCATATTGTGCATGAAGATATTTTTGTAAATCAATTAATCAAGGATTCATCATTCCCCGCCACACTGATCACTGTAAGACCAGAAAACAATGTTATCCATGCTGATCAGGTTAATATAGAAAATGTATTCAATACAGCCATAATAGTCCGTACGCTGCCCAATGCCGATGAAAAACTGTCAGCGACATATGATGCTGAAAATCTCCCGCCTTATTTTTCAAATGAAGCCATGCATAAAATTGCTGCAGTGGGTATACAGCATTTACTCGTGGATATGCCGTCTATTGACTTGGCTTTTGATGAAGGCAAACTGGTTAACCATCATTTTTTCTGGAATGTAGAACAAGGCAGCCATGATCTAAATGGAAGTACAGCTTCATCAAAAACGATCACTGAAATGATCTATGTTCCCAATGATATTTCTGATGGTAGGTATTTACTCCAGATTCAAATCACAAATTTTATGAGCGACGCCGCTCCCAGCAGGCCTATTATTTTTCCCCTGGAATTATCATGAATTACGAAGCATCTTTATCTTTTGCGAAACAAATGGATCAAAATGATCCATTAAAAGACTACCGCAGCCGGTTTCATTTTCCGCAACAAAATGGGCAGGATACCTTATACTTCGGTGGCAATTCACTGGGACTGATGCCCAAAACAGCAGCAGCCATGGTCAATGAAGAATTAGATGTCTGGGAGAAAAAAGCAGTCATTGGCCAGCACGCACACTGGGAAGCATACCATGAACATTTAACCGCAGCCACTGCACGATTAACGGGAGCGAAACCTTCCGAAGTGGTGGTCATGAATGCCCTGACAGTAAATCTTCATATATTATTGGTTTCCTTTTATCAACCCACAGCGAAGCGAAATAAAATCGTCATCGAAAAAGGCGCCTTTCCTTCAGATCAATATGCAGTAGAGTCCCAAATCAAATTCTATGGCCATAATCCAAAGGATGCTTTAATTGAATTAACTCCCCGCAATGGTGAAAAATGCCTGGGTACAGAAGATATTCTAAACATATTAAAAGAAAATAGCGATTCCATTGCTACTATATTGATTGGTGGAGTCAATTATTATACAGGTCAGGCCTTTGACATGAAAGCCATCACGAAAGTTGGACGAAAAATCGGTGCTTATGTTGGCTTTGATCTGGCCCATGCTGCAGGAAATTTGTTATTGAAGCTTCACGACTGGGATGTGGATTTTGCTGCGTGGTGCAGTTACAAATATCTCTGTGCAGGGCCAGGAAGTCCCGGTGGTGTGTTTGTTCATGAACGGCATGCGAATTGGGATGGTCCGCGATTTGCCGGCTGGTGGGGTCACGATAAGAAAACACGTTTTGAAATGGACCCGGACTTTGTTCCAATTACGGGAGCTGAAGGCTGGCAGATCAGCAATGCGCCCATTTTATCCATGTCCTGTCTGAAATCATCCATGACTATTTTTGATGAAGTGGGCATGCCTGCATTGCGGGAAAAAAGTGAAACACTAACAGGTTATCTGGAATTTCTTGTGCATACAATCAGTGATAAAGTTGATATCATTACACCTGCTGATCCACAGCAGCGGGGCTGCCAATTATCATTGGTGGTGAGAGAAAATGGTAAACATGTATTCAATCAACTTGGAGTCGAAGGTGTTGTTTGTGACTGGCGGAAACCTGATGTAATCCGCATTGCTCCAACACCGCTTTACAATTCGTATGCTGATATATATCGATTTTTTGAAATTCTGAAATCTCTGGTTGAATAACGCCCATGGGTGAAAAAATCACCTTAATCGGCGCCGGGCTTACTGGTCCACTTATGGCCACCTATCTTGCAAAGTGTGGTTATGAAGTCGATATCTATGAACGTCGTCCGGATATGCGTAAAGAGTCCATCAGTGCTGGACGTACCATCAATCTAGCTATGTCCATCCGCGGCATCCACGCCCTGAAAGAAGTAAAGCTCTACGATAAGATCGCTCCCTTCACTATTTCCATGAAAGGGCGCATGATCCACAACCTTGATGGCTCAACAAATTTGCAGCCCTATGGCCAAAAACCGGGGGAGGTCATTTATTCAGTCTCCCGGGCCCAGCTGAATATGGAACTCATGACTTTGGCTGAAGAGACAGGGCAGGTGAATATCCATTTCAATCGGAAATGCACTGATATGGATCTGGAAGAGAATACATTAACTTTAGTTGATACTAATTCAGGTGATAAAAATATCATTCCCGTAAATCGGGTCATGGGAGTAGATGGTTCAGCATCGGCAGCACGGGAGGCCATGGTTGCAAAAGGAAATTTTGATTTTACATATATACCTTTAGGCCACGGTTACAAAGAGTTAACCATGCCACCGGGAGCAGATGGTAATTTTCAAATGGAAACCAACGCTCTACACATCTGGCCCCGGGGACAATTTATGCTCATCGCCCTGCCCAATATGGACCGTTCATTTACCTGCACTTTGTTTTTCCCCATGGAAGGGCCAACTAGCTTTGCCACGGTTCGAACAGAAGTTGAAATTTTCCGCTTTTTCGAAGAACAATTTCCCGATGCGGTACCCTTAATACTGGATCTCGTACAAGATTTTCAAACGAATCCTACTGGAAAATTGGGGTCGGTATATTGCAGTCCCTGGCATGTGGAGGATAAGGCTGTGCTTCTTGGTGATGCCGCTCATGCGGTGGTACCGTTTTTTGGCCAAGGCATGAACGCCTCGTTTCAGGACTGTTCTGTGTTGAATCAACTCATTAAGAAATACGATAATGATTGGGGAAAAATATTGTCAGAATTTTCCAGAACTCACGTGCAAAACGGTCATGCCATCGCTGACATGGCACTTGAGAATTATCTGGAAATGCGCGACCATGTAAATGATCCATCTTATATAAAACGACGGGAACTGGAATTAAAAATGGAACACATATTTCCGGATAAATTCATACCCCGCTACTCCATGGTTTCATTTCATCGTATTCCTTATGCAGAGGTCTATAAACGGGGAGAGATGCAGTTTGAAGCTCTGGATACAATATTGAATGTGTTTGATGATCTTTCTGAAATAAATGAAGAGACAGTCAGAAAATATATCACATGAGTTTGATAAAATACGAAATAACTAATATTCCCTTGTGGTTCAAACCTTTCTATTATGTGTCATCATATCTGGGTGCTTATTTGATTTATTTCTACAAGTGGGCTATTCAGAAAACATGCAAAATTATTGTGGAAGGCCAGGAAAATATCGATCAACATTCTGCCCGGATAGAATCTGTATGGCATTATAAAGGATCCTTGTATTGGCTGGGTTTGCAGGATGTTAAAGAGTATGTTCAATTCAGCCATCCTATTTGGTATATGTATAAGATCATAATCGCTTTGCGCTGGTATGGCTGTAAGGTCATCTTTGGTTCTACTGGATATGGCGGCCGGGAAGCGGCCGATAAAATTGTGGAAGAGCTCAAAAAGGGATACCGTTGCTGCATCACACCCGATGGACCGGCGGGGCCATTTAAGGAAATCAAAAAAGGTGTTCTGCATATGAGCATGCAATCGGGAGTTCCAGTCATTCCTGTACAATGTGACTGCTCAAGGTCATTTCCCATATTCTGGAACTGGGATAAGAAACGTGTTCCTGTTTTCTTTTCGACAATTACCATTCGATATCAGGAACCGATATTTGTAACAGCGGAGAATTTTGATGAGTGTCAAAAACAATTAGCCATTGCTATGGGAGATTAACATGAAATTTGAATTAAGTAATCACGTTGCCCTTCAGCATCCAGACTGGAGAAGTTCAGAATCCTATTACAAAGATGTTATAGGGCTGGATACTAAAATGGAAGAGAACCATTTACACATCCGTAGCGGCGATCTAAATCTGTACATCATGGACAATGATGACTTACGCGGCACTGTAATGGAATTCAATGTTGATGACCTCGACGAAGCAAAGGAATATTTATTGGCCAATGACTGCACTGTGGTCAAATGGGAAGGCAAAGGCCGGGATTGTTATATGCGCGATCCCTATGGACTGGTTTTTAATCTTTGGGAGAAAGAATAGTGGAAAAATCTAATTTAGTAATCTGTAGATATTTACAATATTTATCTCTTTTTATTTTTGTCAATTTATCATGTATTAATGGAGCAGATGATTTTCACATGAAGTCATTTGTAGTTGATACACATAATGATATTCTGCTGCGTTCTATGATCGGCCGAGATATCTTGACTGATCTTTCGGAAAGCCACTCCGATCTGGTTAAGTTTAAAAAAGGTGGTATGGATCTACAGGTTTTTTCTATTTGGGTGAGTCCATATATGTTCACCAAAGACGAGTCATTTGAAGAGGCGAATGAAATGATCACCCAACTGGAATACTTATGTTCACGCGTTCCGGACCAGTGGTCGATTCCCATGAATTATCAGGATATTATTTATAATGAACAGCATGATATTCTATCATGTATGATTGGTGTTGAAGGTGGTCATGCTATCGAAAATGATTTATCTAAACTGAATGCATTGTATGATCGGGGAATGCGCTATCTTGGAATAACGTGGAATAATTCAACTGATTGGGCGACATCAGCAAAGGATGAAACTGAACGAGGTGATTCATTAGCTTTCAAAGGATTGACAGGTTTTGGAAAAGACGTTATACGACGTTGTAATGAATTGGGTGTAATGGTTGATATTTCCCATGCAGGGGAACAAACATTCTGGGATATTATTGATGTTTCAGTAAGACCCATCATTGCTTCCCATTCATCTGTCTACAAAATATGTCCCCATTTCAGGAATTTGAAGGACGAACAATTATTAGCAATAAAAGAAAATGGCGGCGTGGTATTTGTGAATTTTTATCCTACATATTTAGATAGTACCTTTGAGAAGAAAGCAGAAATAATAAAAGATTCACTTCAATTAAAGATGGATTCTTTGGCTGCTGTATATGATCCCGACGGCAATGAATATTGGTATGCAGAAAGTCAACTTTTAAATCCTGTCTTGCAAAAATTTTCACCACCCGTTGACAAAATCATTGATCACATTTCCTATATTATTAATTTAATTGGTATTGATCATGTTGGCTTGGGAGCCGATTGGGATGGTGTTGAAATTTTGCCTTCCGGAATGGAAAATGTAACCAAACTTCCTACTTTGACAGAAAAACTGCTAAAACGAGGCTACAGTAAAAAAGAAGTTCAAAAAATTCTTGGAGGAAATTTTAAACGTGTATTTAAGGAGGTTACAAGATGACATCAAGTGTTACCTATATAGGTGATCTAAGAACAGAAGCTACCCATATATACGTTCCGGTGTGAAAAGATCATCACCGATGCACCTGTGGATAATGAAGGTAAAGGAGCAGCCTTTTCACCAGCCGACTTGGCGGCTACATCTCTGGCAACGTGTATGCTGACGATCATGGGTATCGCCGCCCGAAATAGAGATATCGATATGAAAGGAAAAATGGCCAACGTAACAAAGTCCATGGCAGCTGACCCCCGAGGTATCAGTGAAATTCAGATCAATATCACATTCCCCGAGCATTTATCGGCAAAGGAGCGGACGATACTGAAACGCTCTGCCGCCCATTGTCCGGTGGGGAATAGATTGAGCGCAGATTTGATTGAGGCAGTGAATTTTTCATAGATAACATTTTTCGTCATTGTTCTGATTTATAACGGCGATTAAGTTTCATCCTTCAAAATGGCCTCGGAATTCATATTAGCTCCCTCCATTTTATCTGCTGACTTTTCCGAACTCGGCGAGGCTCTGCAACTCTGCGCTGAAGGCGGCGCCCACTATATTCACGTGGACGTTATGGATAACCAGTTCGTTCCCAATCTCACCATTGGTCCGCCGGTTGTGAAGTCTTTGCGGCCCCTTACTCAAAAATATATGGATATCCATATGATGGTCATTGAACCGGAAAAGCTGGTGGAACCCTTTGCCAAAGCCGGGGCCGATGGCATCACATTTCATATTGAAGCAGCGGAAAAACCCCAGGAAGTTATCGACCTAATCAGAGCATCGGGAAAAGATGTGGGTTTATCATTAAAACCAAAGACACCGGTGTCAAACATCGTTCCTTTTCTGGACCAGATCGACCTGGTGCTGGTTATGAGCGTAGAGCCGGGTTTTGGGGGACAAGGTTATGTTGATGGCTCAACTGAACGTGTTGCGGAGATCAAGCAATTGCTCATTGAAAAATGCCTTCAGGATCGAATCAAGATTGAAGTGGATGGCGGTATAAAACTGCACAATGCCAAAGAAGTGCTAGATGCGGGAGCAGATATTTTAGTAGTAGGCTCGGAAGTTTTCAAAGCCAGGGATCCGGTGGGTATGATGAGATCCTTTTACGAATTAGCAAATTCATGAGGTCCTATACAGAATTAGACACATTTGATTCCTGGTCTTTAGAAGAAAAAGATCAGTTTACTTTAAGTGTTATCAAGTGCCTTATACTTGATGCCGTACGCAAAGCCAATTCCGGACACTCCGGCGGCCCTTTATCATCAGCTGACTTTGCTTATATACTTTTTAAGGAATATTTGAAATTTGATCCTGATGATGATCGGTGGTTCAACCGTGACCGTTTTGTTTTATCTGCTGGTCATGAATCCATGTTGCAGTATGCACTTCTTCATTTCGTTGGCTGGATGCCTATGGCTGAGATCAAAAAATTCCGCCAGCTTCATAGCCAAACTCCAGGACATCCAGAAGTAGAGATAAAAGGGGTGGAAGCTACCACCGGACCGTTGGGGCAGGGTGTGTGTATGGGTGCCGGAATGGCTGTAGCAGAAACAGTGCTGAAAGAATTATTTAATAACCATGGTAATCATACGGATGATTTACTGGGACATTACACCTATATTCTTTGTAGTGATGGTGATCTTCAGGAACCGGTGGCATTGGGAGCGTCTGCCTTGGCCGGACATTGGGGTTTATCCAAACTCATCATGTTTTACGATTCCAACGAAGCCCAGATATCAGGGATAACGAATCGTTCTGATTCCACCAATGTTGCAGCCGTTTTTGAAGGACTGAATTGGCATGTGCAGGAAATTGACGGTCACGACCATGAGGCCATTCGAAATGCCATTGAAAAAGCCCAGGTCATTGAACAACCCAGCATCATTATCGGCAATACCATCATGGCTCATGGTACAGCCAATATGGAGAGGGATCACGAAACCCATGGTGCGCCATTACCACAGGAAGAAATTGATGCCACTAAAGAAAAACTCCTAATGCCAGATGAAAAATTTTATGTACCTAAAGAATGCGTTGCTCATTTTCAATCACGGTTTGAAGAATTAAGACAAAATATTTCCGTTTGGAAAACCTCTTTGTCTGAAGCACAACAAGAAGATGCATTCAATAATGCTTGGAAAATGACAATTGATGATGAATTACCTTTTTTAACCTATCCACAATTTGAAGCCGGTGCATCACTAGCGACACGCAAAGCTTTTGGAGCCACGTTGGATGAATTTGCAAAACAGTTACCTCATTTGGTGGGTGGATCTGCGGATCTTGAACCCTCCAATTACACTGGAAATTTTGCCAAGACCTATGGGGATTTTTTAAAGGACAATACTAAAGGAAGAAACTTTGCTTTTGGTGTACGTGAATTTCCCATGGCCTCCATGATGAATGGCATGAGTCTCCATGGTGGTTTGATTCCTTTTGGCGGAACTTTTCTTATTTTTGCTGATTATTCACGACCGGCTTTGCGTTTGGGCGCAATACAACAGGTGCGCGTTATTCATGAATTCACCCACGATTCCTTTTTTCTAGGCGAGGACGGCCCCACGCACCAGCCCATTGAACACGCCATGGCCTTACGAGCCATCCCAAATTTTTATGTTTTCCGACCAGGAGATGCCAAGGAAACAGCAGCATGTTTTGAAAAAGCACTACAATTGAAAACATCTCCATCAGCATTGCTTTTAACACGACAAGGTGTCCCTGTTTCAGATAAATCTATGGATGAGATAAAAGCCGGAGTTGAAAAAGGTGGATATATTTGCACAGCAAGTGAAGGTCAGCCAGAGTTAGTCTTCATCGCTACCGGATCAGAAGTATCTTTGGCACTTGCTGTATCCGAAAGAATGATAGATAAAAAGATACGTGTTGTGAGCATGCCCTGTTGGGAGATCTTTATGGAACAGACCCAGGAATATAGGGATGAGGTTATCCCCCTTCGCGGCTGTATGAAAATTTCCATGGAAGCAGGTACTACTTTGGGTTGGGATAAATTTATAGGACCTTCTGGACTTGCTATTGGTATAGATCATTTTGGCGCATCAGCACCTGGGAAGGACCTGGCCCAGGAGTTTGGATTCACACCAGATCAAGTGGAAGAAAAAATCCGTAACCATTTGAGCGCATTATTATGAAGATCCATTTAGCCACAGACCATGCCGGCCTGGAATTGAAAAATATCATCAAGGAACACTTGGAAAATCAAGGCCATGTTGTAATCGATCACGGTGCCCACGAGTACGATGCCCTGGATGATTATCCCGATTTTATTTTTCCCTGCGCCAAAGCAGTGGCTGCTGACCCAAAAAGCCGCGGTATCATTTTAGGTGGCTCCGGACAGGGAGAGGCTATGACGGCGAATCGGGTAAAAGGCGTTCGAGCGGCGGTATTTTACAACGGACCTGAAGAAATTGTAAAACTCTCACGTGAACATAATAATGCAAATATTCTTTCTCTGGGAGCACGCTTCATGAACCAAGCTGAAATCTACGATGTCATTGAAATGTGGCTGGCTGAACCTTTCGAAGGCGGACGGCATCAGAGACGGATTGAAAAATTGGATTTATAAAGAGAACTTAAACTTTATTTGCAATAAAGTTTGAAATCTCAACAAAATCTTTTTTCGTATTCATATTCCAAAACCTTTTATCATCCCTAAATTCGACTTTAATTGAATTCAACTTTTCAGTCAAAGAATATAAACTGTGATCTGCATGTTGAAAGGTTGATTCCAAATGTGGCAATATTCTTTTATGATACAACGCAGAGGTTCCCTGATTTCGGTCATAAGCAACAGGAATAACTGCATCGGCTTCCTTTGTCCGGGTATCCCAAAGGGTCTGAAATACATCAGCATCGATCAATGGCAAATCACACGAGAGGAGTAGTATCCAGTCTGTTTTGCTGTGTTTGAGAGCCGTATATAATCCATTAATAGGAGCCTGGATTTCCAACTCATCAAAGATGAATGGTTTGACTAGTTTATGCGGTTTTTTCTTCCCGATCACAAACCGGTGTTCAAAACCTGAGCAAGCATCCCAAATATGATCAAAGACCGATTTTCCAGCTATAATTGATTGCCATTTTTGTGATCCAAAACGGTCACTTTTTCCACCGATTAATATAAATGCTGATGCTGAAATCATGATGGAATTTGCGATAATAGAAATGTAAGAAACATTCAGTTTGATTTATTAGTTTTATCAATGCATTCTAAAGGGATTTTGTGAATTACGGATTTGTTATAGATAACAGAAAGTGTATTGGCTGTCATGCCTGCACGGTAGCGTGTAAAAGCGAATTTGATGTTCCTATCGGTGTAAACCGCACGCACGTTAAATATATCGAAAAAGGTGAGTTTCCTAACAGCACACGTGAATTTTCTGTCCATCGCTGTAACCATTGTGCGGATGCGCCCTGTGTGGAAATTTGTCCAACAACGGCACTCCATACTAGAGCGGATGGTATCGTCGATTTTGATAATGATCGCTGCATCGGCTGTAAATCCTGTATGCAGGCTTGTCCTTATGATGCATTATATATTGACCCCAATACGCACACAGCAGCCAAATGTAATTATTGTGCCCACCGCATAGATGGCGGCTATGAGCCTGCCTGCGTCATCATTTGTCCGGTGGAAGCCATTATTTCCGGCGATTTAGATGATCCAGAATCCAACATTGCGCAACTTGTGGCCAATGAAGAAACCATGACGCGGAAGCCAGAAAAAGGTACCGATCCCAATTTATATTATATAAACGGGTCATCCGAAATGCTGGACCCCAATGCCACAACAACAGACGAAAAATACGTTTGGTCTGAACAGTCTGTTGGCGTGGGGCATTTCGCGAAATATGCAGACCAGCGCGTGGCCGAATCGGATACAGAAAATTTACTCATTCAATTGGCCATGGAAAATTCAGCCAAAACGGGTCAGCCCATCGATCAGCGAGCCATCGACAATGTAGCGAAAGAAATTCAGCAGGATGTGGATACACAGAAAGCCCGTCGGGTTTATGACAGCCCAAGCAAAGGCGTACTCTGGGGCTGGGAAGTGCCGGCCTATGTCTGGACAAAAGCCATCGCCACAGGGACTTTTCTCATGATGGCTGTGTGGAGTTTGATTAATGGTGGATTGGACAAGACCTCTGAAATGACAGGATTAGTGACAACTTTGGTTTTTATGGGATTGACAGGTGGATTGCTGGTTAAGGATATAGATCGACCGGATCGATTCCTATATGTCTTACTTCGACCCCAGTGGAAATCTTGGTTAGTCCGTGGTGCTTATATCATTACGGTTTTTGGCGGATTGGTTTCCTTGAAATTGTTGGATAATTATTTACAACTGGGATTCGACTGGTTGTGGATTCCGGGAATAGTCTTCGCAGGGTTAGGGGCGGTCTATACGGCATTTTTGTTTAACCAGGCTCGCGCTCGGGATTTATGGCAAACACCGATTCAGTCTGCCATCCATATGCTGGTCCATGCTTTCATGGCCGGTTCTGTGGTGATGATGATAATTGCACCAGAAACTATGGGATGGATGACAAATACATTGTTGTGGGGTATTATTTTAAATATCGTCATAATTGCAAAAGAAATTTTAATGCCCCACGATACGCCTGACACAAAAAAAGCGATTCAACTTATGACAAAAGGATATTATTCCAATATGTTTTGGGCGGGGATTGTCATCGGTAATGTATTTCCTTTTATTATGTTAATTGTTTTGACAGGAAGTATGATATTGGTTGCGGGTGGATTGGCAATAATAGGAATCTTTTTAACTGAATTTGTACGCATCCGCGTACCGCAAATGATACCGTTGAGTTAAAATTATGAAACGTAGTTGGATAGAAACATTTTCAGAATCAATAGGGCTCATATCTAAAATTTCTGACCGTCCGGATTGGTCCGAAGAATTCGCCATGGAAGGACCAAGGGAGTTATATAAATATCCCGAACCCAGTGAGTGGGATGATTTTATGGAACTGGATTCCCAGTCTTGGCCTGAGAAAAAAGAACGACATTATTCTATCGTACCCACGACTTGTTTTAACTGTGAGTCTGCCTGTGGTTTGTTGGCTTATATTGATAAGGATACCAATGAAGTCCGAAAATTTGAAGGGAACCCCCATCATCCGGGAAGCCGGGGACGCAATTGCGCCAAAGGTCCAGCGACGATTAACCAGATAAACGACACCGAACGAATTCTCTATCCTTTGAAGCGAAAAAGCGAGCGGGGTTCTGGCGAATGGGTACGTATCACCTGGGATCAGGCCCTAGATGAAATTTCAGAAAAAATTGCAGCATCCTTAAAGAAAAGTAAAGAGAAAGTTGTCTATCATGTTGGACGTCCCGGCCATGAAGGGTATGCTGAAAGGGTGTTGAAAGCCTGGGGCGTGGATGGCCACAATTCCCACACGAATATCTGTTCTGCCGGGGCTCGAACAGGATACGCCCTGTGGCATAAATACGATCGTCCCAGTCCGGACCACACCAATGCGGAAGTCATTTTATTGGCTTCGTCACATTTGGAAACAGGTCATTATTTTAATCCCCATGCCCAGCGGATTATGGAAGGGATGATGAAAGGTGCCAAGCTGATCGTCATCGATCCGCGTTTGTCCAATACCGCTTCCATGGCGGATGAATGGATGCCTACTTATCCCGGCAGTGAATCTGCAGTATTCATGTCTATGGCAAAGATTATTATAGATGAAGAAATGTATGATCGACATTATATGGAAAACTGGGTGAATTGGGATGAATATCTCAAGAATCTCCATCCGAACGATCCAGTTGAGTTTGATCAGTTTATTAAACGATTGAATGAAGAATGGGCGGAGTACACGCCGGAATATGCGGCCAAAGAAGCCCAGATTGATGCAGAACAAATCGTTCGTGTGGCCCGAATTGTCGGAAAAGCAGGAAGTAAATTATCCACTCATGTTTGGCGTGGCGCATCTATTGGAAATCTTGGCGGATGGCAGGTAGCCCGGACGTTGCATTTGCTTAATGTGCTCACCGGTTCTGTGGGAACAGAAGGGGGAACATCTCCAAGCGATTGGAATAAATTTCATCCCAAATTCTTTGATACACCACCAGGCCCCGATGCGTGGAATGAATTGGCCTGGCCCAAAGAATACACGTTGAATCATTATGAAATGAGTCAGATTTTACCCCATTTAATCAAGGATGGGCGTGGTTCTATGGATGTGTATTTCACGCGCGTATTTAACCCGGTGTGGACTTTTCCCGATGGATTTTCTTGGATTGAAATGTTATCTGATGCAGAAAAAGTGGGCTGCCATATTGCTTTAACACCCACGTGGAATGAGACCGCCTTTTTCGCCGATTATGTATTGCCCATGGGACATGCATCGGAACGGCATGACCTCAATTCCTATGAAACACAGTCCGGCGTTTGGATCGCATTCCGCCAGCCCGTATTGCGAGAAAAAGCCCGCCGGGATGGAAAAGAAGTTGAGTTTACCTACGAAGTGAATCCCGGGGAAGTGTGGGAAGAAGATGAATTTTGGATTGAACTTTCCTGGCGAATTGACAAAGATGGTGATCTCGGGATTCGTAAACATTTTATGAGCCCCTATCGCAAAGGTGAGAAAATCAACATTGATGAATATTATCAATACATTTTTGAAAACACGAATGGCTTGCCTGAAGCGGCAGAAAAAGAAGGATTAACGCCTTTGGAATACATGCGAAAGTTTGGCGCCTATTTAGTGGATTCAGAAGTTTATGTGAAAAATGAAGACAGTATTTCTGATGATGTGATGAATAGTGCCACCATAAAAAAAAATGGACAAATTGAAAAGAGTGGACAAATCGTTGGTGTGCAAGTAGATGGTAAGAATTATAATGGATTTCCTACACCATCAAAGCGGCAGGAAATTTATTCGCAAACCATGGTTGATTTTGGTTATCCGGAACACGCCACTCCGGGATACCGTATCAAGAGTCATGTTCATCTGGACGAAATGGACCAGAGTAAAAATGAATGTATCTTGCTTCCGAATTTTAGGTTACCGACTCATATTCATTCCCGGTCTGCTAATGCAAAATGGCTCACGGAAATTGCTCACCGGAATCCTATTTGGATACATACGAAAGATGCAAAACACCTTGGCGTAGATAACGGAGATTTACTCAAAATCACCACAGAGATTGGTTGGTTCGTGGACAAAGTCTGGGTGACAGAAGCCATTAAGCCCGGCGTAGTTGCTTGCTCACATCATATTGGAAGATGGAGACGACAGCAGGACGAAGGAAATCGCTTTATGACCAATACGGTTAATATCCAAAATATAGGTGATGGGAAGTGGAAAATGGAAACAGTGCAAGGTATTAAACCGTGGAAGACTAATGATCCTGATACCAATCGTATTTGGTGGCGTGATGGCGGTGTCCATCAAAATATTACACATGCGGTAAATCCCGACCCCATTTCAGGTGCTCATTGCTGGTTGCAGAAAGTCAGTATTTCCAAGCCGGAATCCGGCGAGAAATACGGCGATGTTTTCGTCGATACGAATAAATCATTTGAACATTTTAAAAAGTGGAATACATGGGCGAAAGATCGTGAAACACACCCTGATGGCCTTCGCAGACCGCTTTGGATGGGACGACCTTTGACGCCGCAAAAAAACCAATTTTATATTAAAAACATCGAGTGATATTTTAACCGTTCAATAAATGAAAATTTATTAACGCCCATTTTGAACAAACCACAAGGACATCCCTATGAGTGAATTTAGTCTAAATATTAACGGTGAACAGCGTACTGTAAATGTTGACAGTGATACGCCACTCCTGTGGGTAATCCGAGACACGCTGGGATATACCGGTACAAAATATGGCTGTGGGCGCGGCCTTTGCGGTGCTTGTACAATTCACTTAGATGGGGAAGCAACCCGGTCTTGCGTTACGCCAATAGACTTCGTTGAAGATGATATAGAGATCACAACCATTGAAGGATTGTCCGAAGATAATCCACATCCAATTCAGCAAGCCTGGTTAGATGGTGATGTCCCCCAATGCGGTTACTGCCAGTCCGGCCAAATCATGGCTGCATCTGCTTTCCTTACGAGAAATCCTAATCCAAATGAATCCGATATTGATTCGGCCATGAAAATGAATATTTGCCGATGCGGAACCTATCCACAAATAAAGAAAGCCATTTTTAGTGCAGCCGGAAATAAAGTGAGTGGCAAGGAGAGCAACAATGAATAGACGCGATTTCATTAAAGTTGTTTCCACTACAGGATCTGGGCTTGTCCTGGGATTTTATTTACCTTATACCAATAAATTAAATGGAAAACCCAGTGTGGCAACCCTGTTTGAACCAAATGCATGGATCAAAGTTCAACCGGATAATATTATTCAAATCATGGTTGGGAAGTCAGAAATGGGACAGGGCGTTTTAACATCGCTTCCCATGATTATTGCTGAAGAAATGGATTTGGATTGGTCAAAAGTAGTCGTTGAAAAAGCACCGGCGAACCGGAAAAAGTACGGCTGGCAAATGACGGGTGGGAGCAATTCAGTTTCTGGTGGTTATAATAAATTGAGACAAGCCGGCGCTA